>Ga0181537_10000057_pt1 | contig 96890 bp, 88 predicted proteins | sample PEATcosm2014_Bin_39_FD_119765 | JGI IMG/M metagenome (GOLD analysis project Ga0181537, IMG submission 119765) | Peatland microbial communities from MTU Mesocosm Facility, Houghton, MI, USA - PEATcosm2014_Bin23_10_metaG | ecosystem: Environmental > Terrestrial > Soil > Wetlands > Peat | place... | reverse complement strand
GGCCGTGGTTGGTGGTGGCGGTGGCGGTCGTGACACCGCGGCGCGCGCCGGTGGCCGTGACGTGAAGCGGCTACCGGATGCCGTCGAGGCGGGGCGCGCGGCGGTAGAGGCCGCACTCGCCGGCTGAGGCGATGCCCGGGAGAGCCTGAACTGCGTGTCTTGGCACTTGATTACGGCAGCGCACGTTGCGGCTGCGCTGTGAGCGATCCGACCGGGGTACTAGCGACGCCGCTCGAGCCGGTGCTCGCTCCCGCCGGCAAGCGGGGGATGGGAGAGCTGCTGGCGTTGGTCCGTGAGCTCGGTGCCGAGCGCGTCGTCGTCGGGCTGCCGCTCAGTCTCGACGGTGGTGACTCTGACCAGACTCGTGAAGCGCGGGGGTTTGCGGCGCTGTTGGGACGACGGCTGAAGGGGGTGCCGGTCGAGCTCTACGACGAGCGCTTCACGACGCGGCTCGCGCAGCGTGACGGCGGCTCACACGCAAGCGAGGATTCGCGCGCTGCCGCGCATCTGCTGTCGAGCTGGCTCGATAGAAACGCCAATGCGTAACGTCTTCCTGCTCAGACGATCGCTTGGGCTGCTGGGGGTGGTGTTGGTGGTCTTCGTGATCTGGTTCCTGCTCTCACTCTTCCAGCCGTTCGCGGGCTCCGGGCACGGGCGCGTTGAGGTGACGATCCCGGCCGACTCCGGCGCGTCGCAGGTCGGCTCGCTGCTGGAGCGCGACGGTGTCGTCTCATCGGGGTTCTTCTTCAAGCTGCGTGCCGCCCTGGACGGCGATCGCAGCAAGCTGCGCGCGGGCACCTACGCGCTCAAGCTCGGCATGAGCTACTCCGCCGTGCTGCGTACGCTCACCAAGATCCCGACCGGACCTGCCACGGTCGACGTGCTGATCATCCCCGGCCTCTCGCGAGTCAGGGTGCAGGCGCGCCTGAAGGCCTCCGGGATCACCGGCAACTATGTGGCGCAGACAGTGCGCTCCAGCTTGCTGAACCCGACCAAGTACGGGGCTCCAAAGCGCATCCCGTCGCTCGAGGGATTCCTCTGGCCTGACACCTATCAGCTGACAAGGCCGGTGAAGATCAAGGATCTCATCGCTGATCAGCTCACGCGCTTCAAGCAGGAGTTCGCGCAGGTCAACCTCACCTATGCGAAGTCCAAGAACCTGACCGGTTACGACGTGCTCAAGATCGCTTCGCTGATCTCTGAGGAGTCGATGCTGCCGCGCGACGGGCCGCTCGTGGCATCGGTCATCTACAACCGTCTGCGAATGGGCATCGATCTCGGTCTGGACTCGACGGTTTCCTACGCCACGGGCAACTACGGCGATCTGACCGACGCCCAGCTCAAATCCAAATCACCCTGGAACACGACCAACCACCGCGGTCTGCCGCCGACACCGATCGACAGCCCAGACCTGGCTGACATCCAGGCCGCCGCGCACCCGACGCACAGCAGCTACCTCTACTTCATCAACAAGGTTTGCGGCAACGGAGCGCTGCGCTTTACCGCGAACTATCAGCAGTTCCTGCGGTGGTCGGCCGAATGGAACGCCGCTGCGGAGAAGGCGCAGAAGGACGGCGGCTCGCCGGAGTTCTGCAAGCAGAAGTCATGAAGCGGCTGGGCGTGGTCGGCTGGCCGGTGGCGCACAGTCGCTCGCCGGCGATCCAGAACGCCGCACTGCGCGCGGCTGGTCTAGGCGATAGCTGGCGCTACCAGCTGCTGCCGGTCCCGCCCGAGCTCTTTGATGAGACCGTGCGAGCACTGCCCGGCCTCGGCTTCCGCGGCGTCAACGCCACGATTCCGCACAAGGCGGCCGCGCTGGCGCTGGCCACCGAGGCGACGGAGCGCGCCACAGCGATCGGGGCGGCCAACACGCTGACTTTCGATCGTGACGGTGCCATCCACGCCGATAACACCGACGCCCCTGCGTTCACCAGTGCGCTGGCGGCGATCGTGCCGATCAGCGGCTGTCGGGCCGTGGTCATGGGCGCCGGCGGCGCAGCTCGCGCCGCCGTTTGGGCGCTCCTGGATGCCGGTGCCGGCGAGGTGCGCGTCTGGAATCGAACCGCCGCCCGTGCTCAGCAGCTCTGCACCGAGGTGGGTGGCACGCCAGTGGCGGAAACTCCGCTCGTGAGCCGGTTTGACGTAATTGTGAACGCGACGTCAATTGGACTGCGCGAGGGCGGCTCGCTCGCCGACTTCCCGGCGTTCGCGCATCAACAACAGCTGATGAGCTGCAGGGCGGTGGTCGACTTCGTCTACGCGGAGCGTGAGACCCCGCTGCTCGAGGCGGCACGCCATGCGGGCGTGCCAACCGTGGATGGCCTGGAGCTGCTGGTCGGCCAGGGCGCGCTCGCGTTTGAGCTCTTCACCGGGCAGCCGGCGCCGCTGGAGGCGATGCAGGCTGCGGTGAGGCCGTGACCGTGGTGCGCAAGTGGCGCCGGCCCTGAGGCTGTCGCGGTCAGGCTCTATGCTCGGCGCCGTGAGCACCGATGCGTCAGCCGCCGACGACCGCAGCACCTGTACTCCGTGCCGCGGCACCGGCTCCCTGATCTCTGGCAAGGGAGGGGAACCACATGCGGTCACCTGTCCCTGGTGCGGCGGCGACGGTAAGTTCCACCGGGGTCGTGACTCCCAGACCGGTGAGACCACCGATGCCGAGGGTGCAGAGTAAGGGCCTGAGCCTTCGCGCCGGCGACCAGCTGGTCCTGGCGCTGGTTCTGGGCGCAGCCTCGCTCGCGGTTCACCACACCACCGCGCAGCGGGTAATGGGCGCATCTCTGGCCGTGGTGCTGGTGATTGCGACAGCGTCGGACCTCAAGTCGAGGAAGATCCCCAACCGGCTGACCGCGCCCGCGGCGCTCTGGGCGCTGGTGCTCGGCGCGATCCTGCACCCGTCCGGTCTTGGGGACCAGGCGGTCGCCGGACTGGCGGCCGGAGGCTTCCTCTACATCTTTGCGGTCATCTACCCGAAGGGCCTCGGCATGGGGGACGTGAAGCTCGCGTTTGTGATCGGTCTCTACCTGAGCTCCTCAGCCGCGGTCGCGATGGGCATCGGCTTGATCGCCAGCGCCCTGGCAGGCGTGGTGGTGCTCGTAACGCGCGGGGTGAAGGAGGGCCGGAAGGTCGGACTCCCGCTCGCTCCGTTCCTGGCGGTTGGCGGCGTCGTCGCGATCATCTTCGGCCCAGAGATCGTGCACTGGTACTCGCAGAGCGGTCGGTGAGCGTCCAGGCGAGCGTCGGTGGCAGCCCGGCAGAGGCACTCGACCGCCGGCTCGGCGGTCGAGTGGACCGCCAAACGGTCCGCCACGTAACCTAGTCCTGAGATGACTTTGAAGCTGACCACCGCCGGCGAATCGCACGGCCCGGGCCTGACGTGCGTCGTTGAGGGGCTGCCAGCCGGACTTCGACTTGACCGCGAGGCGCTGGATCGCGACCTCGCCCGACGCCAGCTCGGCCACGGACGTGGCGGGCGCATGAAGATTGAGAGTGACCGGGTTGACGTGACCGCGGGCGTGCGCCACGGCCACACGCTTGGCGGCCCGATCGCGATCCAGGTTCACAACCGTGACTACGCCAACTGGGAAGAACGGATGAATCCGTGGCCCGTGGAGGCGCAGAGCGCTGAGGTGCACCTTCCCCGTCCGGGCCACGCCGATCTGGTCGGAACTCAGAAGTACGGCCTCCCCGACGTGCGCGACATCCTGGAGCGTGCCAGCGCGCGTGAGACCGCCGCACGCGTCGCGGGCGGCGCCGTGGCCAAGGAGTTCCTGCGGGCGCTTGGCGTGGAGGTCTTCTCCCATGTGCTGCAGATCACCTCGGTCACGGCGCCGCGCCGTGACGACCTCACACCGGCAGACTTTGCGAGCGTCGACGAGTCACCGGTCCGATGCCTGGATCCCGACGCGACCAGGGCGATGGTGGCCGAGATCAACAGCCTGCGCAAGGCGAATGAGTCGCTCGGCGGCGTCTTTGAGGTGCGCGCCTTCGGACTCGTCCCCGGGCTCGGGTCACACGTCTCCTGGGAGGAGCGGCTCGACGGCCGCCTGGCGATGGCGATCTGCTCGATCCAGGCGATCAAGGCCGTCTCGATCGGAGACGGATATGAGGTGGCCGGCTTACCGGGCTCGCTGGCGCACGACGAGATCTTCTACTCGCAGGAGCGCGGCTACTACCGCGAGACGAACCGCGCCGGCGGGGTGGAGGGTGGCATGACCAACGGAGACCCGCTGGTCGTACGCGGCTCGATGAAGCCGCTGCCGACCCTCACAAAGCCGCTCCGCTCTGTTGACATCGCCACGCACGAGCCGGCCCAGGCGCTTCGCGAGCGGACCGACTCCTGCACCGTTCCGGCAGCCGGCGTGGTGGCCGAGGCGATGGTGGCATTCGTGCTCGCACAGGCGTACCGGCAGAAGTTCGGCGGCGACCACATCGATGATGTCAAGCTGGCGCTCGCCGCGTATGAGGAGCGGATCGGCTGGCACCGGTGAAGTCCGTGCTGGTCGGGTTCATGGGCGCCGGCAAGTCGACCGCGGCGCGCTCCCTCGGTGGCGAGGCGGCTGATGTCGATGAGGTGATCGAGGCCCGGGTCGGCCGCAGCGTGCAGGAGATCTTCGCGCAGGACGGGGAGGCTGCCTTCCGTGAGCTAGAAGAGCAGGCCACACTCGAACTGCTTGACGACAGCGCGATCGACACGGTCGCGCTGGGAGGCGGCGCGCTGGGCTCGGCCCGTGTCCGCAAGGCGCTCGCGAAGGTCCGTGTGATCTGGCTCGACGTGGCGGTCGACCTCGCCTGGGAGCGGACCGGCGGGGGCACGGCAGCCGCGCGACCGCTGGCGCGCGACCGGCAGGCCTTTGAGCGTCTGCACACCCAGCGCCGGCCGCTCTACGAGGCGCTGGCGGATGTGATCGTGCCCGCGTCGCGGGCGGAGCGCTTCAAAGAGATTCTGGAGACGCTGGATGGCCTGGGTGCGAAAGAGGCGCGGGTGCTCTGGGCCACCACTGGCTCTGGTGACTACCCGGTCTACATAGGTCGCGGTCTTGTCTGCGAGCGTCAGTTCTGGCCCGCCAAGATCGCCGGACGGCGTGTGGTGATCAGTGATTACAACGCCGGGCGCCATTACGGCGAGGCGTTCGAACCGACGCTCGCGAGCATCAGGGTCATGCCGGGTGAGCAGTCCAAGACGCTCGCGCATGCCGAGATCGTCTGGACCGAGATGGTTCGTCATGGCGTCACGCGCACCGATGTCGCCGTGGCGGTCGGGGGAGGCGTGGTCGGCGACCTTGCAGGTTTCTGCGCCGCCACCTACCAGCGCGGCATGCGCTACGTGCAGGTGCCGACGACGCTGGTCGCACAGGTTGACTCGGCCTACGGCGGTAAGACCGGGGTCGATCTCTCCGAAGCCAAGAACTACGTCGGTGCCTTCCATCAGCCGGTTGCCGTGATCGCAGACACCGCGACGCTCGCGACGTTGCCGCGAGAGGAACTCGCCGCCGGCTATGCAGAGGTTTTGAAAACCGGCTTGCTTGCCGGCGGTCCGCTCTGGGACCTGATCCGCGGCGGCGCCGCGCCCAGCGACCCGCGGGTGATCGCCGGCTGTGCGCTCACCAAGCTTCGCGTGGTCGCCGAAGATGAACACGACACCGGCGTGCGGCAGCTGCTGAACCTCGGGCACACGATCGGTCACGCGGTTGAGACCGCGACCGGGTATGCGCGCTACCGCCACGGAGAGGCCGTCGGTCTCGGCCTGCTCGCGGCGCTGCGGCTCTCAGGCGCCGACCAGCTGCGTGACGAGGTGGCCACGCTGATGGCGCAGGTCGGGCTGCCACTGACGCTCGATCCGAGCCTCGATGTGGATCAGGTGATCTTCGCCACCGCGCGCGACAAGAAGCGCGTGGGCGAGGGGCCGGTCCCGTTCGTGCTCTGTCCCGCCCCCGGCCAGGCCCAGTTTGGCCAGTACGTACCGCCGGCTGAGCTGCGAGCCGCGGTCAAGGAGCTGCTCTCATGAGGGTTGAGGTGCTTCACGGCGTCAACCTCGACCAGCTGGGTACGCGCGACCCGGCGCACTACGGGAATCTGACGCTTGCGCAGCTGGAGCTGGAGCTGAAGCGCTGGGGTGCTGAGCTCGGCCTCTCGGTCAGCTGCTTCCAGACCAACCACGAAGCTGCGTTTGTCGAGCGTCTACACGCTCTGCGAGCCGACGCTGACGGCCTCATCCTGAACCCGGGCGCATGGACGCATTACGCCTACGCGATCCACGACGCACTGGAGATCGCGGGGCTGCCGGCGGTGGAGGTGCACCTCTCGGACATCAGCGCCCGCGAGGCCTGGCGACAGCTGTCCGTGATCCGCCCGCTCTGTTTCGCGACCATCTGTGGCAAAGGGCCGGAGGGGTATCGTGAGGGACTCGAACTGCTCAAGAGGGAGTTGGCTGCATGAGCGGAGCACAGCGGACGGACCGGCTCGCCGCATCCCTCGATGGTGCCGGCGTCGATCTGATGTTGATCACAAACCTGGTCAACGTTCGGTACCTCACGGGCTTCACAGGCAGCAACGGCCTGGCGGTGGTCGGGCCGAGCACCCGCATCTTCATGAGTGACTTCCGCTACATAGAGCAGGCCGGCGTGGAGGTCGACAAGAGCTTTGAACGCGTCACCGCATCACAGGCCCTCGCCGTTGATCTGGCTGGGCTTCTGCCTGATGGCGAGTTGCGGCTCGGCTTTGAGTCCGAGCACACCTCGGTGGTGCGTCACGCGGAGCTGCGGGAGCTGCTGCCGGAGCGGGTGGAGCTGGTAGCGGTCGCCCAGCTCGTCGAGCAGCTGCGGCTGATCAAGGACGAGCATGAGATCAAGCTGATTGCGGAGGCCACGCGCATCGCCGACGATGCATTCGAGGCACTGATCGCACGTGGTCTGAAAGGGCGCACCGAGCGTGAGCTCGTGCTCGAACTCGAGCACGACATGCGCGTGCGTGGAGCGTCGGGCCCGAGCTTCAGCTCGATCATCGCGGCCGGGCCGCACGCGGCCCTGCCGCACGCTCAGCCGCGTGAGGTGTCGATCAAGGACGGTGAGCTGGTGGTGATCGACTGGGGGGCGATGTTCAACGGTTACTGCTCGGATTGCACCCGTACGGTCGCTGTGGGCGAGATCGGCGCTGAGGCCCGCGAGGCCTATGAGCTGGTGCTGAGCGCGCAACTTGAGGGTCTGGACGCCGTGAGGGCGGGAGGCGACGGCAAGACGATTGACAGGCGTGTGCGCGACATCATCGACGGCGCCGGCCATGAGGAGCACTACGGTCACGGCCTCGGCCACGGCGTCGGGCTGGAGATCCACGAGGCGCCGAACCTCTCCCCACGCTCGACCAGCACACTCGCCGCCGGCAACGTCGTGACCGTCGAGCCCGGCGTCTACCTGCCGGGCAAGTTCGGCATCCGGATCGAGGACCTGGTGCTCGTGGGAGCTGACGGAATCCGGATCCTGACCTCACTGCCGAAGGCCCTGCGCGTCGTCTCCTGATGACTACACTGGCAACCGCATGATCTCGACCAACCAGTTCAAGAACGGCTCCCACATCGACGTCGAGGGGACGATCTTCAAGATCCTGGAGTTCCAGCACGTCAAGCCCGGCAAGGGCGGCGCCTTTGTGCGCACCAAGCTGCGCCGCGCCAGCGACGGGAACGTGATTGACCGCACCTTCCGCGCCGGCGAGAAGTTCCGCCCGGTTCGCACCGAGGTGCGCAACATGCAGTTCCTGTACAAGGACGGCAGTGATGCGCACTTCATGGACACCGAAACCTATGAGCAGCTCAACATCGCTGAGATGACCCTCGCCGAGCCGCTGCGCTGGATGAAGGAGTCGGATGAGGTTGAGGTGCTCTACATCGACGACAACCCGGCTGACGTCCAGCTGCCGAGCGCCGTGGACCTGGCGGTCTCGGAGACCGAGCCCGGCCTGCGGGGCGACACCGCGTCCGGTGGTGGCACCAAGCCCGCCAAGCTGGAGACCGGCGCCCAGATCCTCGTGCCGCTGTTTGTGAACATCGGTGACGTCGTGCGCGTTGACACACGCAGTGGCGACTACGTCTCGCGTGCCTAGTCTCACCGGCGCGAGCCATCGCTGATGGCGCGTCGTACGGATCAGCGGCGTGCCGCGATCTGGGCGCTCTACCAGAGTGACCTGCTCGAGCGCCCGTTGGCCGACACGTTCCCGCGGGACGCGCACGCGTTCACACGTGTGCTGGCAGCGGAGGTGAAGGAGCATCAGCCGGAGCTTGACGCGGTGATCTCCGAGCACTCGAGCGGCTGGACGCTTGGCCGCATCGCGCCGCTTGAACGCTCGATCCTGCGCGTGGCGTTGCTTGAGCTCATGCACCCGGAGCTGCTTCCGGGCGATCACACGATCCCGCCCGAGGGGGCGATCAACGAGGCGGTGCAGACCGCCAAAGAGTTCTGCGGAGCCGAGGCGCCCGGCTTCGTCAACGGCATCCTTGCGGCTGCGCTCCGCGATCATCAGGCCGCCGGCCTGCAAGAGAACCTCTGAGTGGTTCGGTAAGGGAGACTTCACGCCATGGCCTACACGACAGTAGAAGGACGTACCCAGATCCTCGATGACTCGGCCGCCGCCGTTCGTGACCTGGCGGAAGCGGTCGCCGCGCTCGGCGAGGCGTACGAGCTCCTGGACGAGGATTCGGGCGACCGCCTGGAAGCTGCGCTCTTCAAGCCGCTGCAGGCCGCCTACGGGCAGCTTCAGCGCACGCACACGGAGTTTGCAGCGCGCAGCGGCCTGCCCGCCGCTCACTTCCCGGCTCCGGCTCAGGGTGCCGTTGCGGAGACCCGGGCGCTGATCGACCGTGCGGCCGATGCGATCCAGGCGGCGGAGGATGCGCTCGCGGAGCTGCAGGACACGCTGCTGCCGGTCGAGGTTGGCGACCAGGAGCTTCGCGCCGGCCTGTCGGCCGTGCGCACGACGATCGCGCGCCTGCCAGACGCCTGTGACGCCTTTGTCAGCACTTTCGGGCGCTGAGTCGTGGCGCCGGCCGGAGCCGGCGACCACACGGGGTGGAGCTCTCTCAAGCTCGCAGCGATGGCACCGGCGCCAGCGGCGCCGCCGCCTGGAGGCGCACGCGCGCACCGGCGACGACGGTGCCCTGGGCGGAGACGAGGAGCGGGTTGCAGTCGAGTTCCACGATCTCGCGGTGCGACTCGACCATCGCACTGACCCGGAGTAGGACATCCTCCAGGGACGCCACGTTGCACCGTTCGGCCCCGCGATAGCCGTCCAGCAGCGGGAAGGTCTTCAGCGAGCGCACCATCTCGGACGCGTCCAGGTCTGAGAGCGGCGTCAAGCGGACCGCGAGATCACGAACCAGCTCGCCGGTCGGACCGCCGGCGCCGCAGGCGATGACCGGGCCGAAGTTGCTGTCGTTGGCTACGCCGACGATCATCTCGATACCGGCCGGGATCTGCGCGCGCCCGATCACGGCCGGCAGCCCGTAACAGGCAAGCAGCTCCTCCGCACGCTGACTTGACAGCCAGTCCGAATCATCCGCGAGCTGAGCGCTGATCAGCGCAGCGGCGCGCTCAAGCTGGATGCCGTTCAGCTGCCGCCGGGTGAACTGCGGACGGGCGCGCCAGCGCCCATGTTTGGCGGCGAGCGCCACCGCGCGGGCGGCGTCCTCTGGGAACTCGTATCCAGGAACCTGTGTGCCGTCCGCCCGTAGCCCCTCAGGCGGCGCCTGCTCGGTCATGAAGACGGCCGCGAGCGCAACCGGCGGCTGGGCCTTGGCGACCTTGTGAATCGCCGCCGCCACGTCGGCTGCCGTCGCGGACAGTGAGGATACGAAGATCGTGAGGACCGCGTCACAGACATCGGCGCTGATCAGCGTCTGAACACAGTGGCCGTAGTCATCGGCTGTGCTCAGCGAGAGCATGTCGACCGGGTTGGAGACAGAGGCGCCCGGGGGGAGAAACGCCGAGAGACGCTGTTGCACCTCCGCGGGTAGGATCGGGACGTCGACCCCATCGGCTTGGCAGGCATCGGCGCACATCGCGCCAGGGCCGCCGGCGTTGGTGACGATCGCGACGCGAGCTCCTCTGGGAACCGGTTGGGTGGTCAGGAGCTGAGCGACCGCGAAGAGCTCGTGCAGGGTGTCGGTCCGGATCACGCCGGCCTGCTCAAAGAGCGCGTCGACCGTGACGTCCGACTCAGCGAGCAGCGTGCCGGTGTGGGACTCGGTCGCGCGTACCCCGGCGGCCGAGCGGCCGCTCTTCACCGCCAACAGCGGCTTGCGCCGGGCAAACTGCGGCGCGAGGCGCGCGAACTTTCGCGGGTTGCCGAACGACTCGAGATAGAGCAGCCCAACGGTGGTGTTCGGATCCTGCTCCCAGTAGCTGAGCATGTCGTTGCCCGAGAGGTCTGCCTTGTTGCCCACGGCCACAAACGATGAGAGCCCGAGTCCCAGCCGTGACGCCGCTTCGATGATCGCCACCCCTAGCCCACCGCTCTGCGACATGAACCCGATCGAGCCGGGCAGAGCCGGTCGCGGCGCGAACGTCGCGTTGAGCCTGATCGCGGGCGCGGTGTTGATCACACCAAGGCAGTTGGGGCCGACGATCCGGATCCCCGCCGTACGGCAGACGTCCAGTAGCTCCTGCTGGCGCCGCGCGCCCTGCTCGCCGGCCTCGGCGAACCCAGAAGTGATCACAAGCAGCGCGTGCACCCCTGCGCGCGCGCAGTCACGGGCAACCGGGAGCACCTGTTCGGCGGGAACGACCACGACGGCGAGGTCAACTTCGCCGGGGATCTCACTGACGGCGGAGTAGGCGGGCAGGTTCTGAACCGTGTGGGCGGCAGGGTTGACCGCGTAGACAGGGCCGTTGAAGTTCGAGCTCAGTACGTTGTAGAGCACCTCACCACCGACCGTGCCACGGTGGCGGCCGGCCCCCACCACCGCCACCGAACGCGGCTCCAGGAAGCTCTTCACCGCCGCCACAGCGGCGGCCCGCTCACGCTGCTCGAACCGCGCAAGCGCCTGCGGAGTGACCGATGTCGGCAACTCGATCTCGATCGAGTCGGCGGACGAGCGCAGCTCGATGGGGAAGCCACTCTCGCGGAAGGTCTCGATCATGCGGTGGTTGGCGGGCATCACCTCGGCGATGAAGGTCGTGATCCGGTTGCGCGCAGCAACCTCGGCCAGATGAGCAAGGAGCGTGGTGGCGATCCCATGGCCCTGAAAGGCGTCGGCCACCATGAAGGCCACCTCCGCCTGATCTGGCGTACAGCGGATGTAGGCCGCATGCGCGACGACCTGCGGCGGTGTGCCGGTCTCCGCCACCATCGCGAAGCGGTCGGCGTAGTCAACGTCAAGTGACCAGTTGGTCACCCAGGCGAGGTTGGGCGTTCCGAAGAAGCGGAAGACGATCGATTCGGGGGAGAGTGCGTCCAGGAAAGCGCGGATGCGGTCACCGTCGTCGGCGCGAACCGGGCGCACGTGCAAGGTCGAGCCGTCCTTGAGGACGATGTGGGCCTCGCGCTCGCTGGGGTAGGGGTTGCGCTCGGTGCGGCCCATCAGAGCGCTTGTTCGGCGTCCAGCGGATCCTGGCCTGCGGCGCGCATGCCGTGCTCCAGTCGGTCAACGACGGCCTCCGTCACCGCAACTCGCGCGTAGGGCTTGCTCTGCGCTGAAATCAGCGTCCACGGCGCCCGCTTGTGGTCGGTGTGCCGGAGCATGTCGCGCAGCGCGAGCAGATATTCGGGCCGCTTCTCCCGGTTGCGCCAGTCGTCGTCGGTCAGCTTCCAGCGCTTGAGCGGGTCGTTCCTCCTGGCCTCGAACCGTTTGAGCTGCTCGGACTCGGAGATCTCCAACCAGAACTTGACCAGCACCAGGCCCTCACCGCAGATACCGCGCTCGAAGTTGACGATCTCCTCGTACGCGCGTTCCCACTCGGGCTGTGAGGCAAAGCCCTCGACGCGCTCAACCAACACGCGGCCGTACCAGGAGCGGTCGAACACCACCATCCCGCCCCGGCCGGGCACCATCGGCCAGAAGCGCCAGAGGAAGTGGTGGCGCTTCTCACGGTCGGTCGGTACCGCGAACTCCGCAACGGTTACGTGGCGCGGGTCCAGCGGCGCCGTAAGACGGCGGATCGCCCCGCCCTTGCCGGACGCGTCCCACCCCTCGAAGAGGACGCACAACGGCGGGCCGAGCGTCCCATCGCCAATCAGGCCGGCGCATTGCAGGCGCAGCGCCAGCAGACGTCGTTGCGCTCGCTCCAGCCGCCGCAAATTTTCGTCGGCAGAGAGCTTGAGGGTGAGGTCAACATCGTCCAGTCCCGCCACGGGACCTACTCTGACAGCATCGGCCAGCCCGTGTTCCCTGTCCGACGGCGATCGGAGGCGCGATGCAGAGGCCGATCTGGTCAGCGGACGTATGTGACAGAGGTTGCGCGGGCCTTGCGCTCGCCGGGTCAGCTCAGGCGGTCTGGACTCCGGGGCTGTCCGACGTGCCCTCAAACCGGCTGTTGGTGTGGGCGTACGCGGCCGCGGAGTGCTGGTCGACGACCCGCACGCCGGTGTCGACGTCCGCGGGGCCTGTGAGCCCATCGCTCGCGCGATGCAGGTAGAGCTGGAGGATCGGGAGGAAACCCTGCAGGTACTGCTGCTCGTCGATGGCGAACTTGATCTGGCCGGAGACGAGCGCCTGCTGCGTGATCGGCGTCAGGTCGTAGCCGCCGCCGACGATGCCCCTGGCTGCGAAGCCGCCGCGCTGGAGCGCGCTGGCTACCACGGCGGTGCTGCTGCCGTCGACGGCGAAGAACCCCTTGTACCTGGGGTACTTGGTGATCACGGCATCGATGATCGTCGCCTCCTGCGACTGACCAGGCCCGGATGCGATGCGCCTTGCGGTGATCGCGGAACCCTTGAGCTCCTCAGTGAGCCCTCTCATCCGAAGGTCGAGTCCGGTCGCGCCTGGCGTGGCGATGAAGGCAGCGATCGTGCCGCCGAGCGGCAGCAGCTTCCTGATGCGCCGACCCATCTCTCGCCCGCCCTCGGAAGGGTCCGAGCCGACGTATGCGAGACGCGGGTTACCGGGGGCATCGGAGCCATACGAGATCACCGGAATGCCGCTCGCGAGTGCCGCGCTCACCGGCGTGTTGAAGGCGGTCGGGTCGGTCAGCGAGGTGGCGATGCCGTCGACCTTGGCGCCGATCGCCGCGTTGATGGCCGTCACCATCTGCGCGACATCGCCCGATACCGAGCCGGTCCAGTCGTAGCTGCAGCCGAGCAGCTTGCAGGCGTCGGCCACACCGTTCTGAGTCGGCAGGTAGACGGCGCTCAGGGTTGCGTGATTCACGACCGTGAACCTGAACGCTCTGGAGCTGCCGAAAACGGCTGTCGCCGCGCTTCTGGCGGACTTGGTCGTGCTCGCGGTCGCGGCAGCGGAGCTGCCGCAGGCGGCGAGCAACCCCGCCGCGATCCCCGACGCTCCACCCGTCAGAGCTGTGCGGCGCGTTATCCGGACCAATCTTGATCCCGGCTCACCGGATCTCTTCTCATCCCACTCGAGACGCTCAACCGCGTCGCCGAGCACATCCTCTTCCGACATCTACGACTTTTGGCCTCCTCGGGGTGTACAGCATTGCAGGCCGACCCCCGAAGCGACTCTCCGACCGGGTCCGGCGGCCTGCACAAGTGCAGCCGCCGAGTACGAGCAGCCTCAGCGCGTGGTCGAGCGTCGCCTCACGAGCGCGTCGAGCGTAACCGCCAGAATCAGGACCACTGCCACGGCGATGTCCTCCGCCGCGGCACCGGCGCCCATGATCGACAGGCCGTTGTAGACCACGGCGATCACGACACCGCCGAGCAGCGCGTTAAAGATCTTCCCGCGGCCGCCGAAGAGGCTGGTCCCGCCGATCACCGCGGTCGCGACCGCGAACAGGACCAGCTGACCGCCGTTGATGTCAATCGACATCGAGCCCGACGACGACTCGTAGATCACGCCGGCCAGGCAGGCGGTGATGCCCGCCATGATGAACGCGAACGTGACCACCCACTTGACGTTGATCCCGGCGCGCCGCGCGGCCTCGGGGCTGGCGCCAACCGCGTAGATATAGCGACCGATCCGGGTGCGGCTGAGCAGCCACGAGTAGAAGGCCAGGACCACCAGTACGAAGGGGAACACCCAGGGCATGCCCTCGACGGGCTTGTTGGCGTCGCATATCAGCTCCAGCGCGACGCCGCCGACGAACGCGCCGACAATGGTGATCCCCGTGACGCCGAGCGGGGGCGTCGTCAGACCGCGGGATCGTCGCGCCCTAGTCTTCCACAGTGAGGCCGCGGCGAAGAGCGCCACCGCGGCGATCATCACCCCCCAGCTCAGGCCGGTGCTCATCGTGCTGTTGACGAGCTTGTAGACCGGGCTGCTGGGGTCGATCTGGACCGTTCCGCCGACCGTTGAGCTGTCGGCGTTCGCCACCACGAGGAGCAGGCCCTGAAAAGCGAGCTGGCCGCCGAGAGTGACGACGAACGATGGCAGCCCGATGCGCGAGACCAGCGAGCCTTGAAGGGCGCCGAGTGCGCCCACCACGACCATGCCACTGAGAATCCCAAGCCACCAGGGGAAGTCCACCGGAGGGGCGATCAGCTCGGCTACCACCATCGCCCCGACGCCGGCGCCGAAGCCGAGGCTCAAATCGATCTCGGAGAGCAACAGGATGAAGATCTCGGCGGCGCCGATCATCACGTAGATGGTCGACTCGACCAGCATGTTGACGATGTCGCCGGCGTGCAGGAACGACGAATTCTCAGCCTCGAAGAAGACCATGATCAGGACAAGGCCGACGATCACCGGCATAGCGCCGCTCTCGCCGTTGCGGATCCGCTGCCCCCAGGCGCGGAGGTACTCGCTGAGGCTGTTGGCCAGCACCTCAGGCGCCGCGGTGAGCAGCTCCTGGTCGCTGAGCGTGTTCTCGATGCTCTGGTCGGAAGGGGCGGGTGCTGGCTCGGTTGCCACGACGGCTTCCTCTCTAGGTTTTGCTCACGCCGAGGCGACGGCCTGGCCGGCGGTTCCGGTTGTCATGTATTCGACGGCGTTCTGGCGGTTGAAGTCGGAAGCAGGCCCCTGGATCACCATGTTGCCGAGGTACAAGCAGGCAATCCGATCGGCGACCTCGAACACGTCGTTCAGGTTATGGGAGATGACCAGCACGGCGACGCCGCGGCCGGCGAGCGTCTTGATCGTGTCGAGCACCATACGCGTTTGCGCGACGCCGAGTGCGGCGGTCGGTTCGTCCATGACCACGAGCTTTGCCTGTGAGAGCAGTGCCTTGGCGACGGCGACCGACTGGCGCTGACCGCCGGAGAGCGAGGCGACCGGCTGGCGCACGGACTTCACCGTGGTCACCGACAGCTCCTTAAGTGTTTGACGCGCCGCAAGCTCCATCTTGGCCTCGTCCAGCAAGTGGTGACTCAGCTCCTCATGCCCGAGAAACATGTTCGCGACGATGTCGAGGTTGTCGCAGAGCGCAAGGTCCTGGTAGATCGTCTTGATGCCCAATCCCTCCGCGTCGCGCGGGCCGTGGAGGTGGCGCGGGACGCCCTCCCAGATGATGTCGCCGCGATCGGGCGCCCAGAGGCCGGCGATGGTCTTGATCAGCGAGGACTTGCCGGCACCGTTGTCACCGATCAGCGCAGTGACCTTCCCTGCGGCGATGTCGAGGTTGACATCGCTCAACGCCTGCACCGGACCGAACCGCTTGGTGATGCCGCGTAGGGACAGCAGTGGCGTGACGTCGCTTGATTCCATAGTGCTCATTCTGTCGCGTCTCGATCGCGTGTGAAGTTATAGAAAGGCACGGCCCGCCTGTCCAACCGCATGCGGAGGACAGGCGGGCCGATTCACCAAGATCGCTTAGATCTTGTACTTCTTGCAGTCCGCCTTATACGAGCCGCTGCAGAGCTGCTTCTTCGGAACGAAGTTGTCGGCGAGGATCGTCGACTTCATGTTCTGCGGAGTGACCCAGACTGGGGTCAGCAGCACTGACTTGACCGACTTGTGGTTGGTGGGGTCGGTGCTGGTGGCGTTCAGGAGGCTCGACGGCGGCGTCTTGCCGGCGCGCATGTAGAGCGCGAGCGCAACCGCTGCCTGCGCCTCCTTGTAGATGGCCTTGTAGACGGTGCCGCACTGGTAGCCGGCCAGGATGTTGTCCAGTCCGACCACCGTTGCGTCCTGCCCGGTCGTCGGGAAGGTATGTGGCTTGATGCCCTTGCTGATCAGGTACGTGATGATCGGCGCGGCGTTTTCATCGTTGGGCGTCACGGCCGAGTTGGCGCTGGGGTCAGCGGTGTAAGCCGCCTTGAACTCGTCCAGGGCGTCCGGCGCGGGGGTCGTGGGGTTCCACGTACCGATCGTATTCTCGCCCAGCTTGTACTTGCCGGACTTGAAGTATGGGTCAAGGACTCCCATGTAGCCGTCGGTAAACAATGTGGCGTTGTTGTCGGTCGGCGCCCCGTGCATCACGATGACGTTCGGCTTTTTGCCATGCAGCCAACTGGCGGCACAGGCTACGAAGCCCTGGCCGATCAGCTTCCCGACTTCAACGTTGTTGAAGCTCACGTAGTCATCAGCCGGGCCGCCCAAATCGAGGCGGTCGTAGTCGATGACCTTGACGCCACGAGCGGCGGCGTACGTCTCAACCGTGACTCCTGTGCCGGAGTCCTCCGGGTCGATCAGCAGCACCTTGGCCCCGGCGGCGATGGCAGCCTTGGCGTCGGTGATGAACGACTGGTCAGAGGCGCCCGCGTTCTCCGACTTATAGTCGCCGCTCGGCAAACCAGCCGCCTTGGCGGCCTTGTTGAAGTCCGGTGTATCGAACTCGGCGTAACGCGTCGAGGTCGTGGTGTCCGGCAGGATCTCAACGATCTTGCCGGTGCCTGCGGCGGCGACCGGCTTCAGCGCCTTCATGGCGGAGAAGTTGTTGGTGAACGACGCGGTCGAGACGAGGCCCCGGGGCGAAAGCGTCTTCGCGCTGGAGCTTGCGCTCACGGCAATCCCGACGCTCGCCGAAGCGGCGAGCGCGGCAAGTCCTACCTTGCTCGTAGTAAGCAAGTTCACGAGTACCTCCTAGTTCCTCTCTCCTCAGGCCGAGTGGCGGCATCGCCGCACCGACCCACTAACGCTGCCTACTCTACGAGCGGCGTTATGAACGAGACATGAACAAACGCTCGGTCGGCGTGAACAACGCGTTAATAAGAGGCCCGTTGTTAGGCCCGTGTTTGCGGCACTTTAGGAGACGTAGGGGTCAGTCTGGCGTGAAGCGGTATCCAGCCCGCGGTGCGGTGAGGATCAGTTGCGCTCCGTCGTCCTCGAGCTTCGCGCGCAGCCGACGCACGTAGACCCGCAGGTACTCGGTCTCGGTCTGGTACGCCGGGCCCCAGACCCGGCGCAGCAAGTGGCTGTGCGTCAGCAGCTTGCCGCGGTTCAGGGCGAGCTCGCGCAGCAGCGCGAACTCGGTGGGGGTCAGGTGAACCGGGTTGCCCGCGCGCGTCACCTGCTGTCCGGCAAGGTCGATCACGACGTCACCGGCGACGATCGTCGACTGCGTCTGTTCGGGGTTGACCACCGCTCGCGTGCGGCGCAGCGTTGCCGTGATCCGGGCGAGTAGCTCTTCGACGCTGAACGGCTTGGTCATGTAGTCGTCAGCCCCCATGTTCAGCGCGGTGACCTTATCCCGTTCACCTCCGCGGGCTGAGACGACGATGACAGCGACTGCCGAGCGCGCTCGGATCTGCCGGCAGAGCTCCATGCCGTCGGCGTTGGGGAGCATCAGATCAAGCAGGACAATGTCGGGCTCCTCGGTCTCCAGCAGCTGGAGCGCCTCGTCGACGTCGGCCGAGGCGATCGTGTCAAAGCCGCGCACGGCGAGGTTGGAGCGGATCAGATCGACGATGTTCGGATCGTCCTCCACCAGCAGTGCGCGCGTCTGCGCGCCCCGGTCAGTCATCGCCGCGCGGCTGTGCGATGGCCGCCGTAGGGTGGAGCGGGTCGGGAGCGCCCGCGGCGCTCTCCACGGGGAGCACGATCGTGAAGGCTGTACCCCTCGGACCTGACTCAACGGTGATCTTGCCGTGATGGGCCTCGACGATGCCGCGTGTGATCGAGAGCCCGAGCCCGGCCCCGGAGGTATGCGTTCGCGGACGACCGTTGGACTCGAACGGAGAGCCGCGCAGCGCCTCCGAGAGACCGGGGCCATCATCCTTCACGGTGATCTGGACGTCTGCGTGAGCGAGGGCGCTGACCGCAACGGTCACGCGTGTGCCGGGTGGGTTGTGGTGCAGCGCGTTGCTCAGCAGATTCACGAGAACCTGCTCCAGGCGGTCATGGTCGGCCCAGATGATCGGCATCGGCGCCTCGCACTCAGTCGCGACCGCCGCCGGCCAATCTCCCGGAAGGCAGGCGATGGCGGCCTCTATCACGAGGCCGAGCTCACACCAGTCCAGCTGCATGCGCATAACCCCCGACTCAATCGCGGAGAAGTCGAGCAGGTCATCCACAAGGCGTCCGAGCCGCGCCGACTCAACGGCGATCCGCTCAAGAAAGCGCTGCTCTGACTCATCGTCCCAGACGATGTCCGGGGCCAGAAGGCTCGACGCGTAGCCGCGGATCGCCGTCAACGGTGTGCGCAACTCGTGGCTCAGGCGTGAGAGGAATTCCCGCTGGAGCTCACGCGAGCGGCGCAGCGCCGCCGCTTCGCGTTGCGCCACCTCTGCTTCCTGGCGCTCCATCGCGGCCGCCGCGTAGCCGGCGTAGAGGCCGAGGAGGTCCAGCTCATCGCGATTGGGTCCATCGATGCTGTCGCGCGCGATCGTGATCATCGCACTGGTCCCAGCCGGACCGGCGACCGGCACGAGCCAGGTCCGCCCTTCGACGATGACGCTGTCATTCGACTCCGCGGCGCCCGCTACACGGACAACGTCGATGCGGCCGCGGTCGACGCCCAACGCGGCCCCAAGGGCGGAGATGATCAGTGCCAGCCCTGAGCTCGGTTCGGCCAGCGCAAGGCTGTCCGCCAGGCCGTGGAGGCGGATCAGCTGCCGCCGAGCCGTACCGGCGACGGTCCCGCCCGCGAGCAGCGCGGCAACGTCATCCGGATGCGAGTCGCCCGGCGAAAGCTCGGCGACGACGCGACCGTTGCGCAGTACCGCGATCCGGTCCGCGATCCGAAACATCTGGGCTATATCGCGGCCGGCCAGCAGGATCGCCGTCCCCTGGGCCCGCATCCGCACGAGCAGCTTCTCCACCTCGCTCGTCTCGGGGGTTCCTAGCGACAGCGTCGGCTCGTCCAGGACCAGCACGCGTGGTTCACGGATCATCGCCATCGCCAGCGCCAGCAAACGGCGCTGTCCGCCCGACAGCTCGCTGACCAGCTGTGTGGTGTCCTTGATCGGAAAGCCGAACTTTTCAAGCACACGCTCGGCGCGCGTGTGGAAACGCGCTGGCGAGAGCATCTGCAGGCGGGTCTCGTGCCCAAGCAGGAGGTTGGTCGCCACGTCGAGCGTCTCACAGAGCGCGAGCTCCTGCCAGACGACCGCGACACCGTGGCGTTCAGCGCTTCGAAGGCCGCCTGTCAACGGTACCCCGTCAACCCGCACCTCACCGCTATCGGGCGTCAGGTCGCCTGCGACACAGCGCACGACGGCGGTCTTGCCGGCGCCCGGCTCGCCGCTCAGCGCAATGATCTCACCGGGGCCGACCTGCAGGTTGATGCCGGTCAGTGCGGCCATCGACCCGAAATTGACGGTTAGATCGGTGACCTCCAGCACAGTGGTCAGCGTAGCTCCGCAGCGGGGCCGCCGTCAGGGGCGCCCAACAGTCGGGCGCCCCGTCCAGGGGAGACGACGGTCGCGCCCGCGGGCGCGACCGTTCCAGGGGGCATCAAACCGAGGACGCTGCCACCGAATCCGCCGCCGATCAACCGTGCCCCCGCTGCCCCGGCATGCTTGAGTTGCGTGACTGCGGCCTCGAGGGCTGGCGTCGATACCTCAAAGTCGTCGCGCAGGCTCGCGTGTGAGGCGTCGAGCAGGCGGCCGAGGCGGCGCAGGTCCCCGTCGCGGATCGCATCGACAGCCTGCATGACGCGGCCGTTCTCACTGATCACGTGCTTGGCGCGCCGTGCCAGGACGTCCGGAAGCATGTGGAGGTCTTGAATCATCGCGCCGCGAAGTGTCTGCGCGCCCATGCGGTGGGCCGCCTGCGCACACTCCAGGCGGCGCTGGTTATAGCCGGATTCGGCGTGGGTGTGGCGCTCACCTGAGTTCAGCACCACCAGCGCCCAAGCGCCCAGATCGAGGGGGACGGGCGTCATCTCGAGCGTCTGGAAATCGATCAGTACCGGCCCATGCCGGGTTCCGGACAACGATGCAAGCGGGTCGAGCAGCCCGGTCTGCGCGCCGACCCACATATGTTCGACGCGCTGGCAGAGTCTCGCGATTTCGATCCAGTCGCGCTCGCCCGCGCCGCTCAGCGCGGCGAGCGCCAGGTAGAGGGAGACGCACAGCGCGGCCGAGGATGACAGGCCCGCGCCCCGCGGCAGATCGCCGGCGATTTGGACGTCGGCACCGGTGAGGTCCGCACCAGCGGCCTCCAGCTCGAAGGCTACGCCGCGCACGAACGCCCGCCAGCCTTCGCTCCCAACGATCGCTGTGAGCTCAAAGCGGTCCTCCTCACCGAGGTCAAGCGCGCGGGCCTTGATCACCGGATCCGGGAGCGCCGACGCCGTCACGGTCACGCCGTGCGCCACGGCGAACGGCAACGCCAGCCCACCGCTGTAGTCGGTGTGCTCGCCGATCAGGTTCACCCGGCCCGGGGCGAAGGCGCGTGCGATCTCTTGGGTCAAGGTCGGGTAGGTTGACAGGTCCATGGTCAACTGGGCGCTTCTCTCTACGGCTCGCATAAACGAGCGGCTGCTCTACGGTGTCCGTAACGCCGACGGCGCGCAGATGCTGGCCGTCGGCAGCCGCGACGCGGCTCGCGCCCGCGATTACGCAGAGGCCCGGGGGATAGGGCGGTCGTACGGAAGCTACGAGGCGCTGCTGGCCGATCCCGATGTCGACATCGTCTACATATCGCTGCCCAATGGGCTGCACGTGGAGTGGACGCGTCGAGCGCTGCAGGCCGGCAAGCACGTGCTCTGCGAGAAGCCGCTCAGCCGCCACCCGGCGCAGGTGGCGGAACTGTTCGAACTTGCGCAGGCCAACGGCCTGCAGCTGAGCGAGGCGTTCATGTATCGCCACCACCCGCAGACGGTCAAGCTCAAGGAGCTCATCAAAGGGGGCGCGATCGGGGAGCTGCGGCTGATTCGCAGCCACTTCAGCTTCAACGCCGTGCCGGGTGATCCGCGCCTGGCGGCAAGTATGGACGGCGGCGGACTGATGGATGTCGGGTGCTATCCGGTCAGCATGGCTCGCTACCTCGCTGGCGAGCCCGAGCGCGTCTGCGCTGAGCAGCTGCTCGGTGGTGACGGCGTCGACGTGGTGCTCACGGGCCTGCTGCGGTTCGCCGGTGGAGTGGTTGCGCACTTCGACTGCGGTCTGGCGATGCCGGGCCGCTCGGGGCTTGAGGTCGTCGGCAGCACCGGGACGCTGTCGGTGGCGGATCCATGGCACGCGGTGACACCCGGCATCGAACTGCGCAACGACGGCAGCACCGGCGCCGAGCCGATCGCCGTACCTCGAGTCGACCCGTACCTGCTTGAGGCGCTCGACCTGACTGAAGCGGTCGGCGGTTCGCATCCGCCGCTGCTCGGCCGTGACGATGCGCTCGGCCAAGCGCGTGCGGTTGACGCGCTCTACCGCGCGGCGCAGAGCGGCGAGGTCATGGTCGTTGCCGCCGGCGCCTGATCGCCGACGTCACAGTCGGACGCTTCTGCTGGCGCTCAGGCTGGACGACGGCGCGCTAGCGGTTGTTCTGAGCCGGCGGCTAACGCGTCCGCGGTGAGGGAGCCGGCGTGAACGCGAAGCGCCGGTGCGGTGGCACGTGCGGTCCGATCTCAACGACGATCTCCGCTGCGGACGTCAGTGGCACGGCCGAGGCGGCGCCGTGCCACAGCTTCCCGCCGACGTATGTCTCTGTGCGTCCGCCGCTGAAGGATGCGACCCTCGTCGCGGTGAGCGGCTCTCCCCAGGCGCGGAAGACCGTTCCCAACGTCACGCCCGAATGCGCGCGGAAGTAGACGACCCCGGTCGGGTTGAGCGTCACGACATCACCGAAGCATCTGGCCGCGGTGAGCGTGCCATCCCTGAATTCACGTGGTGCCGCGCTTCCGATCCCAGCGGCCAGCAGGACGACCCGGTTGGCGCCGAAGAGTTCAATGTGCGCAGCGAGGCGCACGCCGAGTGTGCGGTCGCAGCGCCCCGGAACGGGGCCGGAAACCGGCGGGTGAAAGCGCGGCCCACGACCGATCGGCCGCATGCTCGCCAGCAGCGATGCGGGGATCTTCCCGCCCGAGCGAATCCCATCACCGACAGCGGCCCGCCTTGGCTTCGCCGGTGCAGCTTGGCCGCCGCCACAGCCACTCAGCACGACCGCAGCGCAGACCAGGGCAGCGCCTCTACGGCTCACACCGCAACCCGGTCGAGCGCCCGCACGCCGATCAGCGCCAGGCTGAGTGACCCACCGACCAGCGCCGCCGTCACTGAGCGTGCGATGAACGCCGGCACGGCGAGCAACACGTATCCGTGCGTCAGCACCGTGATCAGGGTAAGGCCCGCCCAGAGCGCCACGACCGCCGTGGCCAGAAGCAGCGGCACTCCCGAGCGCCCGCCGAGGACGCGCCCGGCCGCGGTCGCAAGCGCAGCGAGGATCACGAGCAGGAGCAACACGTTGCCCGGAGCGATGCCCGGGCGGCCGTGCAGGTAGCGTCCCGCCATTCCGATGGCGATCAGCGCCAGCAGCGCCAGTGTGACGGCCTTGCCGAGACGACGGTCAAGCTCCGGCGAGCGTACCCGCCAAGCGGCCAGTGCACAGCTCAGAAAGACGATTATCGGCCAGAACCAGACGATGGAGGGTGGGCCGGTGTGCCAGAGACCACCGACAAGGGTCGCCGCGCGGCCATCAACGGTCATCTCGATGGTCCATTTGCCGACGTAGCTGGTGCCAGGCGGCAGCGCAAGGGCTGCCAGCGCATGCATGCGACCCTCGCGCCACATGTAGGTGTGACCGCTCGCGACAGAAACCCAGCGCGGGGGAGTGGCCCGCGTGAGCGCGGCCGGAGGCACTGCCGGGACCGGAACCTGACTCAGGTAGTACTCCTGCGAGTTCCGGTTGACCTGTACGCCGGCGCCGTCAAAGCGGACCCAGGGGGCGCCCTGAAAGTCACGGACCACGACGGTCCGGCCGACGGAAACCCGCATCCAGAGGTTCAGATAGCCGTCGACGACCTTGGCCTCCACGCCGGCCGGCGTGTGCGTTATGCGGGCAAGGTAATCAGTGGCGGTTGGTGTCGCAGGCCCGTCGGCAGCGGCCGTTGCCGGTGAGATCGCGCTCAGGGAGAGGAAGGCGAGCAGCGCTGCGACGAGAGTGGCGAGCGAAGCGCGCGTCCGGGGCGCGGCCAGCGGGCCGCGCCTACACTCCGGGGCCGTGCGTCGGTGCAGTTCAGCCCGCTTGATCATCGTTGGCATAGCCGTCATGACGTCAATTCTGGCGTTACTGGCGCTGGGCGCGGCTCCCCCCGCGCTCGCCGACGGTGATCCGGCCAGCGACGTACTGGTCAACACAACCCTGTTCAACCCGATCGACTCGGGCATTCCGTTCTCCACGGTCGACCGGCTCGAGCGCATGCTCGACCTCAGCGCCAAGGCTGGATTCCCGATCCGGGTGGCGATCATCAACTCCGCCACTGACCTCGGGACCGTGACTTCGCTGTGGGGTAAGCCACCGTATGAGTACGCGGAGTACCTATGGGAGGAGTTGAGCAACCTTTACGACGGTCAGATCCTTGTGGTCATGCCGAACGGCTTTGGGCTGTGGGGACCGCCGCACGGTCGCTATGCGGTCAGCAAGGCGGAGCTGAGGGTGAAGGCGCTCGCGCCCGGGCGGAGCGTCACTCTGGCCGATGCTGCCATCTCCGCCGTGCCGTTACTTGCCAAGGCCGCCGGTCACACGGTCCCCGATGGGGATGAGATTCACGTCGTAGCTCCGCGCGCTGTTGGTGCAGGCACTCCGGTAGTCGCGTGGATCGCCTTGCTGATCGGCTGTCTGCTGATCGCGGGTTGCTGGCGGGCCAGCCTCAAGGCGAGACCGCCGCAGCTCTTTAGGAGATCGCACTCGTGAGCACTGCGCTCGCGCGCCCTCCGGCAGCCCGGACTCACGGTGCCGGAGGCCCGGCACCGCGTCGCGCGCTGGTAGCCCTGCTGCTGCTCTTCATCTGTGCGTGCATGCCGGCCCAGGCGCTCGCCGACGGTGATCCTGGCAGTGATGTGCTGTTGCTGCAGAACCTATTTGCCGGCTCCGACGCCAACCTTACAGCCGGGCAGCAGCTCCATCTCGGTGAGCTGCTGAACGCGACCGCGGCGGTCGGTCAGCCACTCCGTGTCGCGATCATCGCCCACAGTGACGACCTCGGGGCCGTGCCCGAGTTCTGGGGCAAGCCGCAGCTGTACGCCCCGTACCTCGGGTACGAGCTCTCCGACACCTACTCGGGCCGCCTGCTGGTCGTGATGCCAGATGGCTTTGGGGTCTACTGGGCAGCCCATAAGTCCGCTGGGGCCACGATGGCGCACGCCATCGGCTCGCTCACGGTTCACGGTGCCAGCGCGGCGGCGCTCGTCGCCGCCACCAAGGCTGCGATCTACAGGATCGAGAGCGACGCGGGAGTCAGCGCCGCGGCGCTGGCGCGCCACCTTGCGGCGCCCGCGCCAGCTGGTGGCGGCAGCGGCGGCACGGCTGCGAGCACTCGTTCGCGTCCATCCAAAGGTGCGAGCGCGCGCAGCAGCAGGGGGGCAAAGCACGCCCACCCGGACCTTCTGGTGATCATCGTCGGGGTTGCCTTCCTGGTCTTCTACGTCGCTTTCAGGCGTGGGTGGCGGCCCAAGCTGCCGCGGAACCTGCGGTCGGCGGGGACCGGCCTCAAAGGGGTGCGGATCAAGCCTGTGGCGCTCTTACCGAGCGCGCTGCTCCTGGTAGTGGCCGCGGCGCTGGCGATCAACCACAACTCAGCTGGGCCGAGCGTTCCAGGCGGCACCCTCGACTCGAACGCCGATCTCGATCAGGGCACCCTGCTGCACTCCGCGTCCGGGGGATACGCCAAGGCGCCCGAGTTCACGCTGACCGATGAGGCCGGTCAGCGCGTCAGCCTGCGCCAGTACCGCGGCAAGGTCGTGATCCTGGGCTTTATCGACGCAGAGTGTCAGACCATCTGCCCGCTGACCACTCAAGCGATGCTCGACGCGAAACGCTCGCTCGGGGCCGCCGGCAAGGACGTGCAGCTGCTCGGTGTCGACGCCAACTACAAGTCAACCCAGATTGAGGACGTGTCGAACTACACCTCACTGCACGGTTTGACCGGAGAGTGGCATTTCCTGACAAGCTCCTCGCTGCGCCGACTCGAGCATGTTTGGAGTGCGTACGGAGTCAACGAGAGGGCGCTCATGGACGAGGACAGCAACGCGATAGATCACGTCGCCGCCGTCTACATAATCGATCCCGAAGGCAGACTGCGCGTCACCTTTGTGACCGACAGCTCGTACTCCTCGATCCCGCAGTTCGGGCAGTTGCTCGCCCAAGACGCCTCAAAGCTGCTGCCCTCGCATCCCAAGGTCGTCTCGCACTACTCGTATGCACAGATCAGGGGGATCACGCCAACGCAGACACATTCGCTGCGACGCGTGGGCGGGGGCACGGTGACGCTCGGGCCGGGTAAGCCACATCTGTACCTGTTCTTCGCCACCTGGGACACGCAAACCACCCCCATCGGCGCTGAGCTTTCGGAGCTGAACGCGTACCAGCGTTATGCCAAGGCGCACGGCCTGCCCACGCTGACGGCGATCGACGAGGGCAGCGTTGAACCATCACCTCAAGCGCTGCCGAACTTCCTGAAGACGCAGGTTCCAACATCGCTCGAGTACCCGCTCGCGATCGACCCCGACGGGCGCGTCGCAGACGGCTACGAGGTCAGTGGGGACCCGTGGCTGGTGCTGACCTCGGCCAGCGGTCAGATCGCCACCTACCAGGAGGTCTACACAGACGGCTGGCCGAGCATCACCGCGCTGGAGCGGGAGGTCCGAGGCGCGCTCTCCCGTGCGCCTGTGGCGCCGGCCGACAAGCGCGCTGTGAAGCGCGACCTGGCCGGTTCTCCGCCGCGACTCGCGAAGCTCCACGCGCAGTCCAGTGAGTTGCTTTCCGGCGGCGCCGGTTCCGCGGCACTCATCGAGCGCTTGCGGAGCCTTCGCGGCCTCCCGGTGGTGGTCAACGTCTGGGCGTCGACGTGCGCGCCATGCCAGGCTGAGTTTGGCCTCTTTGCCAACGCCTCGGCCATATACGGAAAGCGAGTGGCCTTCCTCGGTGCCGACAACGAGGATCTGGCCGGCCTAGCCAGGGCGTTCCTGCGCTCCCACCCGGTCAGCTACCCGAGCTACCAGACCACTACGACCGACCTGGACGCGCTGCTGGTAGGTGGCCTCGAAGGCACCCCGACGACGATCTACATCAGCCCCCGTGGTCGCGTCCTCTACGTCCACGCGGGCCAGTACCGGACCCAGGGGGCGCTCGACCTGGACATCGCCGACTACGCCCTGAGCGGGCAGAACTGAGCCGCGGCTTTATCTTCCCGTAAGGGCGGTAACCGGGAACTACAGTATCGATACCAGCGCATCACAAGCTGGCGGTGGGCGCGGACATAGCGTCCCAAAAGCGTGGCCAATCGCCGCAGGCGACAGAGCCGCGCTCTGGCACGCGGCATCAGCCACTTACGCGTCAGAGGCTAATCCGGTAGCTCCCATGCCCGCTTGGGAGCCGGGGGGTGTTGGCCCGCAGGCCAACACCCCCCGGCGTGTTCAGACCAGTCTGATGATCGCCACGACTCCAACGATCACGATCAGACCCCGCAGGGCGTTTGGTGGCAGCAGGCGCCCGAACCGCGACCCGAGTACGCCGCCCAGCAGCGAACCGCCTGCCACCAGCCCGGCCGGTGCCCACGCGATGCGGGCCGCGAAGACGAAGACGATGCCGGCGACGAGGTTCGTCGTGCCGGTCGTGATCACCTTGATGGCATTGAGCCGCTGGAGCTTGTCGTCGATCGTGAGACCCAGGATCGAAAGCATCAGAATCCCCTGGGCCGCCCCGAAGTAGCCGCCGTAGATGGAGCTGCAGAAGCTGCCGATCAGCGCGGCGGGACCGATGCCCTCGCCCTGCCCGCGACGCCTGTCACCGAGCAGCTTGTTCAGGCGCTTCTGCACGACGATCAGGATCAGGGCGACCCCGATGAAGAACGGGACTATCGCCTTGAAGGCAGAGGAGGGGAGCACCAGCAGCAAGACCGCGCCGACAGTGCCGCCGCAGGTGGCGACAACGGCCAGGGTCAGCACACGGTAGCGCTGGCCCTCAAGCTCTCGACGGTATCCAGCCGCACCGGAGAGAGCCCCCGGTACCAGACCGATCGTGTTGGAGACGTTCGCCACCACCGGCGCGTAACCGAACGCCAGCAGCGTCGGGAACGTGATCAGCGTGCCGCTGCCAACGACCGTGTTGATCGTTCCGGCGGCAACTCCGGCGGCGAAGATCGCCACTGCGTGAAGCGGGCTCACGGCCCGCCACGTTACCCGGGTTGCCCGACTGACCGGCGCCGGGCGCACGGTGCCGATCAGTCGGCTGCGGCGACCGTGGCTAACGCCGGGCGTAGGACGACGATCTCACCCGGCGCGTTCGCGAGCAGCCAAGCGACATCATCGGCATTGAAGCCCGGGCCGTCACCGGCGGCAGCGGCCAGCACGATCATGTCAAAGCGCTCGTTCGCGATCGTCTGTCGCAGCGCGTGACGGTAGCTGCGGCCCCGCTCGATCCGCGAGTCGACCGGGACATCAAACTGGTCAGCGCGTTGCTCGACCGCGTCCTGCATCGCCACCGCAAGCTTCGATTGGCGTGGTAGGGCAGCGTCGATCGAGAGGTGGAGTGGTACCCGTGCCAGAAACACCGGCACGAGCGTGCCGGATTGCGACCGCGCGAGGCGCAGCGCGGCGTCCAGTGCGCTGGGAGCCAGACCGTGCGCGTCAAATGGGAAAAGGATGCGCTTGTCGCCGCCAGTTAGCGCGGAGGTCGCGGACTGCTTTTCACGCTTCAGCCAGCTCATGAGTCGAGCTCCGGGACATCCCGCTCCGCTTGGCGTGTGCGGTCCGCGACTATCCGCAGGTCGATCTCCGGCAGCGCCCGCAGCAGTCGTGCCGCGAGACTCGGCCGCAGCAGGCGCGTCAGGGCGCCGTGATGATGCGGCGGTCCCATGAGGATGTAGGTCGTATTGCGCTCGCGCGCCACCCGCTGCGTGATTAGGGCGACATCATCGCCCTGCTCCAAAAGAAGATGGGCGCCCAGCACGCTCGCCAGGCGGCGCAGCGCGTCAATCTGCTCGCTCTGCTCGGCAGTCGGGTTGGCGCGCGCCACCCAGAGCACGTCGAGTTCCGCACCTAGGCGCTGGGCAGAGCGCCACGCGCGGCGCACTATGCGTTGAGCGCCTGGCTGCGGCGTGATCAGCGCCAGGAGCCGCTCGCTGATCGCCTGCTGTGCTTGTGTATCGATCAGACGTTCGCGGCGGCTGTTCGGGCGCAGCGCCGTCTGCGCCGGGAAGCGTTTTGCCTCGACGTCCTCGGCCACCTGGCGCAGAGCCACCTCGCGCAGCGCATTGAGATTCTCGATCTTGAAGAAGTTGGCGAGTGCCGGCTGGATCGCTTCCGGCTTGTAGACCTTGCCCGCCATCAGCCGCTCGATCAGTGACTGCGGCGTGACATCGACCAGCACCACCTCATCGGCACTCGTCAACACAGCGTCCGGCAGAGTCTCGCGAACCCTGATTCCGGTCAGCTCGCTGACCTGGTCGTTGAGGCTTTCAAGGTGTTGCACGTTCACGGTGGAGTAGACGTCGATGCCCGCGTCCAGAACTTCATCGACGTCCTCGTAGCGCTTTTCATGGGGGCCGCCCGGAGCGTTGGTGTGTGCCAGCTCGTCGATCAGGCAGAGTTCCGGATGGCGTGTGATGATTGCCGTCAGATCCATGTCCTCGACGCGGTTGCCTCGATAGCTGATGCCTCGCCGTGGAAGCGTCTCGAGCCCCTCGGCCTGAGCAGCCGTGGCGGGACGGTCGTGCGGCTCCAGGTAACCGATCGCCACGTCACGTCCGGCTTCGGCCTCCGCTTGACCCTCCTGGAGCATGCGGTAGGTCTTGCCGACTCCAGCCGCCATGCCCAGGAAGATCTTGTGGTGCCCGCGGGCCATCTCAGTGATTCATTTTCCAGGCTCAAGCACCCAGGATGTTGTGTACCACCAGGTCGATCAGCTTGATCCCGATGAACGGTGCGATCAAGCCGCCAAGCCCGTAGATCAGCAGATTTCGGCGCAGCAGCGCGCTGGCCCCGACCGGCTTGTAGTTAACGCCCCGGAGCGAGATCGGGATCAGCATCGGGATCACGATCGCGTTGAACACGATCGCTGAGATGACCGCGGACCGCGGTGTGCCGAGATGCATGATGTTCAGCACGCTCAGTGGTCCCTTGCCGCCCTTTGTGTACGCCCAGGTGGTCACGAAGATCGCCGGCAGGATCGCGAAATACTTCGCGACGTCGTTGGCGATCGAGAACGTTGTCAGGGCCCCGCGCGTGATCAGCAGCTGCTTGCCGACCTCCACGATCTCAATGAGCTTGGTCGGGTTGGAGTCGAGGTCGACCATGTTGCCCGCCTCGCGCGCTGCCTGGGTGCCGGTGTTCATCGCCACGCCGACGTCAGCCTGAGCGAGCGCCGGTGCGTCGTTGGTGCCGTCCCCGGTCATCGCGACCATCCGGCCTGTCGCCTGCTGCTCCTTGATCAACGAGAGTTTGGCCTCCGGTGTCGCCTCGGCTAGAAAGTCGTCGACGCCGGCCTCCTCAGCGATCTTGGCGGCGGTGAGCTTGTTGTCACCGGTCACCATCACCGTCCGGATACCCATCGCTCGCAGGTGGTCGAAGCGCTCTCTCATGCCCTCCTTGACGGTGTCCTTGAGGTAGATCACGCCCATAACCTGGGAGTCACGAGAGACCGCGAGGGGCGTTCCGCCCTCACGTGCGATTCGATCGAGCGCGCCTTGGAGCTCGGCCGGCGGACGTCCGCCGGCTTCCTGCACGAACTTGATCACGGAGTCGCCGGCGCCCTTGCGTAGCTGGCGTCCGTCCAGATTGACCCCACTCATCCGCGTCTGTGCCGTGAACGGGACGAACTCTGCATGGAGGTTGGTCATGTCGTGCTCACGGATCCCGTACTGCTTGGCGAGAACCACGATCGACCGACCCTCTGGGGTCTCATCGGCAAGCGACGCGAGCTGAGCGACCTCCGCCAGCTCCGCCTCTGATACGCCGGGCATCGGAACGAACTCCGATGCCAAGCGGTTGCCGATGGTGATCGTCCCGGTCTTGTCCAGCAGCAGGACGTCGACATCACCTGAGGCCTCTACCGCACGGCCTGAGAGCGCCAACACGTTACGACGCACCAGGCGGTCCATGCCGGCGATGCCGATCGCGGACAGAAGCGCTCCGATGGTGGTCGGGATCAGCGCCACGAGCAGCGAGATCAGCGTCGTATCAGAGATGTTCGTGTGTGCGAACAGACCGAACGGGCGCAGGGTGGCTACGACGATCATGAAGATCAGCGTCAGGCCTGAGAGCAGGATGTTGAGGGCGATCTCATTCGGCGTCTTGCGCCGCTCTGCGCCCTCGACCAAGCCGATCATCCGGTCCAGGAAGGACTGACCAGGTTCCTGGGTGATCTCAACCACGATCCGGTCCGACAGCACCCGGGTACCACCGGTCACCGCGCTGCGGTCGCCGCCGGATTCGCGGATGACGGGCGCCGATTCCCCGGTGATCGCGGACTCGTCGACGGAGGCGATGCCTTCGATGACGGTCCCGTCGCCGGGGATCAACTCCCCGGCGACCACGATCACACGGTCGCCGCGGGTGAGGTCGCTGGCCTTCTTGGTCGTACCGTCCTGCATCGTGGCAACGGTCTCCTGGCGCAGCGCCCGCAGCGTGTCGGCCTGAGCTCGGCCGCGACCTTCGGCAAACGCCTCCGCCATGTTCGCGAAAACGACCGTGAGCCAAAGCCAGATGGAGATCGTGAAGGTGTACCACCCGGGGTCGTTGCCACCCAGGGCGCTGCCGCCGAACAGCTGGATGATCCAGGTGACGCTGGTGATCAGTGCCCCGATCTCAACCACGAACATGACCGGGTTGCGTACCTGGACGCGAGGGTCGAGCTTGCGTAGGCTGTCGATCAGTGCCCGCGTGACGATGTCCCTGCGGAATAGGGAGATCGCCTGCCGCTCACGGGGGGCGGCAGGCGGGGTCGGTGTCATTGCATCGATGCTCATTTGTCTGCCCTCAGACGGTTCAGTGCGAGGTTGAGTTCCAGTACGTCGACCCCGGGCTCGCCTGAGAAGCCGAGTCCACGCCCTGACGTGTACTTGGAGATCAGGCTGTGGACGGTGGTGAGCCGCAGATGCCGCACAGCCGCAATCCGGTAGGCCTGGATGTCGGCGTTCAGGACCGAGATGTCGGGGTCCACACCGGAGGCCGACGTGTCGGCCGCATCGACCGGTACGTCCGCCGCTCTGAGTCCACCCGGGTAGTACTTGCCGTTCAAGGCGATGTACTCCTTGATGTTGGCGGCGATCGCCTTCTCTGTGATCACGCTGTTGGGGCCGTAGTTGGCGAAGCTCGTCGCCGCGTCGTTGTCCGCCGGATCGGTCCCGGAAGGACGGGTCTGGAAGTACTGCGGCTGGTTACCGAAGCTCTGGCCGATGATCTTCGAGCCGACGAGCTTGCCGTCGACGAACACCTGCTGTCCGTTGGCGTTGCCGTGGAACGCCACCTGGCTGATGCCGGTTACCAGCAGCGGATATGCGAACCCGCAGACCAGCGTCAGCACGAGCATCCCGATGGCGGAGGTGATTATGTCCTTGCGCATTGGTTCTCGTTCCCTTGGCTAGTAGAGGTGACCGGTTAGGCCCTGGACGATCGGCCCGAGCAGCAGCGCCGGGAAGAACGTCAGTGCGCCGACGAGGATGATCACGCCGATCAGGAGCACCACGAACGTGCCGTTGTCGGTGCGCATCGTGCCGAGGCCGGCCGGACTGACCCGCTTACCAGCCAGCGAGCCCGCGACCGCCAGAGCGAACAGGATCGGCGCATAACGGGCAAACAGCATCGCCCCGCCCCCGAGGAGATCGGCGAAGGTGATGCCGTGTGAGCCGGCAGCGTTGCCGACGGTCCCGTCATAGCCGGTATATCCGGCAAACGCCGACCCGTTGTTATTCGCCTGCGACAGGTAGGCGTAGAACGTTTCCGAGAAGGCCTGCGGACCAGATCCCGTGACCGCCGTGTCAATCGACGCTCGGCCGGCGCTCGAGGCTGTTGCCAACGCGGTGCAGAAGAGCGCCGACAGTGGCGTTATCAGGATCCCCAACGCCACGAGCTTGATCTCACGTGCCCCGATCTTCTTACCGAGGTACTCAGGGGTGCGGCCGACCATCAGGCCACCGAGGAAGACCGCCAGCAGCACGTACATCAGGATCGAGTAGAGCCCCGTGCCGACGCCACCGAAGATCACCTCACTGGCGCTGAGGTTCGCGAACGGGACCGCACCGCCGATGCCGGTGAACGATTCGATCGAACTGTTCACGGCGCCACAGGATGTGACGGTCGTGATCACGTCGAAGAGCGCTGATCCGGCGATGCCGAAGCGCTGCTCCTTGCCCTCCAGGTTGCCGCCGGTAGAGCCGGCGCGAACGGCGGTGTGCAGCCCGGCCGCATGCTGCGCGGGCGAGCCGTGAGCCTCGGCGATATAACAGACGATCACCGCGCCCAGGAACATCACCATCATCGTCGAGTAGATCGCGTAGCCCTGGCGGCGGCTGCCGACCATCTTGCCGTAGGCGAAGACGAGCGCTGCCGGGATCAGGAGCACCACGACCATCTCAAAGAAGTTCGTGAAGCCCGTTGGGTTCTCAAACGGGTGAGCGGAGTTAGTGTTGAAGAAGCCGCCACCGTTGGTGCCGAGCATCTTGATCGCCTCCTGAGAGGCGACCGGACCCATCGCGATCGTCTGTGCGATGTGCTGGATCCCGTGGAAGCTCAGGTAGTGAGAGAAGTTCTGGATCGAGCCCTGTGAGACCAGGACGAGCGAGATGACAAAGGAAAACGGCAGCAGGATCCAGAGAATCGTGCGTACCACGTCCTGGTAGAAGTTGCCGAGGCTCGAGCCGCTGCGGCTCGCGATGCCTCGGATCAGTGCGATGGCGACGACGATTCCGACGGCCGCAGAAGCGTAGTTCTCGACGGTGAGTCCAGCCATCTGGCTGAAGTACGTCATCGTCGTCTCGCCGCCGTAGTACTGCCAGTTGGTGTTGGTCAGAAACGACGAAGCGGTGTTGAAGACGACGTTTGCGGGAGGCGAATGGAAGCCCATCGGGTTCAGCCCGGTGAAGCTCCAGAGGCTCTGTGTACGGAGGATGAGATAGAGCAGCAGCCAGCCAGCCAGCGAGAAGATGATCAGGCTCTTGGCGTACTGCTTCCAGTTCTGCTCGCGCGTTGGGTCGACGCGCATGATTCGGTATGCCCAGCGCTCCGGAAAGCGCATGAGCGGGTCGAGAAACGTGCGCTCGCCCGAGTAGACCGCGGCGAGGTAGCTACCCAACGGGATCGCCAGCGCGGTAACCACGCCGACGAAGATGAAGATGGTGAGCCAGCCGCTGAGGGTCATCAGAACTTCTCCCCGCGCAGGAGCGCGTACAACAGGTACGCGCAGACGAGCACGGACACGACCAGCCCAAATAGGTCCGCGCCGCTCATATCCGATCGATCCCCTCGATCAGGAGCAAGAGCACCGCGAACATCAAAATGCCTAGTACCACTGCGACGATGTCCATGCCAGAGATGGTCGGTTCACTGCCGTGAACCTCTTGTGCAGAACTGCTGGCTGAACATCAAGATGTTGTGAAGACGGGACTCTGGGTGCCGATTTGACTCGGCAATCCGCATGGTGGTCGCCAGTCGCCTATCGCCGCTGCGCGCGCGGCGCGAGCTCTCTGGCCACGTTCGCGACGATCTCCAACGCCCGCAGGTTGATCGCCTCCCAGGTGAGCCGAGTCAGGCGCAGGCCGGCGGTGCGCATCGCTGCATCCTTCCGCCGGTCTCGCTCGAACGCTGAGCGAGAGCTGTGCCATTGGTAGCCGTCGAGCTCGACCACAACCCCGGCATCCCTCCAGAAGAAATCGACCGTGAAACCGTGCAGCCGCACGTTGACCTCTGGTGCCGGGAGCTTGGCTTCGCGAATCAGGGCCAGGAAGCGCTCTTCGGCTTGTGAGCGCGTGAGTGTCAGCGGTCCGCGCGACAGAGTAAGCGCACGTAGGTCCGCGCTGCCCGCGCGGCGAATGTTCCGGCTTGCTGCCTCACTCACCTGGCGCCGCGAGGTCAGACCTGATGCGAGTGCTTCATCCAGCGCCCGCTCAAGCTCTCGCGCACCGACCAGAGGCGCGATATCGAGAAGCGTTTGCTCGGGTGAGGTCACCGGTAGGTCGTCGACGAAGACGCGGGCCATCCTGTGCGGTTGTCTGGTTCGGTGCTCGCGTACACCCGTGACGTGGCGACCACCGCCGTCGTCTACGAGGATGTCGACTGGCAGCAGTCCGGCCGCCGCTGGAGTATGTAGGCGCCAGATCCGCGCGGCGGTGAGATGGCTCAGCAGCGTCCCGGGCGGGGCGGTGAGCAGTGCGGAGACCTCGTCCGCGAGTTGCATCGGCGATCTATGCCCGACCGCGTAGACGCCGTGTCGGACGCGGATCAGCAAGCCGTTGGACACGCGTGTCCTGATCATGTCGTCGCTGAGCCCTGCGGCCAGCAACTGCCAGCGTGCGGTACGCCCGCGCTGGGCGGTGCCAAGGGCCGCTATCCGCTGTTCTGGGCTGCCTCCAACCACCAAAATCCCCGCCTGTGTGACGATCCGGATCGAGCGGTTGGAGATCCGGGGCCCTACGCCCAGGATCTCCCGCGGCTCCCGATGGAGCTGCGTGCGGGTGGGGATTTCTGTGGTTGTAGCTCTAGAGGGCTCGCGAGAGAGAGTCACCCGGCACACGATGACCACGAAGCCTCCCGTAAGGGCCGTGCCGACTCAACTGGCGCGGAGCGAGCCGACAGTCGTCACACGACTGTGACGCGGCGGCGCAGAGAGGGCACAAAGCAGACGGCACCGCCACGGCACCCTGGCCGGGTTGCGCGCTAGCGCCACTGCACCCTGGCCGGATTGCGCGCTAGCGCCACGGCACCCTGGCCGGATTGCGGCCTACCGCCACGGCACCCTAGCTGAGGGGCGACACCGACAGCAAACCCACATCCTCAGGTGCGGTCGGCCAGCGGCACGTACGGCCGCCGGCTCGGGCCCGTGTAGAGCTGCCGGGGGCGGACAGTGGTCTGCTCGGTATCGGTGATCATCTCCAGCCACTGGGCGATCCAGCCGGCGCTGCGGGCGATGGCGAACATGACGCCGAACATCGATTGAGTGATGCCGACCGCCTCGTAGGTGAGTCCCGCGTAGAGGTCGACGTTGGGATACATCCCCCGAGAGCGGAAGTACTCGTCGTCCGCAACTTGTCGGGCGAGCTCATCGGCAACCGCCAGCAACGGGCTCACGGGCCGGTCCTCATAGAGCGTGTCGAGCTGCGCGCGCAGGATCTTGGCGCGGGGGTCGACGGCGCGGTAGACCCAGTGACCGAAGCCGACAAGCCGTTCCTCACCTGCCCGCACCCGCGCCAGGAATGCCGGGACCGCCTCAACCGTCCCGAGCTCGCGAAGCATACGGAGGGTGTCGCGGTCCGCGTTGCCACGCATCGGGCCTGAGAGCGCGTAGACCCCCGCTGCGACGGCCGCATACGGATCGACATGGGCGGAGCCGACAGCACGTACGGCTGTTGTGGCGGCACTCTGTTCATGGTCGGCGTGGACGATCAACAGGACGTCGAGCGCACGCTCGAGCTTCGCGCTCGGGCGGTACTCCAGCTCGCTCATCCGGAACATCATTGACAGCAGGTTGCCGGTGTAGCTGAGGTCGTCGGAGGGGTGAACAAACGGTTGCCCGTTGCCGTAGCGGAACGCGTAGGCGCCGAGCGTCGGCATCTTCGCCAGCAGGCGCATGATCTGTGAGGTGCGCGCTTCGATGTCGTCAATCGCGCCCGCATCGGCGTAGAAGCTGCCGAGTGCGCCCACCGCGGCTGCCAGCATCGCCATCGGCTGCGCGTCGTAGCGGAAACCCTGGATGAAGCTCTTGACGTTCTCATGTACGAACTTGCGCGTAGAGAGCGCCGTCTGGAAGTGGGCGAACTGATCGGCGGTGGGCAGTTCTCCGTTGAGCAGCAGGTACGCAACCTCAAGGTAGGTTGAGTTCTCCACCAGATCCTCAATGCGGTAGCCGCGATGCTCGAGCAGGCCGGGCTCCAGCTGGATGTTGGTGATCGAGCTTGCGCAGATGGCGGTATGCGCCAGCCCGGGGTCATAGATCACGAGGCCCGGCCCGGCACTCGTGAGGAACGGATCAGTGAGGTCTGTGGCCCGCACGGCGCCGTGCTGGATCGCTACCTCAAACCTCTGACCGGTGCGGTTGTCGGTCACCGTCAGCGTGTCTGCGCCCATCGTGCCCTTTCGTTGTGGCTTGGCTTCCGTGAATGGTGTCACCCGTGCACCGATCGCGGAGCGCGGGTCAAACGAGCGGTTTCGAGCCTCTCTAGAGGTTGATCTGCGATCCCATCGCGACCGTGCGGTCGTGGGGCAGCCCGAAGTGGTCGATCGGGCTCGCGGAGTTACGAGCCATCGTCACAAACAGCTTCTTGCGCCACGTGGCCATGCCGGGCTCGTGGGTGGGGGCGATCGTGATCCGCGAGAGGAAGTACGTTGCGCCCTCGAGGTCGAGGTTACGCGGCAGGATACCGCGCTTGCGCGCGAGCGCCAGCGCGGCGGGGACGCTGTCCGTCTCCTGGTAGCCGTTGCGGACCGTCACGTAGAGGGCGTGGCAGAGCCCGCGCCCCTTGCGCTGGACGACAAAGCGCTTGTTGGGGTCGACGTGCGGAACGCTGGCGGGCACCACCGATACGACCAGCACCTTTTCATGGAGTGTGTGAACGTGCTCCACGAGGTCCCGCAACGCCAGCGGCGTTGCGCCGTCCGGAACCAGGAACACCGCCGTGCCCGGTACGCGCGGGATCGGTGGCTGCATCTTGCCGATCTGTTCGAGGAACGCCTCCAGACCACCTTCCTTGGCCTGGCGGTTGCGTGTGACGATCACCAGTCCGCGTCGCCAGGTCATCATCACCACAGAGATGAGGAGCCCCGCAACCAGCGGCAACCAGGCGCCGTGGAGGATCTTGGCGGCGTTGGACGCGAAGAACGTCACCTCGACGGTCAGGAACAACGTGCCGAGGATCGCGAGCCTCCACGTGGGGGTGCGCCAGAGCGCCTTCGCGACGACGAGGAAGAGGATCGTGTTGAGGATGAACGTCCCCGTCACCGCGACGCCGTAGGCGTTGGCCAAGCGGGTGGAGTTCTGGAAGATCACGACCAGCGCCACAACGCCGATCATCAGCATCCAGTTGACGGCGGGAACATAGATCTGACCTTCCATCTTCGAAGTGTGCACAACCTTGATCCGTGGCAGGTATCCGAGCTGCATGGCCTGGCGCGCGACCGAGTAGGAGCCCGAGATCACAGCCTGGGAGGCGATGATCGTGGCGACCGTAGCGAGGATGACCATCGGTACCACCGCCCAGTGCGGCATCACGGAGAAGAACGGGTTGAACGTGATCGTGTTGAGTGGTGCCCGCGGATGCTCGAGAATCCAGGCCGCCTGTCCCAGGTAGTTCACGAGTACGGCTGGCCAGACGACGAAGAACCAAGCCAATCGAATCGGCCCGGGCCCGAAGTGGCCGCGGTCGGCGTAGAGCGCCTCGGCACCGGTCACCGCCAGAACCACGCCTCCCAGTGTCAGGAAGGCGTAGAAGCCGTGGTCGATGAAGAAGCGCACGCCCCATGTCGGCGAAAGTGCCTGCAGGACGCCGGGGTACTTGAAGATCTCGGGCAGCCCGATCACTATCAGCGCCGTGAACCAGGTCAGCATCACCGGACCAAAGACCGCGCCGACCGTGCTGGTGCCTCGACGCTGCAGCACGAACAGTGCGACCAGAATCGCGAGCGATATCGGTACGACGAGGTGCGCGACGCTGGGGGTGGCGACCTCGAGGCCGGAGACGGCTGAGAGCACCGATATCGCCGGTGTGATCATCCCGTCACCGAAGAACAGCGATGCGCCGAAGATGCCGAGCGTCACCATCAGCGCCGCGTGCGGCACCTTCAGCCGCCGACAGAGCGCGGCCAGGGCCATGATGCCGCCGTCACCGCGGTTGTGGGCTCGCATGATGAACCCGGCGTACTTGGTCGATACGACGATCGCCAGCGCCCAGAAGATCAGCGAGACGACACCGTAGACGCCGGTGACGGTGACATGTTGAGTCGCCTTGAACCCGAAGGTCACCGCTCGGTGTAGAGCGGACTGGTGCCGATGTCGCCATAGACGACACCCAGGGCGCCGAGTGCCAGCACCGCGCGACCAGCGTTGGCGACTACGTCGGCCTGATCGCCGTCCGCCGAGGCGGCGGCGACAGCGGCGGCGCGGTCGACACTGCCGGCGGTGTCGAGGTTATGGTGGTCGGTGGCATCGTCCGCGTGAACCGTGTCTCGAGCCAGAGCGTGCGCGGGAAGCTTGTGGGCCGCCTCGTTGAACGACTTCTTCGGTTTCGTGGCCGCAGGCTGACCCTGGCCCGACGGTGGCCCCTGCGGGGTACCACGTCCGTCCTGCACTTATGCCTCCTGTTGCTCAGCGACCGCTGCCAGCGAGCGTAGCGCTCGTGGTTCGGTCCGAGCGCAAAGGAGCTTCGAGGACGGTGACTAGGGCGCGAAGCGGTAGCCGACCCCGGACTCAGTGCGGATCAGCCGGGGCCCGTCGCCCGGTTCGATCTTGCGACGCAGGTTGGCCATGTGGGCTCGCAGCACCTGGGTGTCGTCGCCGTAGCCACCGCCCCAGACTGCAAGCAGCAGCTCGCGGTGGGTCAGCAGGCGGCCTCGGTTCCGTGCGAGCTCGCGCAGCAGGTCGAACTCCTTGGGAGTGAGATGGATCTGATCCCCGTTGACCGTGACGGTGTGATTAGCCAGGTCGATCTCCAGCCCAGGTGCGCTCAGCACCGAATCCTCGCTCTCGCCGGCGGTGCGCCGCAGGTTCGCTTCGAGCCGGGCAATCAGTTCGCGTGGGCCGAACGGCTTGGTGACATAGTCGTCGGCGCCCGCGGCCAGCGCCCGTACCTTCGCGTCCTCATCACCGACCGCGGAGAGGACTATCACGGGCATCGCGGTCCACTCGCGCAGCTTGCGGCAGAGCTCGACTCCGTCACCGTCGGGCAGCATCATGTCGATGATCGCCGCGTCCGGCGCCGTGACCGCGGCGATGTCGAGTGCCTCCTCCATCGTCCCCGCCGGCAACGCCTCGAAGCCCGCGTCGCGCAAGATCACACGCAACGCACGCAGGATCTGCGGCTCGTCATCACAGAGCAGCACGCGGGGGCGCGAGGTGGTGCTCATGCGGGCTCCAGGGGAAGAGTCACAGAGAACGTGGTCCCCTGACCCGGGAGCGATTCGGCGGTGAGCGTGCCGCCGCCGGCTTCAATGAACCCCCGGGCAATCGCGAGACCAAGCCCTGACCCGCTCCATTGAGAGCCGTCGGCCTCGCTGCCGCGATAGAACGGCTCAAAGATCCGCTGCAGCTCCGCCTCGGGAATCCCCGAGCCCTGATCCACGACGCTCACTATGACCTTGTCCTCGTTACGGCGGGCGTGGACGGAGACGGGCGCCGGACCGGTGTAACGGCAGGCGTTCTCGATCAGGTTGGCAAATACGCGCTCCAGTTGGGCGGCGTCGGCCCGCACGGGAGGCATGTCCACCGGCATCGAGATCCGGACCTGGGAGTTCGGCAGCGCCAGGCTGTCACGGGCGCAGAGCACCACGTCCTCAAGTGAAACCCATTCACGGCTGGGCAGCGCCCCGCCGGCCTGCAGTCGCGAGAGATCGAGCAGCTTCTCCACCAGCGATGCGAGGCGTTCGCCCTCGCTCACCACCGCGTCGGCGAGCTCGGTGCGGTCGGCGTCTGTCAACGAGCGCGATGAGAGCGCGTGCCCGGCGGCGACGATCGCGGTCAAAGGCGTCCGCAGATCATGAGAGACGGCGCGTAGCAACGCCGTCTTGACCTCGTCGGATCGGCGTAAAGCCGTGGTCTCCACGGCTTCAGCCTGAATCTCATCCCTGCGCAGGGCGATCGCGACGAGCGCCTCGAGCGCGGGAACGATCCGCGTCTCGAGGCTTGTCGCAGTGTCGGCCGGGAGCGATCGAGGTAACAGCAGCGTCGCGCACACCTCTCCATCGGTGTCGTGAAGCGGAACCGCCTGGCGTCGCGCATCGCCGTCGACTCTGCCGAGCTCGACGGCTGCTGAAGCGAGCCCGAGCGAGGAAGCGATCCGGTGGGCCGTCATCGCGAGCGCCCGATTGGTGTCCGTTCCAGCGAGCAGCTCTCGTGCCAGGGCGGCAGCGAGATCCGCCTCACCGCGCCGCTGCTCCGCCTCGGCCGAGCGGGCGCGGGCGATCGCCGAGATCCCGCTGGCGACCACCGCCACGGTCGTGAAGGCGCCCAGCGCCACCCAGTTGCGAGAGTCCGCGATTGTGAACTTACCGACAGGGGGCAGATGGAAGAAGTTGAACGCGGCGGCGCTCAGCAGCGACGTCAGCAGGCCGGGCATCACGCCCCACAGCGAGGAGACAAGCAACACCGCCGGGAGATAGACGACGCTGAGTGAGACGACCGGGGCAACGGTCTTGAGCGGGTAGACGGCTGCGGTCGCCAGCGCGACGCTCGCGACTGCAGCCAACGCCGCACCAACGAGCGGCGGGCGCTGGGGCCCTTGAAGGATTTGCGGCAAACGCCACGAACGTGTCAGCATGCTTCTACGCACTCGTGTACCCAGTATCGACAGTGCTCCGGTTGCCGCCATCAAAGGCTACGAGCACCTCACGGCTTCGTCGATTGCGATTCTGCGGTGGCTGAACGCCAGTGGGGTCGAGTTTGTCCTTGTCGGCCCGGTGGCACGTGCCGTTCGCGGTGATTCCGGCGCCACGGGTCCGGTGGCGATAGTGCCGGCGCCCTATGGGCGCAACCTCGACCGTCTGACCCGCGCGCTGAACGCCGTGCACGCCCGCCAGCGCGCCCCCGCCACGGTGCTCGGCATCGCGGTCCACGCAAAGTCACGCTCCGCAACGCACCGCTTCATACCGGAGGAGCTGGTCCGGGCAGAGCACTGGTCGCTTTACTGTGGTCAGCACGAGCTTGATATCGAAGGCCGGCCGGCGGCCTCTCCTAGCTTTCAGGAGCTGCTTTATGAAGCGGTTCGCATAGAGGTTGCGCAGGGCGTCAGCGCCGAGGTGGCTGCACCCGAGGACATCGAGCATTACGCGCATGTTCGCCGGACCGGCGTCGCCCCGCAGCTGCTCGTCAGTCGCGCCAGCTAGCTTCATGGGTCGAAGTCCGCGCCCGCGCGGCTCAGCGAAAGGCGCCGGGCTGCCAGAGCGGCTCCTCGCCGTTGTTGGCACCGCGGCTGAGGATGAAAAGCAGGTCGGAGAGCCGGTTCAGGTAGCGCACAACCTCGGCGCTGATCTGTGGCCCGCAGGCGACAGCCAGGCGCTCCGCACGACGACATACGGTGCGCGCGACGTGTAGGTGTGCCGCGGCGGCGTTTCCGCCCGGCAGCACGAACGACTTCAACGGCGCCAGCTCGGCGTTGACCGCATCGCAGCGCTGCTCCAGCCATTCGGTCTGCTGCGGCAGGACGCGCAGCGGTTCACGGTTGCCGGAATCTGGCACTGAGATGTCGGCACCGACATCGAAGAGATCGTTCTGAATGCGCTGCAGCCACGGCCTGTAAGCGGCAGGGAGCGTGTCCAGGGTCAACACCACGCCGAGCTGGGCGTTGAGCTCGTCGACGGTGCCGTAGGTCTCGATGCGTGGATGGCTCTTTGGCACCCGGCTCATGTCGCCCAGGTGGGTCTGCCCGTCATCACCGAGCCGGGTGTAGATGCGCGTGAGGTTGACCGTCATGTCCCGGAAAAGTATGGCGCGGTAGCATCGGGCGTGTTCAGGGTCGGTAGTGATGGGAAGCCGGTGAGAGACCGGCGCGGACCCGCCACTGTGATCGGGGATGCCGTCAGCAGCGTTACCACTGGTGTCGACGCGACGCCGGGAAGGAGCTGACGGTAGGCCCGTAAGCCAGGAGACCACCTCCGACCACCAAGCCAAGAACCCTCGTGGAAAGGGGTGGCTCATGCAGAAGAGACACGTATTCAAGGCGGCTGTGGCCGCAGCAGTTGCGGCGCTGCTGGTCGTACCGGCCGCGCTCGCAGCCGCATCCAAGCCGGCGAAGGTCACCGTGCGGGTGGAGGGCAAGACGAGGACGCTGCTCGCCGTGACGGCCGTCACGACCAAGGCCGGATCAATAACTCGTGGTGGCGCCCCGGCCGGCGTGTGCCCGTCGACGACCGCTCAGGGCGCGCTTCAGGACGCAACCCACGGCAGGTGGACCGGCAGCTGGAGCAACTCTTACAAGGAGTACTACCTGACCGGGATCCTCGGCGACACCGAGGCGACCGCCAAGGCGTACTGGGCGATCTATGTGAACGGGAAGTACGCGACGAGCGGCGCCTGTGAGATCGCGCTCAAGAGCGGCGACAGCTTGCTCTTCGCGGTCGTGCCCGGTAAGGGCAAGACGCCACTCGCGCTCGGCGCGACGTTGCCGGCCAAGGGCGCTGCCGGCTCCACGGTCACACCGAAGGTCTTCTACTACGACGCCAAGGGCGTCAAGCACCCGCTGGTTGGAGCGTCGGTGACGCTGAAGGGGACGGTGCTGACCACCAAGGCCGGCGGAGTCACAACGCCGATCACGCTCACCGGCAAGGGCACGGAGACACTCGAGGTCTCGAAATCAGGCTACGTGCGGACCGAGGCGACGATCAGGGTGAGCTGAGGCCCCGCGCCCCAGGAGCATCTGATGAACCGATCCCGTATACCGCTGAGCTTGCTGAGCATCGCACTGTTTGCGGTGACGCTCTGCGGTTGCGGGTTCGGCGCGGGTCCTGGGACCAAGGATGCGAGCATCGAGGTGACGAGCGACTTCGGCTCGAAGGTGATCGGCTCCGCCAGGGAGAGCCAGGTGCCTGGGGCGGAGACCGTGATGTCGCTGCTGCAACGCGACTTCACGGTCTCCACGAAATACGGGGGCGGCTTCGTGCAGTCGATCGACGGTCACGCGGGCAACGCATCGGACCACCTAAGTTGGTTCTACTACGTCAACGGCATTCTCGCTTCGAAGGGCGCGGCAGCTACTGACGTCCAGAAGGGGGACCACGTCTGGTGGGACCTGCACAGCTGGGCCGCCACTCAGAGCGTTCCGGCGGTGGTGGGCTCCTACCCCGAGCCGTTCACGAACGGACTGGGCGGACAGGAGTTCCCCACCGTCCTGGACTGCGCGAGCGACGTGCAGAAGGCCTGTGACCGCGTCGGCGCCTCCCTGCGCAGGGCGGGAGTAAAGGTCGGAACACAACTCCTCGGCGGCGGATCGGGATCGGACTCGCTTGCGGTGGTCGTCGGCACCTGGAAGGACCTTCGCGGTGTCATAGCCGCGGAGCTCGTCAACGGCGGCCCGACCAGGAGCGGCGTTTACGCACAGTTCGTCGGCGGCAGCGCACTGGAACTTGACAACCCGATCGGTGACGTTGTGAAAACACTGCATGGCAGTGCGGGGCTGGTCGCCGCTACCGAGCAGGTGAACTTGAGCGAACCGACCTGGCTCGTCACGGGCACTGACATCGCCGGCGTGGACGCCGCCGCCAGAGCGATGACCCCGGCCCGCCTCCACAACCACTTCGCGTTGGTGGTCGAGGGTAACCACGATCTGCCGGTCCCACTGACGCGATGAGCTACCGGCGCCGCTCGAGTGCGCTGCATGCGGCAGGGGCGGGCGCCGCGCTTGCCTGGTGCGCCGCCCTGGCGTTGACGGCGATCGTTGAATCGAGTCCGGTGGTTCTCGGCGCACTGGCGCTGGTTGTGCTTTGCGCCAGCGCGTTTGCCGGTGTCTGGCGTGAGCTGCGGCGTGCGCTCTGGTTGGCGTCGCTCCTGGCGCTCGCGATCTGCGTGGTCAACGCGCTGGTGACCCGCGAGGGGCTGACCGTGATCTGGCGCTTCGGGAATCTGCCGATCCTCGGCCAGACGAACGTCACGCTCGAAGCGACGGTGTACGGCGCCGTGTCCGGTCTGCGAGCCGCGACGCTGGTGCTGCTCGGAGCTCTGTACTCGCTTGCCGTCGACCCGGATCAGGTGCTGATGCTTTTCAGGCGCTGGTCATTCCGCTCCGCCTTGAGCGCCACGATCGCCACGCGCATGGTCCCGGTTTTGATCCGCGACTCGAAGCGGCTGGCTGACGCACAGCGCTGCCGTCCAGGCGCCGCGCCGGGTCGTCTGCAGCTGATCCGAGCCACTACCTCCGGCGTCCTTGACCGCGCACTCGATGTCGCCGCAGCACTCGAGGTCCGTGGCTACGCCACCGCCAGGCCGGCGCCTGGCGGCGCTCGGCGGCCGATGTCCAGGCACGACATCGGCTTCGCCGCAGCGGCCGCTGGCGTGGTATCGATCTCGGTCGCCGCCCGGATCGCCGGGTGGTCCGCGTTCAGCGCCTACCCCGTTTTGCGCGTGCCCGCTGGCGTGCACGAGATCGCCGTGGGCGGGGCACTTGCGCTCGTCTCGTTGGCGCCGTTCGCCGATCGGCGCGGAGTAGGGGCATGAGCCTCGGTGCCCAGCATCACGCACGAGCGGAACCGCTCGTCAGCATCGACGAGCTGACATATCGGTATCCGGCCGCTACGACGCCGGCGCTCGATGCGGTCTCGCTCGCTGTCAACGCGGGGGAGTTCGTTGTCGTGGCCGGGGCGTCCGGGTCGGGGAAATCAACGCTTTTGCGCGCCGTCAGCGGGCTGGTTCCCCACTTCTACGGTGGCGCGCTCTCCGGTCACGTGTCGGTCGCCGGGAACGACACGCGTGCGCACGGACCCGGCGATCTGGCTCGGGAAGTCGGCACTCTCTTCCAAGACCCGGAGACACAGATAGTGATGGGCACGGTCCGCGCTGAGCTGGCGTTCGCGGTTGAGAACCGCGGCTGGCGGCCGGCAGCGGTCGCGCGGGCCGTTGAGGAGGTCGCCCTGGCCCTGGCTGTGGACGGGCTGCTTGACCGGCCGACCGCTGAGCTCAGCGGCGGCGAGCTGCAACGCGTGGCGCTGGGGGCGACGCTCGCCGGCCGGCCGGCGGTGGCCTGCCTTGACGAGCCGACCTCACAGCTCGATCCCGTTGCCGGGGACGAGCTGATCGGGTTGCTACGGCGCCTGAACGAGGACCAGGACCTGACCGTGATCTTGGCCGAGCACCGGCTTGAGCGCTGCCTGGCAGCCGCTGACCGGGTGATCGGGATGGTCGGCGGACGGATCGAGTTCGATGGCCCGTCGCTCGGGTTCCTGGAGTGGGCACTGCGCTCCGCGCCGTACCTGGTGACGCCCGGTGCCCGGATGCTGTCGCGGGTCGGCCTCGATCCACAACCGGGTGTGAAGGCCGCCCGGGCCGCGCTCCGTGCGGCCCGGCTGCTTCCAGACCTTGCACGGACTCCGCCGCCCGACGCCGAGAGCGAGAGCGGACCCACGCGCGCTCTGCCGCAGCGGCGTTGGAAGCGTGCCAAGCAGCCGCAGGCGCTCACCTTCGATCGTGTCTGGAATGAGTTGCGCGACGGGCCGGTCGCGCTGCGTGGGCTCTCGCTTTCGATCGCACCGGGCGAACGAGTTGCGCTGATGGGCCGCAACGGCGCCGGCAAGTCGACGCTATTGCGTCACGCGGCCGGTCTGATGAAGCCGACCCGTGGCCAGGTCGAGGCATCGGGGCGGGTGGCGCTGCTGCTGCAGAATCCCACTGACTATCTGGTGCGCGACAGAGTCGCCGAGGAGGCGCCCGCCGCCGCACTCGAGCGGTTCGGGGTTGCAGCACTGGCCGACCGCCACCCACGAGATCTCAGCGGCGGCGAGAAGCAGCGGCTGGCGCTGGCGATCGTGCTCGGCGACGGTCGCGAAGAGGCGGGGGGCGCAGGCGCTAGCGCCGGCGGCTCCGGGCTCCAGGACCCGGCGGTGCTCTGCCTGGATGAGCCGACCCGTGGTATGGATAGGGCCGCGAAGGAGGACCTCGTGGCGATCCTGCGGACGGTGGCCGGCGCCGTGATCGTCGCTACCCATGACCCTGAACTTGCCGCGGCCTTCGCCGACCGTGTGATCCTGCTGGCCGACGGCGCCGTGATAGCCGACGGCACCACGGCGCAGGTGCTCTGCGGCGGCGCCTACTTCGCGACCGAGACGGCGCGCATCCTCGGTGGCGCCGGCGGCGCGCTGCTGCCCGAGGCGGGAGCGGCGTTGCTCCGGCGCGAGCGGGTCTCGGCAGACGTCGGCGTGACGGTGCGGCGGTGAGCTGGCAGCTTGGAGCGTTCGCTGTGCTCGCGGTCGGGCTGATCGCCGGCTTCGTCTGGTACGAGCAGAGCCGACCCGACGCCCGCGTCGTCGCGCTCGTAGGCACGCTCGCAGCCTTCGGGGCGCTTGGCAGGGTCGCCTTCGCGGCGATTCCCAACGTCAAACCGACCACCGACATCGTGCTGATCGCCGGCTTTGCGCTCGGTGGCGCACCCGGTTACGTGGTCGGCGCCGTTGCCGCACTGGCCTCGAACTTCTTTTTCGGTCAGGGGCCATGGACCCCCTGGCAGATGGCCGGCTGGGGCCTCACCGGGATCGCAGGGGCGCTGCTTGCCAGAGGGACGCGCGGCCGGATCGGCCGCGCGTCCCTCGCGTGCATCAGCTTCGTGCTGGGCTTTGCCTTCACCGCGCTTCAGGACGTCGGAGACTGGGTCACCTACAGCGACCACAGCCTCGCGCAACTAGGTGTCTACGTAGGCAGCGGTCTCGGTTTCGACCTGATCTACGCATGTGGATGTTTCGCCTTCGCGCTCATGTTCGGTCCGACGCTGATCCGCGCACTGCGGCGCTTTTGCCAGCGCCTACAGGTCACCTGGCTCCCGAGCGTCAGCGGCGGTAGCGTCACGGCGGCGGTGCTTGCGCTGGGCCTGGGTGCCGGAGTCGCATCGCTTCACCCCGCCCGGGCAGTGGGCGCGAGCATCGCCAAACACGCTCACTCCAACCCCGTCGAGTACCTACTCGCCGCCGAGAACCGCGACGGTGGCGTCGGCATGGCACCGGGGCAACGCTCGAGTCCGATGGTCACCGCGTGGCAGACCATGGCCCTTGCCGCGGGCGGCGCGGATCCGTTCGCTCATCCCTCATCAGGCGGCCGCAGCGCGGTCTCATATCTGGCCGCCACAGTGAGCCAGGACACCGACCCCGGTTCGATCGAGCGCACGATCGTCGCGATCAGTATGGTCCGGGAGCGGTTTCCGCTGTCTTCGGGCGCGCCGGCTGCGGCGGCGAGGGTCACGGATCTGGGCGGAGTCGACCTGCTTACGCGCCTCCGCCGTGACTTCCAGCCAAACGGCTCCGTCGAAAACCAGTCCAATCTGACGGCATTTGCGATCCTGGCGCTGCGGGCGGCGGGCAGCGCCGTGCCCGCTCGCACCATCGCCTGGCTCGCCCGCCAGCAGGACCACGACGGCGGCTTCAACTATGCGACGGGCGGTGGCGTCAGCGACGTAGACGACACCGGGGCTGTGTTGGAGGCGCTGGGGGGGAGTGGGCACGACGCTCTGCGCAAGCGTGCGGTCAGCTTCATCCGCGCTGCGCAGAACCCGGACGGCGGCTTCCCGGCCGCGCCCGGCGACGCGTCCAACGCGCAATCAACGGCCTTTGCAGTGCAGGGTTTGATCGCAGCCAAAACGAACCCAGCGTCAGTGCGGCGCCGCGGTTCGCAGAGCCCGCTCGAATACCTGAGGTCGCTGATTCAACCTGACGGCGCTGTGGATTACGCCAGGGGCGTGGCCCAGACTCCGGTCTGGGTCACAGCGCAGGCCGAGCTCGCACTCGCCGGCCGGGTCCTCTAAAGATCTGATCCCGGATCAGCATTGCGCAGATTTAAGCGGTAGGCTGCGCGACCTGATGAGGATCGGGGTCCCGAGAGAGACGGTTTCCGGGGAGCTGCGCGTTGCGCTTGTGCCGGAGGTTGTGCAGAAGTTGACCGCTGCCGGCCACGTGGTTGTGGTCGAGTCGGGCGCCGGTGAGGGCGCGTTGATCTCCGATCGCCAGTTTGTCGACGCGGGCGCGACGTTGGCGTCCACTTCCGCCGAGGTCTTTGGCGCCGACGTGGTTGTGAAGGTCGCGCCGCCCACGGTGCAGGAGGCCGCGTTGCTCGGCCCGTCGTCGGCTCTGATCGGCTTTCTGGCGCCGCTCAGCAATGTGGCGGGCGTTATCGCGCTTGCCGCTTCCGGCGCGACCTGCTTCGCGATGGAGGCGGTGCCGCGTATCAGCCGCGCGCAATCGATGGACGCGCTCTCAAGCCAGGCGAACATCGCCGGCTATCGCGCCGCTCTGATCGGCGCCCAGGAGCTGGGGCGCTTCTTCCCGATGCTGATGACCGCGGCCGGCACCATCCGGCCGGCCACTGTGCTCGTTCTGGGTGCGGGTGTGGCCGGGCTGCAGGCGATCGCCACCGCCCGGCGTCTGGGGGCCGTAGTCCAGGGCTTTGACGTGCGCCACGCCGTGAAGGAGCAGGTCGAGTCCCTCGGCGCGAAGTTCCTCGAGTTCGATCTAGGTGGCGATCTTGAGGGCGCGGGCGGCTACGCCAGGGAGCTCACGGCCGAGCAGCAGGCGCGCCAGCAGGAGTTGATGGCGGAGGCGATCGGCAAATGCGACGTGGTGATCACGACGGCGCTTGTGCCCGGCCGCCGTGCGCCGATCCTGGTTACGGAGGCGGCGGTGAAGCTCATGAAGCGGGGGTCGGTGGTTGTCGATCTGGCTGGTGAGCAGGGTGGCAACTGCGAGCTGTCGGTGCCCGGTGAGACCGTGCTCCGGGACGGGGTGAAGATTGCGGCGCCCTTGAACCTGCCCTCGACGCTCTCCGAGCAGGCATCGTCGCTCTATGCACGGAACATCGAGGCGCTGCTGGGTTTGATGGTCAGCGACGGGGAGCTCAAGCTCGATTTTGACGACGAAGTGATCTCCGGGTCGTGCATCACGCGCGGCGGCGAGATCGTGCACGCCGGCGCCCATGCCGCTGCTGCGGCCTGGGAGAGGGGAGCCCGATGAACAACCTCGTGATTGACATCGCTGTGCTGGTGCTTGCCGGATTCGTCGGCTACACGGTCATCTCCAAGGTTCCGAACACGCTGCACACGCCTCTGATGTCCGGTACCAACGCGATTCACGGCATCGTCGTGTTGGGCGGTCTGCTGCTGATGGCCGAGTCGAGCGGGTTCCTTGAAAAGCTGCTGCTGGTGATCGCTGTCGCCTTCGGCACGATCAACGTGATCGGCGGATTCCTGGTCACCGACCGGATGCTCGGGATGTTCAAGAGCAAGGACAAGCCGCCGCTCAGGGAGGCCTCCTCCGACGACGATTCAGGGCCTGTGGCATGAGCCTGCCCGCGACCCTCTTTCTGCAGTCGACGAACTTCATAGACGCGGCGTACATCGTCGCGTTCAGCCTGCTGATCTACGGCATGACCGGCTTGACCGGCCCGCGGACCGCGGTGCGTGGAAACAAGATCGCGGCCGTCGGGATGGCGATCGCCGTCATCGCGACATTGCTGCGTCAGCACGAGTTCTCGGGCAGCGGCACCGTCTGGCTGATCCTGCTCGGCATCGCCATCGGTACCGCGATCGGCATCCCCGCGGCGCTGAGGGTGAAGATGACCGCGATGCCGCAGATGGTCGCGATCTTCAATGGCGTCGGCGGCGGCGCGGTCGCGTTGATCGCCTGGGTCGAGTTCCGTCACGGATTTGTTCCGACCACGCACCCGTTCGCATCCGGTGGATTCCCGTTGCGGGTTGAGATCTTCGAGCTGTTCGGCGCGATCATCGGGTCGGTTTCGTTCTGGGGGTCGACCGTCGCGTTCGGCAAGCTGCAGGAGATCCTGCCGGGACGCCCGATCAAACTTCCGGGCCAGGGCCTTCTGAACCTCGGGCTGCTGACAATCACGGTCGCGAGCGCTGTGATTCTCTGCGCCGGCTCGCACTCACAGGCGCTTTTCATCGTCGGCATCCTGGTCGCGGCGGCGCTGCTGGGGAACATGGTCGTGCTGCCGATCGGCGGGGCAGACATGCCGGTGGTGATCTCACTGCTGAACGCCTGCACCGGCCTCTCGGCCGCAGCCACCGGCTTGGCCTTGGGTAATCCGGTGATGATCGTCGCGGGCATGATTGTCGGGGCCTCGGGCACGATCCTCACCAACCAGATGGCGACCGCGATGAACCGCACCGTCCCGGCAATCATCGCCGGTGGGTTCGGTGGGGTGGTCGCCGCGCCCGCTGGCGCGGCTGGATCCGATCCCACCCGCTCAGGGACGGTCCGCTCGACCAGCGCCCAGGATGTGGCGATCCAGCTCTCCTATGCACGCCTCGTCGTGATCGCTCCCGGATACGGGATGGCGGTCGCCCAGGCTCAGCACGCCGTGCGCGAGCTTGAGCGCGCGCTGGAGGCGAAGGGCGTCGAGGTCAAATACGCGATTCACCCAGTGGCCGGCCGGATGCCGGGACACATGAACGTGCTGCTGGCCGAAGCGGACGTGCCGTACGACCTGCTTCGCGAGATGGACGACATCAATCCAGAGTTCTCCCGCACCGACGTCACGCTCGTGATCGGCGCGAACGACGTCACCAACCCCGCGGCCAAGAACGAACCCGGCTCACCGATCTACGGCATGCCGATCCTCGAAGTGGACAGATCCGGCGCCGTGGTCGTGCTAAAACGCTCCATGGCATCCGGGTTCGCGGGCATCGACAACCCGCTCTTCTACGAGCCCAAGACCTCGATGCTGTTCGGCGACGCCAAAGCCTCGGTCAGCGAGATCACCGCCGAGGTGCAGTCGCTGTAGCGGCCGGCCTCGGCGTTCGCGAAAGTCGAACGGGCGCGGAGGTCCCCCGTGGGGACGGACGAGCGGCCTCGGTCGAGCGAACACCCGCGGAGCTCGAGGCTCTGGTGGCTGCTCGCCGCCAGGCCCGCTAGATTCCTTGGTCCAAACGAATCGCCGGCGGCTGCCAACAACGCCGCTGGAGCCCACCGATCCATCCACAGGAGACCGAACAATGTCAGTTCTTGATCGAGCCACGCTCGAGGACAGCACCCTCGCCGATCTGCACGCCATCGCCGCCGAGCTTGGCATCGACGGTTACCGGCGCCTACGCAAAGGCGACCTGATTGATGCGCTGTTGACCCATCAGGGCGCCGACCTCGGCGAGCGCACTGGGGAAGATCCGGACAGCGACGACGACGAGAACAGCGCCGCCGCCAACCGTCGCCGGCGTGGACGCCGCGGCGGTCGCGGCCGTGGTGCTGCCGGACGCGGCGCCGATGCGCCGGCTGACGAGGTGGCTGAGGCTGAGCCGGTGGAGAGCCTGCCGGAGGAGGCCGCGGAGCCCAGCACCCGCTCAAGCCGCCGTGGCCGTGCTGGCCGCCGCCCCCGTGGTGAGGAGTCCAACGCGGGGCGCGACGAGCGTCGCGGTGAGCCGCGTGAAGAGGGGAGCGAGGCTGAGATCGTCGAGGGGGTCGTGGAGCTGCTCGCGAACGGATCAGGCTTCCTACGTGCGGCGCCGCCCGAAGCGTCTGACAAGGACGTCTACATCTCTGCCGCTCAGGTCAAGCGCTGTGAGCTGGTCAGCGGTGACAAGGTGAGCGGCCCGCGCCGCGCACCGCACCGTTCGGAGCGGTACCCGTCCCTGGTGCGGATCGACACCGTCAACGGCAGCCCGGCCGCGGAGCTTGCAGAGCGGGTGCGCTTCGATGACCTTCCGGTCGCCTTCCCGAGCGACCGCTTCAAGCTCGGCTCCGACGACGACACGCTCAAGGCGGTTGAGTTCCTAACCCCGTTCGGGCGTGGATCTCGCGTCGTGATCACGGGCGGCCGTTGGTCCGGCAAGTCAGAGACCCTGCGCAGGCTCTCGCAGGCTCTCGCAGAGGTCAAGGATGTGACCGTCTTCGTGGCGCTGGCTGGTGTACGGCCAGAGGAGCTGGCGCAGTGGAGCGCCGGACCGGTGGCTCCGGGCGCCGCCGTCACGTTCGCCGCCTCAGCAGAGGCCCAGGACAACGCCGTGGAACTGGTCGTCGACCAGGCCCGCCGCCTGGCGGCGCGCGGTGAGCACGCCGTGGTCCTGGTGGACACGCTCGATGGGCTGCACCAGCAAAGTGCCCGCAAGGTTCTGGCGTCTGCGCGCAAGATCGTCGACGGCGGCTCGCTCACTGTGATCGCGACGAGCTCTGAGCCCTTTGGTGGCGAGACGACGGTAATCGCACTCGACGCCGCGCTGGCCACAAGTGGGCGCTTTCCGGCACTTGATCTGAGCGCGAGCGGGGCGCTGGCGCCAGAGCTGCTGGTCGGCGAGGCCGGGGCCAAGGCGATCGCCAAGGAGCGCGCGAAGGCTCTGAAGTAGCGGCCCGGCCGGCCGAATGCCGGTCCGGCCGGCCGCATGGCGGTCCGGCCGGCCGGATGGCGGTCCGTAGACAACTCGCTTAGCCCGCCACGACTTATCAGCCGGAATTAGCGAACTTCCCCCGTTCGTCCGTGGCGGGCGTACGATGCCCTGCTCGCCCGCAGCGTGGGGCTGCGAGCCAGAGGAAGGGATCTCCATGAGGTACGGATCGGTTTTTCGCGCGCGAATGACGGCTGCAGGGGTAGTCGGAGCGGTCGCACTCGCCGTCTCTGCGGCCGGCGCCGGGGCGGCGTCAGGCGAAAGCGGAAGCGCAGCCGTCAGCTCAGGCCAAACTGCTGCCACGCTGCCTGGCAACTCGGTGCCGTTTGGCACCACCCCGGCGGATACGCCTGAGACGGTTTCGTTCGTCATGAAGCTGCGCGGCGAGGCGCAACTGGAGGCGAAGGTGGAGTCAGGCTTCACGCCGTTCCTGTCCGTCAGCCAGTTCGCGGCGCAGTACGGGCAGCCGAGCGCAAATATCCAGGCGCTCCAGAACTATCTCAGCGCCTACCAGATCTCGACTCGGGTCTACTCCGATGACGTAGATGTGGTCGCGACCGGAACCGCCGGCGAGTTTGACTCGGCCCTGCGCGACTCACAGGAGAATTACGACGTTCCTGCCGTGAAGAGCGCCGCAGGCGGGTTTTCGATCCCCGCTCAGCAGGTTCACGCGATCACATCCGCACCACAGCTGCCGGCGTCGATCGCCCAGAACGTGACAGCGATCCTTGGCCTTACCAACTACGGCGACATGGTCAGCAACGCGGTTCACACGCTCACGAAATACACGCGTACCCAGCCGACGAGCTCGAATAGCTGCCTGGCGCTGACCGGACTGCCGGACGCGTGTAACACGACGCTCGACTTCGACAAGAACTACGGCCTGCGCCCGCTTGTCGCGAAAGGCGCCGAAGGCCAGGGCCAGACAATCGGGATCGTCACGCTGGCGGCAGTCGACCCGGGCTCGCCCGAGGATTATTGGACGGAGGTCTTGGGTCAGCCCAACGGCAACCGCGCGATCGACGTCGAGAACATCGACGGCGGTCCGGGTGCTCCGAGCAACGCGTCCGGCAGCGGCGAGACCGATCTTGACGTCGAGCAGTCAGGTGGCATAGCACCCGATGCGCACGTGGTGGTCTACCAAGCGCCGAACAGTGACTCCGGGTTTGCCGACGCGTTCTTCACGGCTGCGAGCCAGAACGTCGCCGGCTCCGTCTCCACCAGTTGGGGCGAGTCGGAGACGATCGTTGCGGAGTCAGTCGCGGCGGGTGAGGAGACGAGTGCCTACACGGCCGCGTTTGACGAGGCGTTCCTCGAGCTGGCTGCACAGGGGCAGTCCGCGTTTGCTTCGTCCGGTGACGAAGCCGCGTACGACGCGAGCGGTGATCTGGGGAGCACGAACCTGTCGGTCGACACTCCGGCTGACAGCCCCTACATCACAGCGGCCGGTGGCACCACGCTTCCGTGGAGTGGAACGCTCGTGGGATCGACGAGCGGGATCAGCGCACCGGTGAGCGTTCGGAACCAGCGCGCCTGGGGCTGGGACTATCTCTGGCAGGCGATGGCAACCACGACGCCGGAGACACTGACCACGGCCGCAGAGGGAGACGTAGTCGGGAGCGGTGGCGGTTTCAGCACGCAGTACGCCGAGCCGAGCTACCAGCGGGGCGTGTCGGGCACCGGAAGTTTCAGTGCGGTTTCGTATCTGACGCCGACCGATTGGCAGGAGTTTGCGCCCGGCTTCTACGCGCCGACCGCGTGGTCGTTCAACTCGACGCCACCGACGATCGGCGGGTTCGGTTCGGGGCGCGCGGTACCGGATGTGTCGGCTGACGCTGACCCGTTCTCCGGGTACCTGCTCTATTCGGCGTCGTTCTCCGGAGCGCCGTTGGAAGGCGGTTGGGGCGGCACGAGCTTCATCGGGCCGCAGATGAACGGCTCGACGGCTGTCATGGAGTCCGCTTTGGGACACCGGATCGGCTTCTGGAACCCGGAGATGTACAGGGCCGCGACATCGGGTAGCTCGCCGATGACGCCGCTTGATCAGCTGGGCACGGGTAACGACAACATCTACTACACCGGTACGCCCGGCACGGTCTACAACGAGGCCACCGGCCTCGGCGTTCCGAACCTGGCGGAGCTTGAGACGGACTTCGCCGGCTGACCAACTAGCCGTCAATACGCGGTAGTCCGGGACCGGTGGCGGGGGACCGACTTGTAGTCGGTCCCCTGTCCACGGCTCCAGAGCAGCTCGTCGAGCTGTGCAGAGGTTGCGGCGACGCCGGCCTCTCGGGCTGCGGCCACCATCAGCTCGACGGCGTGCACAGCACAGGCGCGGATCTCGACCTCTTCGGCTGAGCCGTGTTCGATCAGCTCACCGCGCTCGATGCGATCGACCAGCGCCGAGTCGAACTCCAGGACTCCGTCCAGCCTGAGCACATGCGGCACGAGGTTGTCGGCGAACAGGGTCAGCTCGGGTAGGTCGCCGAACTGCGCCGCGCCGGCACGATGCAGATCAGCAGCGACAATCTGTGCGCGTTTGAGAAACGGAACGTCGCGCCCCAGATATGCGGACACGTCGGCAAAGCATTCCCAGCTCGCCAGTCGCGTGACCAATCCGACAGCTGAGCCGCGAACCTCGTCGATCACGGCGGTGAATGAACCGGCGTACCCAGTACTCAGTTGGGCACCGAGATCGCGCAACGACACGGCGAAGAGCGCGAGCAGCTCGTGATCGGGATCTTGACCGAGCACCACGGCGAGATCACCGGTCGCGATCTGCGCCAGATCTGAAGCGGTCCATGGCCCCTGCTGCTCGAACCGGCGCCGGACGCCGGCGGCGATCGTCCGGTAGCCGGTCGGTTCCGAGCGCTTACGCAGCGTCGGGAACCAGCCGGAACCGAAGTTGATCGCATCGAGGGTCAGCCAGAACGCGGCGGCCGCCTCTCGCTCCGCGCGGTCTTTAAGGGTCTTGATCTCGCCCGCGGTGGCTGTTGACGCACCGAGTCCCAGGGACTCGGTGTACGTGGCGACCGCGTCATCCGCGACCCGCACGTTCTTCGCCCGCCCGGCAACCCATGCGCAGGCCTCTCTGATCTCATCGGTGATGACCACGAGGCCCGTTACCGTAAAGGTATGGGCGCAACTACGGAAAGCGCGGCGGTCCAGTCGCTGTTGGCAGGGCTCAACGAGCCACAGCGTGAGGCGGTTACCTATGCCGACGGCCCGCTGCTGATTCTGGCCGGCGCCGGCTCCGGCAAGACCCGGGTGCTGACGCATCGGATCGCCCACCTGATCGCGACAGGTCAGGCCCAGGCGAGCGAGATCCTGGCCATCACGTTCACGAACAAGGCCGCCGCGCAGATGCGTGAGCGTGCCGGCCTGCTGGTGGGCAACCGCGTACGCGCGATGTGGGTGATGACATTCCATTCCGCCTGCGCCCGCATACTCAGGGCGAACGCGGAGCGGTTGGGTTACACGCGCCAGTTCACGATCTACGACGCGGCTGACTCGCGACGTCTGATCAAGCGCTGCATGGAGGAGCATGGGGTCGATCCCAAGCGCTTCACGCCCGGCTCGATCCATACCCAGATCTCCGACGCGAAGAACCACATGCGGGACGCGGAAGGCTACAGCCAGCTGGTCGGCTCGTACTTCGAGCGGACCGTCGCCGACGTCTACGGCACTTACGAGCGTCAGCTTCACCGCATGAACGCGATGGACTTTGACGACCTGCTGGTGCGCACGGTGAACGTTTTGGAACTGTTTCCTGAGGTCCGAGCCAAATATCAGGAGGCGTTCCGGCACATACTCGTCGACGAGTACCAGGACACGAACCCCGTCCAGTACCGCTTTCTGGAGCTGCTCGCTGGAGAGCGCCGCAACCTGACGGTGGTGGGGGACCCCGACCAGTCGATCTACGGCTTTCGCGGTGCCGACATCCACAACATCCTCAGCTTCGAGGAGCAGTTCCCGGATGCGAAGGTCGTGAGGCTTGAGCAGAACTACCGCTCGACGCAGAAGATCCTCGATGCCGCCAACGCCGTCATTGAGCACAACCGCGGACGCAAGGATAAGAAGCTCTGGACTGCCCTGGGTGAGGGTGACCCGATCCATCTGCGTGAACTCGATGACGAGCACGCCGAGGCACGGTTCGTGGCAGGGGAGATAGAGCGCCTGGTGGACGGTGGCGCTTCACGCAGTGACGTCGCGATCTTCTACCGGACCAACGCTCAATCACGGGTCCTCGAGGACACCCTGGTGCGTGGGGAGATCGGGTACCAGGTGATCGGCGGCACGAAGTTCTACGAGCGCGCCGAGATCAAGGACGCAATCGGCTACCTGACCGCGCTCGTCAACCCCCACGACGCCGGGGCGTTCACGCGGATCATCAACTCGCCGCGGCGCGGGATCGGCGCGACCTCGGTGGCTCGGGTGCTCGCCTACGCCAACACCAACGGCTCGCCGATCTGGGACGTCGCCGCGCAGGCGGATCGCGTGCCAGGGCTCGGGGCGGCGGCGGTGAGGGCGATCAGCCGCTTCATGGAAACCATGGCGTCACTGCGTGAGCGCTCCGCGGCCGATCTGGCTGTGGCGCAACTCCTCAGCGACGTACTTGAGCAGAGCGGTTACCTGGAAGCGCTCCGCAATGAGCGAACGATCGAAGCCCAGGGTCGGATAGAGAACCTCGAGGAGCTGGTGAACGTCGCGGCCGAATACGACATGGCGGATTCAGACGAGCCCTCGCTAGCTGAGTTCCTGCAGCAGGTCTCGTTGGTCGCGGATGCGGACGGCCGCACGGACGACGAGGGCCTCGTGACGCTGATGACGCTCCACAACGCGAAGGGGCTCGAGTACCCGATCGTCTTCATGATCGGGTGCGAGGATGGGATCTTCCCGCACTCGCGCGCACTGGAGGACGGCGATGTAGAGGAAGAGCGCCGGCTCTGTTATGTCGGCATCACGCGCGCCCAGCGAGATCTCTACCTCACCTACGCGCGGCAGCGGACCGTGTTCGGAGCGATGAAATACGCAATCCCCAGCCGGTTCCTCGCGGAGATCCCAACCGCGCTGACCGACCACGAAGAGCCCCGCCCACGCGCCGCCGGCGGCTTCCGGGAGCGCGTGACGTCCTGGTCGAGCGGGTCTGAGCCACGGTGGGGCAGCGGCTCCGCCCGCGCCCAGCCGCGCGCACCCGACCCCGACGCCCCGGCCTTCCGGCTCGGTGACGACGTCCACGACCAGAAGTTCGGGGATGGCACAGTAATCGGGGTCGAGGCCGGCGGCATCGTCGTGATCCGCTTCAGCCGTGACGGCGCCGAGCGCAAGTTGATGAGCCAGTACGCCCAGCTCAGCCGCCGTTAGGCAGCACATGGAGATACGCTGCCTCAATCCGCGCCATCGATTAGGTTGGAAGCGATGAAGGCGAAAATCATCGACGGCAAGGCGGTTGGCGCCCAGGTCCGCGCCCAGGTCGCGATCGATGTGGCGGCTTGGGTCGCAGCCGGCAACCGCCAACCGGGCCTCGCCACGGTGCTGGTCGGAGACGACCCGGCGTCCGCCATCTATGTGGCGAGCAAGCGCAGAGCCTGCGTTGAAGCGGGCATCGCCGACCTGCACCAGCATCTGCCCGCCGACAGCTCGCAGGAGACGGTCGCCGACCTGATTTTGACGCTCGCCGCCGACCCGGCGGTGAGTGGCATCCTGCTGCAGCTGCCGGTGCCGGTGCAGATGCGCGGCAGTGATCTCACCGCGCTGATCCCGGCGGCGAAGGACGTTGACGGGCTGACCCCTGTCAGCGCTGGCCTTCTGGCGCAGGGCGCGACCGGACTGCGGCCCTGTACGCCCAGCGGCGTGATGGAGCTGCTTGACCATCATCGGGTACAGATCGAGGGAGCCGAGGCGGTCGTCGTCGGCCGCTCCGATCTGGTCGGCAAGCCGGTTGCCCAGATGCTGCTCCAGCGCAGCGCGACCGTGACCATCGCACACTCGCGCACGCGCGATCTGGAGGCTGTCGGCTCGCGTGCCGACATTCTGATCGCGGCCGTCGGTGTGCCGAGGCTGCTCGGCGCCGCTCACATCAAAGTCGGCGCCGTTGTGATCGATGTCGGCATCAACCGCACCGACTCGGGGCTTGTCGGTGACGTCGACTTTGATGCTGCCCTGGAGCGCGCGAGCCTGCTCACGCCGGTTCCCGGTGGGGTTGGGCCGATGACGATCGCGATGCTTCTCAAGAACACCCTGATGGCAGCGAAGCTGCAAGCTGAATGAGACCCCGGCCGTCACGGCTGGCGCTAGGGGACTACCTGCTGGGCGCCGGCGGCTCGGCGCTGCTCGTCTCGCTGTTTGGGCTTCCGTGGTATCAGGCGCCGTCGCAGATCCGTGGCGCGCTGCTGTTGATGGGGCAGGGCCTGCGCCACACCGGCTTTCAGACCTTCATGTGGACCGGCCTTCTCTGTCTGCTGGTCGGGGTGCTGGCTCTGGCCGAGGTCTGGTTGCAGCTGAGCCGCCGCTCTCCGGCCGTGCCGGTCGTGACGGCCATCGTGCTCGCGCCGCTCTCACTTCTGCTCTCGCTGGTACTGGTGGTCAGGGTGCTGATCGCGCTGCCCAGCGTGCAGCTACCGGCAGGCTCGGGCGCCGGCCTGGAAACGTGTGCCGGCGCCTATATTGGGCTCGCCGCAGCGCTTGCGATCACGGCCGGTGCGTGGCTCTCGCTGCGCCGCGACCGTGTCGACCCGGGCGATTCGCCCGTACAGATCGAAACCCTGCCGCTAACCCGGCCACCGCGTACAGACCCCGCCTAGAATCGTGACCATGCTGCAACGGGAGACCGTCGACCACGTGGCGCGGCTGGCGCGCCTCGAACTCGACGACGCTGAAACCGAGAAGATGGCCCTGGAGCTGTCCAAGATCCTCGATCACGTGGAGACGATCAGAAGGCTTGACCTTGACGGCGTCGAACCCACCTCGCACGTTGTTGACCTCGTCAACGCACTGCGCCGTGACGTTCCCCAGCCCTCGCTGCCGCGCGCGGTGGCACTCTCCTGCGCGCCGGATCCGACTGACTCCGGCTTTGGCGTTCCAAGCCCGGGTGCGTCAGCCGAATGAGCAACGACGCGCTGGATCTGACCGCCGCCGCCGCGGCGGCGGCGATCGCCGCGGGCGAGCTTGACAGGGGCGAGTTCTTCGAGCTCTACCGGGGGCGTGCCGCTGCCGACCAGCTGAACGTGTTCAGCTGGGTGGCGCCCGCTGCGACCGGCCTCAACCGCGATGCGCCGCTGGCTGGAGTGCCGCTCGGCGTCAAGGATCTCTTCTGTATTGAGGGCGTGCCGACGCAGTCTGGCTCGAAGATCCTTGAGGGTTACCGCCCGCCCTATACGGCCACGGTCGTCGAAAAGCTGTTGGACGCCGGTGCCACGCTGCTCGGCAAGACCAACCAAGATGAGTTCGCGATGGGCTCTTCAACAGAGAATTGCGCGTTTGGCCCGGTACGCAACCCGTGGGATCCGGCTCGCGTCCCGGGCGGCTCATCGGGCGGCAGCGCGGCAGCCGTAGCCGGCGGTCTCGTGCCATGGGCGCTTGGTACCGACACTGGAGGCTCGATCCGGCAGCCCGCCGCGTTCTGCGGAATCGTTGGTTTGAAGCCCACCTATGGCTCGTGCTCTCGTTACGGGATGATCGCGTTCGCATCGTCGCTCGACCAGGCCGGCCCGCTGACGCGCGATGTGACCGACAGCGCGCTGCTGTTCCGGCACATGGTCGGCCAGGATGCGAACGACTCCACGTCGGTCGCGTTCCCAGAGGAGATTCGGCTGCCGAGCGCGCAGGACCTCCGCGGCGTCCGGCTCGGCGTTCCGGTGGAGCTGCTGGCGGCCGAGGGCGGCATCGACCCCGCTGTGCGCGTCAGCTTCGAGGCGGCACTCGAGACGGCCCGGGAACTCGGTGCGACCGTCGAGAAGTGCGATCTCCCGCACGCTCCGTACGCGCTTTCGGCCTACTACATCATCGCTCCGGCGGAGGCCTCGGCCAACCTGGCGCGCTTCGACGGCGTACGTTTTGGCCTGCGGGTGGAGGGCGAAGGCGACCTGACCTCGATGTACAGCCGGACTCGCGGAGTCGGATTCGGCCCTGAGGTGAAGCGCCGGATCATGCTTGGCACCTATGCGCTCTCCAGCGGCTACTACGACGCGTACTACGGAACGGCCCAGCGCGTGCGGACCAGGATCGCGGACGATTTCAAGAGAGCGTTCAGCGACTTTGACTTCATAGTCACCCCGACGGCACCCACAGCGGCATTTGAGCTGGGAGCGAAGTCAGCGGAACCCCTCGCCATGTACCTCAACGACTTCTGCACCGTGCCGATGTCACTGGCCGGCATCCCGGCGATCTCAATCCCATCAGGTCTCAGCGACGGTCTTCCCGTCGGGCTGCAGCTTGCCGGGCCGGCCTTCAGTGAGAACCGCCTGCTGGACGCGGCATATGCCCTGGAGCGCGCGCTCGCCTTTGACGGCTCCGCGGCCCGCGGCGGCGGTGTCAGATGAGCGCAGAGGTCGAATATGAGCCGGTGATCGGCCTGGAGATCCACGTACAGCTCAAGACACGCACAAAGATGTTCTGCGGCTGCGAACTCTCATTCGGGGACGAGCCGAACGTGCATACCTGCCCGCGGTGTCTGGGACTGCCGGGCACGCTTCCGGTGGTGAACGCGCAGGCGGTTCATTACGGGATCATGATCGGGCTGGCGCTCGGCTGTGAGATCGCTCCCCGCTCTCAGTTCCATCGCAAGAACTACTTCTATCCGGACCTGCCGAAGGGCTACCAGATCTCACAGTATGACGTCCCGATCTGCGGTCCCGGCCGGCTCGGCGACGTGCGCATCCACCGCGTCCACCTGGAGGAGGACGCCGCCAAGCTGATCCATCTGGGTGGCGGCGGCCGGATTCACGGGGCCGACCGCAGCGTCGTGGACTTCAACCGCGGCGGCACCCCGCTCGCGGAGATCGTGACGGAGCCGGACCTGCACTCGGCAGACGACGCTCGCGAATGGCTGACGCTGCTGCGCACGACCCTGCGCGCGATCGGCGTGTCGGACGTAAATATGGAGGAGGGCTCGCTGCGCTGCGATGCCAACGTGTCACTGCGGCGAATCGGCCAGGCCACGCTCGGCACCAAGACCGAGCTCAAGAACATGAACTCCTTCCGTTTCCTCGCGCAGGGCGTGAACGCTGAGATCGACCGTCAGACCGCCCTGCTGCGGTCGGGCGAGGAAGTGACACAGGAGACGCTGCACTTCGACCCCGCGTCCGGACATATCACGTCGCTGCGCTCGAAGGAGGAGGCGCACGACTACCGCTACTTCCCGGAACCCGACCTCGTGCCGCTCGTGGTTGACGCAGCGATGCTCGACGCGGCGCGCGCAGAGCTGCCCGAGCTACCTTCGGCCCGCGCCGACCGCTTTGAGGTAACACTTGGGCTCCCGGCAGATCGCGCCCGCGACCTGGCGTTCAGGAGCGAGCTCGCCGACTTCTATGAGGCGGCGCTGGCCGCCGGTGGCGCGGCCGTGGATCCGGTTGCCGTGGCGAACTGGATCCCGCCGCTGGTCGAGCGGATCGGCTCCGACCGGGATCCGGAACGGTCACACGTGACTCCGGCCGCGTTTGCGGCGCTGGTCGGCATGGTCGTCGCGCGGTCGGTCAACCAGACCGCGGCCCGCGATGTCCTTCGCATCATGGTGGAGTCCGGAGGAGATCCGGCGCAGATCGTCGAGCGCGAAGGTCTCGGGGCGATCGATGCCGCGGACGTCGGCCTCGCCGCGATCGTTGCTGCTGCGATCGCGGCCAATCGCGACGCCGCCGAGAAGGTCCGTGGCGGCAACATGAAAGCGACCGGGCCGCTGGTCGGCCAGGTGATGCGCGAGACCAAGGGTCGGGCCGACGGCGGCGAGATCCTACGCCTGATTCGGGAGCAACTCGGGCTATAGCCGGAACCGAGTTGGCCGACAGCCCGGACTGAACTTTGGCCGCAGGGCCAATGAAAAAATGCTGGAGGTGGGGGACATTCCGCTCATGACCGTCTCTCGTCCCAACCCATACAAGGTGATGCTGCTCTCGAGCAAGCGTCCGGCCTCGACGGGCGGGCACTCTCAACCGGTTCGGCGTCACCAACTGGCGCGCCTGCGGGCCGACTCACGGCCGCTTGCTCTCAGCAACCGCGTTGAGCAGGCAAAGGGTCTGCTCCGACCCTGAGCGGGTCTGCTCCGACCCTGAGCGACGACTCCCTTGATCCCAAAACCGGCTCAGCAGGTGGCGTCCGTCCCGTGCGGCGCTACTCTGTAGGTGATGGCTCGTCAGATAGAACCCACCCGATCGGCAAAGCCCTCGATCGTCAAGCGCGGATTGGCAGTGGTCGTATTGGTTGCGATCGTTGCCTTGGCCGTCCATTTGGTGATCGGGATCCTCACCACGATTCTCGTGCTGGTCGCGATCGTGGCCGTCATCACCGCGGCGCTCTGGGCCGCCAAGACGCTCTTCTAGACGGAGCCGGCGATGTCCGACTCTGGACTCGGGCTGATAGTCATCTGCTTCTTCTTCGGCGTAGCCGGTGGTTTCGTAGCGCGGATCAAGGGAAACGGATTCACGATCTGGTTTTTGATCTCGGCCTGTATCCCGTTCATCGGCCTGCTGACGGCGGTGCTCTGGCGCCGGGAGAGCGCTGAGCTGCGACGTGAGTGCCCGCGCTGCTTCCGCATCGTGATGCTTTACGACGCCGTCTGCATGCACTGCGGGACCGAGCTGGCCTTTCCGGACGTTGCGATCTCGCCGCACGCGCGTGTCGCGCGCAGCGTGCCCGGGGGTGAGGGGGAGCTGCCCGCCTGACAACTCCCCAGGGCGGTGGTAAAGTGAGACCACAGCTTCTGTAATGCCGGGGCGAACCCGGCGCAGTACCGGAAGTGGGCGCTCGCCCGCTTTTTTTATGACCTCGTACGGAGACCCACCCGTGAACGCACCCACATTTGAGATCGAGAAGCGGCTTGCGGCCGACGCTCCCGATGTGGAGGTGCTGCTCGTTGAGGTGGTCTGCGGCGACACGCTGCGGCTCTTCATCGACCACCCTGGGGGAGTCACACTCTCGCATTGCGAGCAGGTCACCGCGCTCCTTGCCGAGTACCGTGAGCAGTACTCGATCGAGGTGTCATCACCGGGTGAAGATCGACCGTTGACCAAGCCGCAGCACTTCAGCCGTTTCCTCGGGCACCGCGCCAAGCTGCGGTTGCGTGAAGCCAGGGACGGACACAAGAGCCTGACCGGCGAGCTAGTCGGAGCCTCCGACCAGGAGGTCACGATCGCCGCCGGTGAAGGAGTAGTTTCGATCCCCTACGAGTTGATCGACCGCTCCAACCTCGTACCCGGAGACTGAGAGAACCGATGTCCAGAGAGATCGTCGAAGCCGTACGCGGCCTCGCTGCCGAAAAGAACATCTCAGCTGAGAAGCTGATGGAAGCGCTGGAGGACGCGCTGCTGTCCGCTTATAAGAAGACCCCGGGCTCCGCTCCTTACGCAAAGGTCGAGATGGACCGCGACACCGGAGACTTCAAGGTCTGGGAGCTGAAGATCCCGGCGGAGATCGAGGAGAAGCTGCTGATCGAGGCGACCACCGAGCAAGTTCCGACCGTCGACCCGGAAACCGGTGAGATGCGCGAGCCGGCGGAACCGGAGATCGATCTTGAGAAGCTCAAGGAGTACGAGGACCAGATTGAGACAGCTGACGTCACACCCGACGACTTCGGACGGATCGCCGCGCAGACCGCCAAACAGGTGATCCTGCAGCGCATCCGCGAGGCCGAGCGCGACATGATGTTCGAGGAGTATCGCGATCGCGTGGGCGAGTTGGTCACGGGCATCGTCCAGCAGTCCGACTCCCGTTACACGCTCGTCCAGTTGCGCGAGCGCGTTGAGGCGCTGCTGCCCAAGTCTGAGCAGGTGGACGGCGAGCGCTACGACCATTCGCAGCGGATCAAGGCCGTGATCAAGGACGTGTCGAACTCCACCAAGGGGCCCTCGATCATCGTCTCGCGACGTGACCCTGAACTGATCAAGTCGCTGTTCGAGCTCGAGGTGCCGGAGATCGCCGACGGTCTGGTTGAGATCACCGGCGTCGCACGCGAGCCCGGGTATCGTTCGAAAATCGCGGTCGTCTCCCACGTCGATGGTGTTGATCCCGTCGGCGCCTGCGTCGGCCCGCGTGGCTCACGTGTCCGCATGGTCGTGTCCGAGCTTCGCGGTGAGAAGATCGACATCATCCCGTACAACGAGGAACCCGCTCGGTTTGTCGCCAAGGCGCTCTCACCGGCCCGTGTGCGTGAGGTTCTGGTGGACGATGACGCCAAGCAGGCGACCGTGATCGTTCCTGATGACCAGCTCTCTCTGGCCATCGGCCGTGAGGGCCAGAACGCGCGACTGGCCGCGCGTCTGACCGGTTGGCGCATCGACATCCGGTCGGAGACGGAGTACGCCGCTGAGGAGGCCGAGCACGGCTACGAGGAGGAGGAGACGACCGGGCGCTGCTCCGCGATCCTCACCAACGGGCGCCGCTGCCCGAACGCGGCGTTGCCCGGCTCCCGTTACTGCGGCATTGATTCCCATCAGGCGCTCGAAGGCACTGGCAGCGACCAGGTCCAGGGCTGAGCCCAAACTAACCCCTCTCTAGACTGAGCTACTGAATGCCGAAATCTGCTGACGACACCGCCAAAGCGCCGCCCCCCGCGACAGGAGCGAACGGTGCGCGCAATGGCGCCTCCGCGGGCAAGACGGCTGGGGCCAAGCCAAAGCCGTCCGGCCTGGCGGCAGCTAAACCCAAGACTTCAAGCGCATCTCGGACCAAGGCTGCTCCCGCCGCAAAGGCCGCGCCGAACCAGCCCCCAGCGCCGGCTGGGCCCGTCAAGGCCGCACCCGCCGCGCCCGCCAAATCGACCACCCCCGCCGCGCCCGCCACGCCGACCATAGCCCCGGGAGCCGCCACAACCGCCGACGGCGATCACAAGCAGCGCCCGACGCGCGACTCGCTGCAGGGTGAGCGCAGCCCCGGCAACGCCGGTGGGCGTCGGCGTGTCGTGATCGATGCTCAGGCGTCGCGCCGCAACCCGGCGGCGCCCGGCTCCCCGGGCGGCGGCGCAGCGCAGCCGGCCCGGCGTCAGCGCCGCGGACGCCGGCGCCGTGGTGTCTATGACGAGGAGGCCGAGTCACGCCCCTCGCAGTCACTGAACACCGGGTCTCACGTCATCCGTGTCAACTCGGGCTCGACCGTGAAGGACGTTGCCGAGTACCTCGACGTGCGCGTACCTGAGATCGTCAAGAAGCTCATGGAGCTCGGCGAGATGCGGACTCAGACGCAGACTCTCTCTGACGACACGATCGAGGTCCTGGCCGTCGAGTTTGGCAAAGAGGTTGAGATCGTCCACGCTGAGGACGAGACGATCGCTGAGGTCGTGTTCGATGACAGTGAGGACGAACTCGTTGAGCGCGCCCCCGTCGTCACGATCATGGGTCATGTCGACCACGGCAAGACATCGCTGCTGGACGCGATCCGCTTGACTGAGGTCGCGGCCGGCGAGGCCGGCGGCATCACCCAGCACATCGGCGCGTATCAGGTTCACCACGGTGGCCGAACTGTCACATTCCTCGATACTCCGGGACACGAAGCCTTCACGGCGATGCGTGCCCGCGGCGCCAAGGTCACAGACGTTGTCGTGATCGTTGTGGCCGCCGATGACGGCGTGAAGCCGCAGACCCAGGAGGCGGTCGATCATGCCAAGGCCGCTGACGTGCCGATGATCGTCGCGGTCAACAAGATTGACAAGGAGGGCGCCGACCCGACGCGTGTCCGAACCGAGATGACCGGCCTCGGCTTGCAGCCGGTCGAGTGGGGCGGAGAGACTGACTTTGTCGACGTCTCCGCACGCAGCCGCGAGGGCCTTGACGACCTGCTGGACACGATCGTCGCTCAGGCGGAGATCATGGAGCTGCGCGCCAACCCCGATGCTCCCGCCTCCGGCACCGTGATCGAGTCCAAGCTCGACCCGGGCCGTGGACCGGTCGTCACGATCCTGATCATGCGCGGCACGCTCGTCGTCGGTGATGCGCTTGTCGCCGGCGCCAGCTGGGGGCGCGTGCGTGCGATGCACGACTTCACCGGCGCCCGTGTGACGCAGGCGCTGCCAGGCGAGCCGGTCGAGGTCCTGGGCTTCGACGGAGTACCGGAGGCCGGTGAACGCGTCCGCGTCGTGGAGCACGAACGCCGTGCGCGCCAGCTCGCCGGTGAGCGGGCGAACCGCCTCAAGACTGAGTCACTGGCGCGTCAGCGCAGCAAGCGCATCTCACTGGAGAACATCTTCGGTAGCGGTCTGCAGGCGCTGAACCTGGTGATCAAGTCCGACGTGGCCGGCTCACTGGAGGCGATCCAGGACGAGATTGCGAAGCTGCCGCAGGACGAAGTCTCAGTAAACGTCATCCGCGGTGCCGTCGGTGGCGTGACCGAGTCCGATGTCATGTTCGCCGCCGCCTCCGATGCCGTCATCCTGGCGTTCAACGTGAGGCCCGTCGGCGACGCCCGCTCGGTGGCCGAGCGCGAAGGCGTGGAGATCCGTCACTACTCGGTGATCTACCGGGCGATTGAGGAGCTGCGCTCCGCCATGCAGGGCATGCTCGCGCCCGAAGAGGTGGAGGAGGCCGTTGGCAGCGCAGAGGTCCGCCAGATCTTCCGCGCCTCCAAGGTCGGCACGATCGCGGGCTCGTATGTGACCGAGGGCAAGCTCACACGCGGAGACAAGGTGCGCCTGGTCCGCGACGGCACGGTCGTCTACGACGGTGAGATCCAATCGCTGCGCCGCTTCAATGAGGACGCGCGTGAGGTCGCCACCGGCTATGAGTGCGGCATCGTGCTCAAGGACTACATGGACGTCAAGGACGGCGACGTGATGGAGGCCTACGCTACCCGCCAGGTCAAGCGGGAACTCGCGTAGCCCGCCGCTACTCGCGCCCGGAAGGCAGGAGTAATGCATCAACGGAGTTCCGGAACGGTGCAATAGGATGGCTTCATCGAGGATGCGGCGCGTTGACGAATCGATGCGCGTCGTGCTGAGCGACGCGATCTCAAAGGAGATACTGGATCCGCGAGTGGGATTTGTGACCGTCACAGGCGTAAGAACCAGCCCCGACCTACGTCACGCTCGCGTCTATGTGAGCGTGCTCGGGGATGACGAGACCCGCAGCACCAGTCTCGAGGGGCTGCAGTCAGCCCACGGCTTCTTGCAGGCACGTGTCGCCGGCGCCCTGCGCCTCAAGCACACCCCGGCGTTGAGTTTCATCTATGACGGGTCGGTCGACCACGGGATGCGAATCTCGGAGCTAATCAACCGGGAGAGCGATGCCGACCAGTAGCGAACCGACTGAGATGCTCGCCGGACGCGAAGCCGTGATCGGCGAGTTGCGGGCCGCGGACAAGCTCATAGTCGTGACCCATGAGCGTCCTGACGGTGACGCGCTCGGCTCGTTGGTCGCGATGCAGGCACTGCTGACCTTGATCGGCAAGGAAAGCCTGATGTTCATCGCCGCAGATGACCTGCCGCTGCCCTACGAATACCGGTTCCTGGCGCTCGACGGTCTCCTCACGGAGGCGCCGAGCGACCTGGAGGAGCGCACGATCGTCTTCCTCGACTGCGGCAACATCACGCGCAACCCAGCCGCTGAGGCACTGTTCCCGAAGGAGGCGCCCGCGCAGATCCTGAACATCGACCATCACCACGACAACACTCGATTCGGGACGGCTAACTACGTCGATCCCGGCTCGTCCTGCACAGCGGAGCTGATCTGGGATCTGGCGCGCGAGCTGGACGTAGAGTTGACGCCACGGATGGCCGACGCGCTCTACGTCGGCGTGATCACCGATACCGGCTGCTTCATGTATGAGAACACCGGCCCGCGCGCGCACCAGATGGCGGCCGAGCTGATCGAGGCCGGGGTTGACGTCCACGCGATCTATCAACAGGTCTACGAGGGTGTTCCGTTCGGCAAGCTCGCACTGCTGGCGCGCGGCCTCGAGCACACGGAGCGATACGACGACGGCCGCCTGACTGTCTCTCAGCTGAGCGCCGAGGACTTTGAGGCGGCCGAGGCACAGGAGAGCTACTCAGAGGGCGTCATCGACCATCTGCGAGCGGTACGCGGCACCGCCATGGCCGCGCTTGCGCGTGACCGTCTGGCAGCGCCAGGCGAGGCGAGGGAGACCGACGACGGCGCCCGTGTTCGCAAGGTCTCGCTGCGTGCCAGCGACATGCGGGTAGACGTTTCCGCGATCGCACGCGAGCTGGGTGGTGGTGGCCACCGGGCCGCCGCCGGCTTCACAACCTCGCTCTGCTGGGATGATCTGGTCGCATTTCTGCGCGAGCGGCTAGACCGGCAGCTCAAGACCCTGTGAGCGACGCGGACGGGCTGCTGCTGTGCGACAAGCCGGCCGGGATCACATCGCATGACGTGGTCGCGCAGGTCCGTCGGCGGCTCGGGAAATCGGTCAAGGTCGGTCACGCAGGCACACTAGATCCCTTTGCGACGGGGCTGCTCGTGGTGCTGGTGGGGCGCGCCACCAAGGTCCAGCGGTTCGTCATGCAGATGCGCAAGCGCTACGAGGTGACAGCCCGCTTTGGCGCCGTCTCGACCACCGGTGATCCCGAAGGTGAGATCACCGAGACCGGCCTTATCCCGGATGGCGAGTTGACGCTCGTGACAGGCGAGATCCGCCAGCGGCCGCCGGTCTACTCGGCGGTGAAGATTCACGGCCGGCGCGCCTACAAGCTCGCGCGGGCAGGGATCGCCGTGGAGATGCCCGAACGCCAGATCACGGTCTACAGGTTTGACGAAACCCGCCGGGACGGGGTTGAGCGTGACTTCGTGATCGAGTGCTCGTCCGGCACCTACGTGCGGTCCCTGGTCGCAGACCTCGGCGACGCCTACTGCACAGCGCTTCGCCGCACGCGCATAGGGGAGTTCGATGTGGCCGATGCCGACCCTGAGCGCCTGCTCCCGCTGGAGCAGGCACTGCCGCTGATCAGCGGCCTACAGCGTTGATTCTTTAGGCTTCGGATTCGATGCAGATCACGCAGCTCAGCGAAGCGACACAACGGCCCAGGCGGATTGCGGTGGGCGAGTTTGACGGGGTGCATGTCGGGCACCGGGCGGTGATCGCCGGCAACGACACGGTGCTGACCTTCGAGCCTCACCCGATGACCGTGCTGAGGCCGGAGGCGGCCCCGAAGCTGCTCACCAGCCTTGCGCTGAAGTCGGAGCTGCTGGCCGAGCTCGGTGTCGAAGAGCTCGTCATCGTCCCGTTTGACGAGGAGTTCGCGAAGCTGAGCGCGAGTGAGTTCATCGACCGGGTGCTGGTGGAGGGTCTCAGCGCCACGCACGTGTCGGTCGGGACCAACTTTCGGTTCGGGCACAGTGCCGACGGCACGACCGAGCTGCTCGCCGCCGATCCGCGCTTTCAGGCGCGAGTGGTGCCGCTGGTCGAGGGTGAGGGCGCGATCGTCTCATCAAGTCGCATCCGGCGTCTGATCGCCGATGGGCACGTTGAGCAGGCGGCCGACCTGCTGGGCCAGCCGTTCCGGGTTCGCGGCGAGGTGGTCTCAGGCGATCGGCGTGGACGCGAACTCGGCTTTCCGACCGCGAACCTGGTTCCCGACCTAAGTTTGACCTGCCCGGCGAACGGCGTTTACGCCTGCCGCATCGGCACGCACATGGCCGCCGTGAACGTGGGCGTGCGGCCGACCTTCGGAGCTGGTCAGGCGCTGCTGGTGGAGGCCTTTCTCGTAGACTTCCGGGGCAACCTGTACGGCGACGTGCTGACCGTCGAGTTCATCGCGCGCTTGCGTGGGGAGGAGCGTTTCACCGGTGTTGAAGCGCTGATCTCGCAGATGGCCCGCGACGTCGAACGGACCCGGGAGCTGCTAGGCTCAGCGACCGCATGAGTCTTACACAAGAGAAGAAGATCGAGCTGATTTCAAAGTTCGGTGAATCCCCCCAGGACACCGGCAAGCCGGAGGTCCAGATCGCGATGCTGACCGAGCGCATCAATCAGCTCACCGATCACCTGCGGACCCATAAGAAGGACCACCACTCGAGGCGTGGACTGCTGATGCTGGTCGGTCAGCGCCGTCGCTTTCTGAACTACCTGCAGCGCTCCGACCTCGAGCGCTACCGCTCCTTAGTCAAAGAGCTCGGCCTACGCAAGTAGGACGGCGTTCGGACGCGGGTGGCTCCACCCGCTTCGCGGCAGATGCAGCCAGTATCTGCCCAGCGAATCGCGTAACACTACGCACACCCAGCCACTCGCCCGGGTGAGTTTCTAGGCGGCTGCCGCGTTGCGCCGGCCGGCCGGGGCGGTGTACTCGGGAACCGGCGGGGAGCTGCCGCGCAACGGGCGCGAGAACTCGGGCGTGGTGATCGCGGCACGGAGCAGGTCGAGATGACGCAGCATGACGTCGGGGCTGCCGTTCAGCGTCAACGGGTTCATGCAGATCCCCCTGATCAGCGTCAGGACGTCCATCGCCCCGATCTCAGGGCGGACCGAACCCGCTGCCTTGCTGCGGTCGAGCAGCTGGTTGAGGACTTCCAGCAGAGCGTCGTGGACGGCGTGGATCTCCGGGTATGCGAAGAACTCATCGGAGACCGCCTCCATCAGCGCGCGGTTGGCCTGTTGGCGGGCGACGATGTCGTCAACGAAGATGAACACCAGCTCAGGATCGTCTTGGCGCGTCTGCAACAGGGCGCACCCGGCATCGACGGCGTCCTGCATGCGTGCCGACACGACCGCAACTATCAGATGGTCCTTGGAGCTGAAGTTGCGGAAGAGCGTGCCGCGGCCAACGCCTGCCGCGTCGGCAATCTCACCGACGCCCACGTCGATGCCACGCTCGCGAAACATCGCGTCGGCGGCATCCAGCACGCGCTGGCGGTTTTGAAGAGCGTCTGCCCTCATCCTCGTTACCCAGTCTCTCACGCCGTCGCGACAAAAGCGACCGCGTGAAATTTTTAAGGGTTCTCGGCTATGCCCCTACCGGGAGCGGCACATCGTAGGAAACACTCTCCACGTGCCGCGGACGCAGCAACAGCACCAGCAACATCGCGCCGGCACCGAGCGCGATGGCTGCGGCGCCGAAGGCCAGGTGATACCCGGCGAGGCGTGCTGCGAACTGCGCGCTTACGCCGAGCGGATGTCCAGCGCTTTCGATGATTGAGCTGGTGTGCTCGGCCGCGAGCGTCGAGAAGACCGCCAGCCCCAGGGAGCCGCCGATCTGCTGCGCGCTGTTGAAAAGGCCCGACGCCAGCCCGGCATCCTCATTCTCGACCCCGGAGGTGGCGAGCAGCGTGATTGGAACGAACGTCAGCCCCATCCCGATCGCCAACGGCACGAGTCCGATGAACAGGTTCGAGAAGTAGCGCCCGTGGACCGGCAGCTGAGTCAGGATGGCCATGCCGACCGTGGCGAGCGCGATCCCGATCACCGTCAGGTTGCGCACGCCGACACGCTTGATCACGGTCTGCGCGATTCCGGCGCCGACAATGATGCCAAACGACGCGGGCAGGAAGGCAAGGCCTGCCTTCAGCGGGCTGTACCCGAGGATGTCCTGCACGTAGAGCGACGCGAAGAAGAAGAACCCAAACAGTGCCGATGCGACGAGCAGCATGACGCTGTTGGCGGTGGAGATCGACCGGATCCGAAAGATCGAGAGCTTCACGAGCGGAGCGCTGCTGCGCGACTCCAGCCGCACGAACAGCGCGAGCAGCAGGAAGCCTGCGCCCATCACGCCGAGCGTCTTGCCCGATCCCCAGCCCCACGCCTCCGCCTTGACGATGCTGAAGACGACGGCCAGGAGGCCGGCGGTCAGCGTGACCGCGCCGACGGCGTCGAAGCGGCGGTGACCAAGCTCAGCGCGTGACTCCGGGATGTAGCGCAGCGCCATGACAACGGCGCCGATGCCGACCGGCACATTCACGAAGAAGTTCCAGCGCCACGAGACAAGGTCCGTGAGCACGCCGCCGAGCAATAGGCCGAAGGCGGCACCGCCGGCTGCGATCGCGCTCCAGATCCCGAGAGCGCGCGTGCGCTCGCTCGTATCTTCAAAGGTGGTCATGATGATTGAGAGCGCGGCGGGTGAAACCAGCGCGCCGCCGAGCCCCTGAAGGCCGCGACCGACGATCAACATCGTCGACGACTGAGCGACGCCGTTGAGCAGCGATGCCGCCGAAAACAGGATCACGCCGGCGATGAACAGCCGACGGCGGCCCAGGAGGTCGGCGGCGCGACCGCCGAGCATCAGGAAGCCTCCGAAGATCAGCGTGTAGCCGTCTACGACCCACTGGAGGTTGGCGGCCGAAAATGAGAGCCCGCGCTGAATTGAGGGGAGCGCGACGTTGACGATCGTGTTGTCCAACACGACCATGAACTGGGCGAGGCACGCGATCACGAGGATCACCGTGCGGTTATAGGTTCGGGAATCTGACGACACCGGAGCCTCCGAGCGAGAGAGAAGTGGACTGGCGGGTCCGGAAAACATATCACGAAGCGGACCTGCTAGTCCGGATAGTGAGCCAACTCACAGAAGTCGCCGCATAGACCACAGTTCGCCAGACAACCACGCCACCCGGTTGCAACCACACGTGCGGAGCGGGAGGGGCATGCCCCAACCGCTACGATTGGGGCAGTTCGGATAAGAGAAACAAGACGAAGCACTCCGCCGACCGAAGGGCGGAGCCGAAGGGAATTGAATATGTCTGACGCCGTTACGCGCGTAACCGTCGAGATCGCCGGTAAGGAGATCTCGTTCGAGACGGGCAAACTGGCCAAGCAGGCCTCAGGCGCCGTCGTCGTCCGCTCGGGCGAGACCATGGTGCTGTGTACCGCCACCGCGGGTGGCGAACGCGATGTTGACTTCCTCCCGCTGACCGTTGAGGTCGAGGAGCGCATGTATGCCGCGGGCAAGATCCCCGGCTCATTCTTCAAGCGCGAGGGCCGCGCCGGTGAGAAAGCCACGCTGGCCGCTCGTATGATCGACCGGCCGATCCGTCCGCTTTTCCCCAAGGGCTGGCGCCGTGAGACGCAGCTGGTCGCAATGCCGCTCTCGGTCGACCACATCAACCCGTATGACATCCTCGCGATGAACGGAGCCTCGGCAGCGCTCGCGCTTTCCAACGTGCCCGTGGCCGTGACCGTCGGCGCTGTACGCATCGGCAAGATCGACGGCAACTTCGTGGTGAATCCCAGCGAGGAGGACCTGCTTGAGACCACCGACCTCGATCTGATCGTGGCCGGCACCAGCGAGGGCATCCTGATGGTCGAGGCCGGCGCCAGTGAGATCCCCGAGGCGGAGATTCTCGACGCGCTCGACATCGCCCACGACGCCATCAAGAAGCTCTGCGGCGCTCAGGACGAGCTGCGTGAGAAGGCCGGCAAGCCCAAGACCGAGGTCCAGGTGCCGCAGGTCGACGCCGACCTTTACTCGAGCGTGCAGAGCTCATACGGGGCCGCGCTTGACGCCGCGACTCAGGTCGAGGACAAGCTCGAGCGCCAGGACGCCACCGACGAGCTCAAGGCCGCTGTCGTCGCCCAGTACGCGGGCGATGCCGAGTCCGAGGGGTACGCGGAGAAGGCAACAGAGGCCAAGCGCGCCTTCGATAAGCTCGAGAAGACGGTAATCCGTGAGCGCATTGCGATCCAGAAGAAGCGTCCGGACGGACGTGGCACTGAGGAGATCCGTCCGATCTCAATCGAGGTCGGCATCACGCCGCGCACGCACGGCTCGGCGCTGTTCACACGCGGTCAGACGCAGGCGCTGAGCACGGTTGCGCTCGGCACCACGCGTGAGGAGATGCGACTCGACACGCTTGGCCTGGAGACGACCAAGCGGTACTTTCATCACTACAACTTCCCGCCGTTCAGCGTCGGGGAAGCAGGACGGATGGGGGGACCGAAGCGGAGGGACATCGGACATGGCGCTCTAGCCGAGCGCGCACTCGTGCCGATGGTCCCGAGCCAGGAGGAGTTCCCGTACACGATCCGTGTCGTGTCGGACATCCTCGAGTCCAACGGCTCCAGCTCGATGGCGTCGGTGTGCGGTTCCTCGCTCAGTCTGATGGATGCCGGCGTGCCGCTCAAGGCACCGGTCGCGGGTATCGCGATGGGCCTGATAAAGGAGGGTGACGACTACGTGATCCTTACCGACATCGCTGGCGTCGAGGACCACCTCGGAGATATGGACTTCAAGGTGGCCGGGACGACCGAAGGGATCACCGCCCTGCAGATGGACATCAAGATCACGGGCGTAACGTTCGAGATCATGCGCGACGCCCTGGCTCAGGCCAAGGTGGCCCGCGAGTTCATCCTCGGCGAGATGCAGAAGGTCATTCAGACCCCACGCGAGGAGCTCTCCAAGTACGCGCCGGGTATCTCCAGCGTCAAGATCGACCCGGAGAAGATCGGCCTGCTGATCGGCAAGGGCGGGGAGACGATCCGCGCGCTGCAGGAGGAGTTCGAGTCGCAGATCGACGTCAACGACGAGGGCCAGGTCCTCGTCTACGCCTCGAATCGCGAGCTCGGCGACGCACTGGTCGACCGTATCCGTTCGATGACCAAGGAGGTCGAGGTCGGCGATTCCTTCAACGGGAAGGTCGTCAAGACCACGACTTTCGGTGCGTTCGTTGAGCTGGCGAAGGGCACTGACGGCCTGCTGCACATCTCAAACGTCGCTCCGGGTCGCCGGATCGCGACAGTCGAAGAGGTGCTGAACAAGGGCGACGAGATCTCCGTCCGCGTGGTGGAGGTCGACCGTGAGCGCGGCCGCATCGGCCTGCGCATGGCCGAGGACCCCGACGTCGCCGGCAAGACGGTTGAGGAGCTTGCGAGCGTCGGCAGTGGTGACGGTGGCGGCGGACGCGAGCGCAGTGAGCGCGGGGAGCGTCCCGGGCGTGACCGCGGGCCCCGTGAGGTTCGGCCCGCTCGTGATCGCGGTGGCCGTGACGGCCGCGTCCGCGATAGCGATCCCGACCGCAGCTGATCGCAGGTGGCGTTCGAGCATCGACTGACGACGCTCGATTCGGGCGTGCGGATCGTGACGGAGGCTATGCCCTCCGTCCGGTCCGTGTCGCTTGGGTTCTGGATTGCAACGGGCTCCCGCTCGGAGTCTGAGTCCCAAGCCGGTCTCTCTCACCTTCTGGAGCACCTGCTCTTCAAAGGTTCGTCCAAGTACAGCTCGCTGGAGATCGACCAGATCTTCGACGGCATGGGCGCTGAGCTCAACGCGGGCACCGGCAAGGAGACGACCTCGGTCTACGCGAGGGTGATCGACGAGCATGTGCCCAAGGCTCTGGACGTGATCTGCGACATGGTCTTCCGCCCGTCACTCGAAGAGGTTGACGCTGAGCGGGCCGTGATCCTCGAGGAGATCGCGATGTACGAGGACGACCCCCAGGCGAAGGTCTTTGACCTGATGGCCACGGCGATCTTCGCCGACCATCCGTTGGGCCGCTCGATCATCGGCTACGCGCCGGTTATCGCCGACACGCCCGTGGCGCAGATCGCCGACTTCCACAGCTCGCGTTACACCGCGGGCAACGTGGTGATCGCGGCCGCTGGAGCCGTCGACCACGACCAGCTTGTGGAGCTCACGCGCGAGCGGCTCGAAGGTCTGTCGGGCAGCGGTCTGCGGACGCCGGGCACCGCGCCGCAGGCGCCGTCAGCGGCCAACGCCGCGAGACGCTTCGAGCGCAAGGAGACTGAGCAGTTCCACGTCTGCCTGGGTGGCCCCGGTCTATCGCGCCACGACGACCGCCGCTTCGCGCTGCGTGTGCTCGACACGATCTTCGGCGGGACGTCCTCATCGCGGCTCTTTCAGGAGGTCCGCGAGCGGTACGGGCTCGCCTACTCGGTCTATTCGTTCACCAGCGCCTACCAGGACTCAGGCGAGGTGGGACTTTACGTCGGCACCCGCCCCGACAACCTTTCCGAAGCGCTGAATGTCGTCGGGGGTGAGCTGCAGAAGCTCACCCAGACGCCGGCCACAGCACAGGAGCTGGAACGGGCCAAGGAGAACCTCAAGGGCCGAGTTCTGCTCGCCCTGGAGTCGACCGGAGCGCGCATGAGCCGCCTGGGATCTGAGTTGCTCGTGCAGGCCCCGCTGCTGACGCTGGATGAAGTTGTCGGTCACATCGACAGCGTCACGCTCTCAGACCTTGAAGAGCTCGTCGCTGAGCTCTGGGACCCGCAGCGCCTCTCAATCGCCGGGATCGGCCCTGACGAGGAGCGGTTCGACGAGGCGCTCGCCAACCTCAGCCTCGCGCACGCGGCATGATTCGCGTGGCAGTGAGCGGCGCCGCCGGTCGCATGGGCCAGACGGTCTGTGCGGCGGTGCAGAGCGCCGATGACCTCGATCTGGTGGCACGCATCGATCCAACTCTTGGCCTCGATCTGAGCGCTGCGCTCGTGGCGCAGCGCCCGGACGTACTGGTCGACTTCTCGATCCCCGCGACGGCCGTCGCCAACATCAAGGCCGCGGTCGGTGCCGGTGTTCACGTGGTCGTCGGGACGACCGGGTTCGACGTTGAGCAGCTGCGTGGCCTGACAGGTGCCAATGTGATGCTGGCGCCGAACTTCGCGATCGGCGCCGTGCTGATGATGGAGTTCGCCGCTCGCGCTGCCATCTACATGCGGTCGGCTGAGATCATCGAGCTGCATCACGACCGCAAGCTGGACAAGCCAAGCGGCACCGCCAGGCGCACAGCCGAGCTGATGCACGCCGCCGCGCCTGAGAAGGGTGTGCCGCCGATCCACTCGATCCGGCTGCCCGGTCTAGTTGCGCACGAGGAGGTGATCCTCGGTGACGTTGGCCAGACGCTGACGATCCGGCACGACTCGATCGATCGCGACTCGTTCATGCCTGGAGTACTGCTGGCCGTTCGCAAGGTCGCGGGGCTGCCCCAGGAGCTGACGATCGGGCTCGAGCATCTCCTGTGAGATGATCAAGAGAAGATGACCGTAGACCTGGGGACAATCATCACAGCCGTGGTCACGCCCTTCGATGCGCAGGGCCGCGTCGACGAGGCTGCCACCGTCGCGCTGCTCGGCCATCTGATGGATCATGGCAGTGACGGTGTTGTAGCCTGCGGGACCACCGGCGAGGCCGCGACCCTCGACGACGCGGAGCATCTCGCCGTCATCGAGTTGATCGTCAATGAGATGCGCGCCTCGCACCCGCACGGCAAGGTGATCGCGGGCATCGGCTCAAACGACACACGTCATGCCGCCAAGCTCACAGCGGCGGCCACGGCGCTCGGCCCCGACGCACTGCTCTCGGTGAATCCTTACTACAACCTGCCGAGCCGGCGCGGGATCTTCAAGCATTATGAAGTTGTGAACGGGTCCACGGACCTGCCGATCGTGCTGTACAACATCCCTCAGCGCACCGGGGCCGACATGTCAAATGACCTCGTAGCTGAGCTGGCCCAGAGCTTCGAGCACATCATTGGGCTCAAGCAGGCCAACCCTGACAACGTCGCAAAGATCGACGGCGTCCAGCTCTACGCCGGCAATGACGACCTGCTCGCAACCGTGCTCGACATGGGCGGAGCGGGCGGCATCCTGACCGGTAGCCACATATTTGGAGATGAGATGAAGCGGATGGCTATCGAACCCGAGAACCGAGCGCAGGTCGATGCGTCGCTCGCAGACGTCTACCGAGATATGGCGATCGCGCCCGCGGCCTGCACCGTCAAGGCGGCGCTCAATATGATCGGCCTCTCCGTCGGCAAGCCACGGCTACCGTACGTCGAACTCGACGACTCCGAGAGAGCTGTGATCCAGGCGCTGCTCGAGAGACACGGCATGCTCGAAGCTGCGTCGGCGTGAGTAACGACAAGCTGCGCGTCCTGCCGCTCGGCGGCGTCGGCGAAATCGGCAAAAACATGATGGTCATCGAGTACGACGGCTCGATCGTTGTTGTGGACGTCGGCCTGCGCTTCCCGACGGCTGAGATGCTCGGCATCGATCTGGTGCTGCCGGACTTCAGCTACCTGCGCGAGCGTGCCGCTGACATCGAGGCGATCGTGATCACGCACGGCCACGAGGATCACCTCGGCGCCTTGCCGTGGGTGCTGCGAGAGCTGCGCAAGGAGGGGGAGGAGCTGCCCCCGGTCTACAGCTCAAAGCTGACGATCGCGATGGCCCGGTCCAAGCTCGACGAGCACAAGCTCAAGGACGTTGAGCTGATCGACGTGATGCCGGGTGATGAGATCGCCGCCGGCCCGTTTGACGTCGAGCTGATTCACATGACGCACTCAATCCCGGACACCTGCGCTGTCGCCCTCACCTGTGACGTCGGCACCGTGTTGATGACCGGTGACTACAAGTTTGACCAGACCCCCGTCGACGGCGAGCCCGCTGACGTGCAGCGGCTCGCAGAGCTCGGGCGTGAGGGCGTGCTGCTGCTCTGCGGAGACTCGACCAACGCTGACCGCCCTGGCTTCTCTCCTTCCGAGCGCCTTGTCGGGCCGCATCTCAAAGAGGTCTTTGCGCGGGCCAACGGGCGCATCATCGTCACGAGCTTCGCCTCGAACATCCACCGCGTGCAGCAGGTGATCGACGCTGCCGCATCGCTCGACCGCAAGGTTGCGCTCGTGGGCCGCTCGATGCGCAAGAACGTCGGCATCGGCCGGTCGCTCGGCCATATCGAGGTACCCGACGGGATCCTGATCCAGCCGCAGGAGGTTGAGGACTGGCCCGACCACAAGGTCGTGGTGATCTCCACCGGCTCTCAGGGGGAGCCGCTTTCTGCGCTCCGCCGCATGGCGCACAACGACCACCGGCAGATCAAGCTGCGAACCGGAGACACAGTCGTGTTCTCGGCGACACCGATCCCCGGCAACGAGCGCGCCGTCAACGAGACGGTCGACCGCCTCTACCACATCGGCTGCAGCGTGGTCACTACAGCCGACGCGCCGATTCACGCCTCGGGCCACGGCTATCAGGAGGAGATCAAGCTGATGCTCAACCTGACCCGGCCGCGCTATGTGATGCCGGTCCACGGCGACCACAAACGGATCCACCTTCACGCGGAACTTGCGCAGGCCGTCGGCATCGAGCCGGACAACATCTTCCGCGGGGACAATGGTCTCCCGCTGGAGATCGATCAGAAGGGCGCTCGCTTCGCCGAGCCTGAGCAGGCGGGCATGATCTTCGTCGACGGGGTTGACATCGGTGATCCGGCCGACGTTGCGCTGCGCGACCGGCGCATGCTGTCGGCTGATGGGATCTTCATAATCGTCGCGACGATCTCAGAGGGCGATGGCAAGACCGTGGCCGATACCGAGGTGATCTTCCGCGGTGTACCGTTCGTGGAGCAGGCTGAGACGCTCAAGGACAAGATCAGGGACGAGGTCGACCGCTCGCTCGCTCGCGCAGTCAAGGACGGCATCCACGAGGTGGACCTGCTCCAGGAGGAGCTGCACGACGACCTGGCGGCCTTCGTCTACGACAAGCTGCGACGCCGGCCGATGGTGCTGCCCGTGGTAGTTGAGGTCTGAGGCGCCACCCGCGCCTCAGAGTCGCTGTCGTCCGGACCGGAGTCACGTGTCTGCAGGCCGGGGACGGGAAACGTGATCTTGAAGCGGGTTCCGTGAAGCCCGGGCAGCGACACCATCTCAACCGTGGCGGCGTGCGTGTCGGCAACCGCCGCGACTATCGCCAGGCCAAGCCCTGTACCGCGTGAACCGCCGGCGTCGCCGCCGCCGCGAACGAACCGTTCGAAGACTCGGTCCTGTAGCTCGGTCGCAATGCCGGGGCCGTCATCCTCGACCGTCAGCACCGGATGTCCGTACTCGACAGTTGTGCTTGCGTAAATTCGGGTTCCGGGCGGTGTGTGATTGATCGCGTTCTCCAGAAGGTTGAGAATCATGCGATGCAGGTCATCACCGATGCCCTCCAGGCGGGCGACTGCGGGCGTGACCGTGAGCACGTGCTGCTCCGACACCGGCCCGAGCTCCGCCGCCGCGTCGGTCAGCGCCGTCGCCAGGTCAACCGAGCGCAACGGCTGGCGTCGCTCTATGTCGGCACGCGCCAGCAGCAGCAGATCAGCCACCAGACGCCGCATGCGGCGCGTCGCTCGCAGAGCGGAATTGGCAGACTCGGCCTGCTCGCCGCCAAGCTCGTCGGCAAGCAGCTCGAGGTTCGCGAGGACACTGGTCAGCGGCGTGCGCAGCTCATGCGAAGCGTCCGCCACAAATTCGCGCTGACGCCTGAGCGCTGCGTCGCTCTCGGTCCGGGCGGAATCGAGCGCCGCGAGCATGCCCTCGAGCGTGCGGGCGAGCTCCGAGACCTCGTCGTCCGCGGCGAAGTGAGGAAGCCGCAGGGTCGGGTCGCGAGTGCGTTCGATTTCGCGCGTGACGTCGGTCAATTCGCTGACCGGGCGCATCGCCCGCTGGGCCACCAGAAGTCCGGCGAGCAGGGCGAGGATCGTGCCCCCGAAGATGCCGAGGCCCAGGAACAGCTTCAGACGCCCGATCGTGTCGTCGACGCGGTCCAGGGGGCGGGCATAGAGCAGCCAGCCACCACCGCTCGGCTTCCAGTTGATCGCCACCGCGCTGACTCGGTAGCCGTCCGAGTCGTAAACACCAGAGGTGTAAGGCGCGCTGAAGCGCGGCTCGCCGCGCGGAACGACGTCGCTCGAAACCGCTGTGATGCCAGATTGAGCCTGGGTGCAGAGCAGATTGCCGGTATAGCCAAAGACGCGTACCTGCGCATCGTCGGCACTGGTGAAGTCGCCGAGGTCGATCTTCTCGCCGCAGTTGAGCGTGCGCGTGCGCGCGTCGTAGATCGGTTCCATCGCCACACCCAGGTACTTTGTCGCGAGGCTCATCTGCGCTGAGAACTCGTCGGTGATCTGACGCTCGGTGAGCACGCCGACGACGGCGGCGAAGCCGGCGAGAATCACGAACGTCAAGGCCGCCGAGCCGCCGCCGAGGCGCCAGCGGACGGGAACGCGTCTATACGCGAAGAACGTAGCCCGCGCCGCGGATCGTATGGAGGAGCCTGGGCTCGCCATCCGCTTCCAGCTTACGCCGCAGGTTGGATACGAACACCTCGATCGTGTTCGTCATCGAAAAGGGGTCATAACCCCACACCTCATCGAGCAGCCGTTGGCGTGAGACCACGATCCGCTCGTTGCGCATCAGATACTCCAGCAGCTCAAACTCCCTTTGCGTGAGTTCCAGATGTCGCTCGCCACGGCGTACCTCGTGAGTGTCCGGGTTGAGGCGCAGGTCGCCGACCGCGATAGCTGCCTGGCCGCGCGGCGGACGACGCCGCAGCAGCGCACGCAGACGAGCCAAAAGCTCCTGTCGCTCAAACGGCTTGACGAGGTAATCGTCGGCGCCCGCATCCAGCCCTTCGACGCGCGACTCGACACCGTCACGCGCGGTCAGAACCAGGATCGGCACGTCATCGGCCACCCGCAGGGTCTTGGCGACCTCAATACCGTCGAGCTTCGGCAGGCCCAAATCGAGAATCACGAGGTCCGGCATGAAGGAGTGGGCCTCGTCGAGCGCGGCAGCCCCGTCGCCCGCGACGCGTACGTCGTAGCCCTCCATCCGCAGTGAGCGCTGCAGGACCTGTGAGATCGCGTCGTCGTCCTCAACGACCAGTACGCGGGCGGGACGCTCAAAATCGGTGGTGGCGGCCATTCCAATTATGGTAAGGCCATAAAGATGGCGCTTCAGGACTCTTCAGGAGTCCTTACCCCGCGTTGAGGCGATCCGGACAAGTGTAGACGTTGATTCGCTGCCCGCGCGCGAACCCGCAGAGCGTGATTCCGCGTTCCTGCGCAAGCTCCAGGGCCAGGGATGTGGGGGCGCCAACACCGACCAGAACACCGGCTCCTGCGGTCGCCGTCTTCTGCACGAGCTCGAATGAGAGCCGCCCGCTCACGCACAGAACCGCGCTCTCGAGCGGCATTAGACCGTGACCCAGCGCCCAGCCGATCACCTTGTCCATCGCGTTGTGCCGCCCCACGTCCTCTCGGACGCAGACGAGCCGCAGCTCCGAGTCGAACAGACCTGTCGCATGAAGTCCGCCCGTACGTTCGAACCCAGGCTGGACCAGGCGCTCAGGCAGCGAAGCCAGCTGCGAGCGTGTCAGCGGCGAGCCCCTCCAACCGGCCACGACCGCGGGACCGTGAAGCGCAACCTCCTCGATGGCTCCCTTTCCGCAGACGCCGCATGAGGAGGTGGTGTAGAAGCGGCGGCTGTCGAGGCGTCGCGTGAGCGGACCGCTGACCACAACCGTGTTGAGCGCAAAGTCATCCGTGAGGCCGACCGGCCGCGCCGCCTCGATCAGGCCCTCCCCGTAGAGGAAGCCGAGCGCGAGCTCCTCATCATGCCCCGGCGTGCGCATCGTGACGGCAACGGGCTCGCAATCGACGCGTATCTCAAGCGGCTCCTCGACCGCAACCGCATCGGGCTCCCCGTCGCGAAAGATCTTCTTGACGGCTCCCGGAGCGGGCTCGAACGCTGAGGATGACACTACGGCTGACCGGTGGCCGCGGGCTGCCGCGCCTGCAGCCAGCGCTCGGCTCTCCGCAGGTCGGCGGGCGTATTGACACTGAAGAAGAGCCGGAGCGGTGCGCCGAACGCGCGCAGCTCACGATCGTCGACGATCTGAGGCCGCAGCTGCTCGATGCTCGACTGCATCGAGCGCTGCGCCCGCATCGAGCTTCGCAGGGAGTGAAGGTGCTCTCTCCGGTAGAGCGCCGGAAACGGCTGCAGGAAGCTGCCGGGACGAGTGACCAGCGAGCGGGCGCTCTGCGCTGCGATCCAGCGCAACATCGCTGCCGGTATGAACGGCATGTCGCAAGCCAGTGCGATCACGGCGGAACTCTGTTCAAGGGCGCCCAACACCCCGGCCAGCGGGTGATGCAGCGGCTCGCGCTCGTAGACGACGGGCTCCTGCAGCGGCGGCAGAGCGGTCTCGTGCTTGGCTATGACAAGTGCTTGGAGGCCCGCCTCGCGGGCGGCGGCCAGCGGGTATGAGATCAACGGCCGGCCCACGAGCGGCGTCATGGGCTTGCTGCCACCCAGGCGCTCTCCGCGCCCCCCGGCGAGCACGGCTACCACAGGGAGTGTTGAACCGCTTGGCACTTGACCAGTCTGGCAGGGGTCGAGGCCGCGGTGCTGGGAAGGGTCCGACCGCCCGAGGGCGAAGTATAAGGCTCGGACATGGCGCCCGCCAGAACGCAAAGCAAGACTCGTAAACCCGCTTCGGGCGGGAGCAAGCCGGCCGCCAAGCGCGCGCCCGCCGGCGCGCGCACCGGGAAAGGCCGTGCAAAGCGCGGCGTTCCTGGGAAGCGGGCGGGTGGCAGACGTCCCCCGACACGGGCGACGCGGTCGATGGTCGCGAGCCGGCGGTCGCTGCGCGGCATCCGCGACCTTGAGCCGCACCAGATCGACGTTCTCGGTCTCGCGGTGGTCGCGATCGGAGTTTTTCTCAGCGGCGTGTTCTACGCCGGCTGGGGCGGAGGCACGCTTGGGCGCGGCTCGCTCAGCGCGCTTGAGCTGCTGATCGGCAAACTGGCCTACCTCGCGCCGGTCGCGCTCGTGCTCGGCGGCGCACGGGTTGTCGCTCGCGGCACCGAGATCGCGCCGCCCCTGCGCCCATTGCGCGCGGGAACGTTCTGCCTTGTGCTCGCGTCGGCCTTGGCACTGGCCGCGGGCACACTCGGAATCGGCCCGGGCAGGACGCCGCACACAGCCGCCTGGGCGGCGGCCACGCTGAAGCCGCGCGGGGGAGCGCTCGGCGGCGCCGAGTTCGCGGTAGCGAGCCATCTGTTGTCAAGTGTGGGCGCGGATCTGCTCGCCGTGTTCCTCTTCCTCGCGGCCGCGATCCTGCTCAGCGGCGCGACCTTTGCCTCGTTCATGAACAGCAGTAGTCATCACGCCCGAGCCGCGATGCGGCGCCGGGAGATCGGCAGCGCCACCCGGCGGGCGGAGGTCCGTGCCGCTCGCCTGCGACGCGACCAGGTAGACCTTGACGGCGACGATCCTGACGCGCTCGCCTACCTGGCCGATGGCGATGAGTTCGAGCGCGGTACGCGGATCATCGTGCCGGAGCCCGACACCACGGAGTTTGTGGTGCGGGCGATCGCCGACGATGAGCCGTCTGTGGAGCTCTATGAGGACGTCAACGGCCAGCGCAGCTTTGCGACGATCGAAGAGCAACAGGCTGCGGACCTGGAGGCGGAAGACCACGACGATCTCTTCGATCACGTCAGCCTCGACGAGCTGGCGGAGCCACGTGAGTTCGCTGCTGATGAGAGCCACGGCGGTGGCGAGGCGGGCGAAGCCGCGGCGAGCCTGCCGAACACGGCGCGCCAGCGTGAGGTCGACCCCAGTGAGCTGACGCCGGCTGGGCGTTACCGCGGTTCTGTGCTTGACGACCCGGACTTTGTTTGGCGACGGCCTTCGACGCGCCTGCTCGTACGCTCCACAGGTGAGGCCGCCAAGCCCGACACGGCCGGACAGGCGCAGACGGCAAAGGCGTTGGTCGAGGCGCTCGGACACTTCGGGATCGAGGCGAAGGTTGTGGGGCAGGTAGCGGGGCCGCACATCACCCGCTATGAGATCCGGCTCGCGCCCGGTATCAAGGTCTCGAAGGTCGCCAACCTCAAGGATGATCTCGCCTACGCGCTGGCCGCGACGGACATCCGGATCCTCGCCCCGATCCCCGGCAAGACCGCCGTCGGCATTGAGGTCCCGAACGCGCGCCGCCGGATCGTCCACCTCGGCGACGTCTATCAGGAGCCGCCGGCTGACTGGTCCCCGCTGACGGTCTGGCTCGGCAAAGACATCGGCGGCCGTGCGGTCGGCGCTGACCTTTCCAAGATGCCCCACCTGCTGGTGGCGGGCACGACCGGTGCCGGTAAGTCCGCTTGCGTCAACGCGATGCTCTCCTCGATCTTGCTGCGCGCAACGCCACGTGAGGTTCGCCTCGTGCTCGTCGACCCCAAGCAGGTCGAGCTCAACCACTACGAGTCGATTCCCCACCTCCTGACCCCGGTGATCACGAGCCCCCGCATGGCTGCCAACGCGCTTCAGAACCTGGTGAAGGAGATGGAGCAGCGGTACAGCATCATGTCGTTGGCTCGGACCCGCTCGCTGCCCGAGCTCAACAAGGTGCGCGAGGGACGTGGCGAGCAGGCGCTGCCATACATCCTCTGCGTAATCGACGAGCTCGCGGACCTGATGATGGTCGCGCCGGCCGACGTCGAGGACTCGATCATCCGGTTGGCACAGAAGGCGCGTGCCGTCGGTATCCACCTGGTGCTCGCCACCCAATCCCCACGGGTCGACGTGATCACCGGCATGATCAAGGCGAACGTTCCGTCGCGGATCGCATTCGCGGTCTCCAGCCAGACCGACTCTCGGGTGATCCTCGACCAGAACGGCGCCGAATCACTGCTGGGACAGGGCGACATGCTCTTTTCCCCGGTCGGGACCAACAAGCTTCAGCGCATCCAGGGCGCATATATCGATGAGGAGCAGATTGCCGAGCTGACGGAGTCGTGGCGGCTCCAGGGCGAACCGGAGCTGCGCGCCGAGTTGCTTGAGCAGGTCGAGGATGACGAGCAGCCGGCCGAGGCGAGCGCTGACGACGGCTTCGATCCTGATGAGGACCCGTTGCTCGAGGAGGCGATCAGCCTCGTCGCGTCGATGGGTACGGCATCGACGTCGATGCTCCAACGCCGCCTGCGTCTCGGCTACACCCGCGCCGGACGCGTGATCGACATGCTCGAGCGCAGAGGCATCATCTCCGGTTATGAGGGCTCAAAGCCGCGACAGGTGCTGATCACCGAGGCTGACGTGCCACGGGTGCTGATCGCCTTGGCGCAGGGCGGTCGTACAGAGACGCTGCATACTCCAGCGCCCGAGGCCGTCGAAGAAGCGACATCTGACGCGCTCTCAGACGAGCTCGCCTGAGCCGTCGATTTCAGAGCCTGAACCCTGATTCGGCCCGCTTGATAGTGCCGATCGGGAGCATCTGCCCGGTCTTGCAGCGTCTTTTGCACCGCCATGAGGTGCTTCCAGCGTACGCTTTGTGTTAATGGCTGAAATCGGCTCGACCTTGCGCGAAGCGCGGATGCGTGCGCACATCGATATCAGTGAGGTGGAAGCGTCGACCAAGATCCGCGCCAAGTACCTGCGCGCGATTGAAAATGAGGAGTGGGATCTGCTCCCTGGAACCGTCTACGTCAAGAGCTTCCTGCGGACCTACGGGGATTACCTGGGTTTGGACACTCGCCTTCTGATAGACGAGTTCAAGCGCCGTTACGAGCGCCCGGCAGATAGCGAGGTCGGGCCGCTCGCGGGAGTGGGACGTGAACATGAGCGCGGCTCACGCAGGCAACCGCGCGCATCTTTGGCGCTCTCACCGGGGGCCGTGATCGGGGCCGCGCTGCTGGTCATCGTTTTCGCGCTATACGTGATCGGCAGCGACATCAACTCGTCGTCCACGCCCACCGGGCGAGCCATCACGCCGCCCGGGACCGGCACCCACAAGCACAAGCAAAAGAGCTCTGGTACGCACGGATCGCGGAGTGGGACGACAACAAAACCCGCCGCCACAACCACTCGGACCACGACGACGCCGGTAGCCGCGAAGGCGACGCTCCAGCTGGCGGCTACCGGCACCGTGTGGGTCTGCGTCGAGGGTCCTGACAAGAAGCTCCTCATTGACGGGGTCGAATACGTGGCCGGCGAGAAGAGTCCGGTTGTGTCGGCCAGAAAGCTCTGGGTGGCACTCGGCAACGCGAACGTCACCGCGACTGTGAACGGCAAGCCGTACACAATCGCGCGCTCGGCGGCTCCGATCGGCCTGACGATCACGGCGGCTGCGGGCGCAAAGTCGATCACGTCGCCTCCGACCTGCTCCTAGTGACCGCGTCCGCCCCGGAACGGTGCACTCGTGGGTGACGCGGCTGTCTATACCGGGCAGGCCGCTGTGCGAGCCGGCGTGCTCATCACCGGCACAGAGGTGCTGACCGGCATCATCAGCGATCGCAACGGCCCCTGGCTCTCCGAGCAGCTGCGGGATCTGGGCGTCGACGTGGCGATGATCCAGGTTGTCGGTGACAGGCCAGCAGACCTGCTGACGGCGCTGCGTCACATGGCCGCAGAGGGGCTGGCGCTGATCGTCACCAGCGGCGGCCTTGGCCCGACCGCAGACGATCTGACCGCGGATGTCGTGGGACGCTTCACTGGCCGCGACATGGTCCTGGACGCGGAGCTTGAGGAACGCATCTTTGAGATCCTGAGGCCGCTGATTTCGCGTTGGCGCGACGCTGACCCGGTCGCGGTCCGGGCCGCCAACCGCAAACAGGCGGTGGTCCCCGCTGGAGCCACGGTGCTCGCGCCACAGGGGACTGCGCCGGGCCTGGTCGTGGCACCGCTCGACGGCACCGCCGGTCCGACCGTGGTCGTGCTGCCAGGGCCGCCACGCGAGTTGATGTCGATGTGGCGCGACGCGATCGCAACCGACGAGTTCCGGTCCGCAATACGTGGCGCCACCGTGTACCGCCGTGAGATGCTTCGGCTCTACGGCATTCCGGAGGCGGCGATCGCATCTACGCTGCGGGCCGCGGACGACGCCGGGGTGCGGCTCGCCGAGCTTGAGATCACGACCTGTCTGAGGCGTGGCGAGCTGGAGATCTCGACGCGCTTTGAGCCCGCGGCGGCAGACGACTACCAGCAGCTGCTGGCGTTCATTGAAGAGCGCCACGGCGACCACATCTTCTCGCGCGACGGCTCGACGATCGATGAGCAGGTCGCCGCGATGCTCACCGCGGGCGAGACGATCGCGCTGGCGGAGTCCTGCACAGGCGGGTTGCTCGCCGCACGACTCACAGAACGCGCCGGCTCCTCAGCCTATGTGCTCGGCGGTGCAGTGGTCTACAGCAACGCCGCAAAGACGGAGATGGTCGGCGTCGATCCCGGCCTGATAGCAGCGCACGGCGCCGTTTCACTTGAGGTCGCCCGGGCTCTGGCGGACGGCGCACGGGCGCGCTTCGGCGCATCCGTGGGAGTTGGGATCACCGGCATCGCAGGCCCCGGGGGCGGCACTGAGGAGAAACCCGTGGGCCTCGTCTGCTTCTCAGTCGTGCATGCACCCGCCGGGACGGGCGCGAGCGAGCGAGCGTTGACGCGAAGTGCGCGGCTACCCGGGGACAGGATCGCAGTCAGAGATCGAGCCACGACCGTCGCTATGCACCTGATCAGCCGGATACTTCGCGGCGATTCGGACTGATCCGCCGCGGAGTTTTCACAAAGTCGGCAGGTTTGCGTCTTGTTCGAACACATGTTCTGAATTTAGGCTTTGGTTCCGTCCGCGCCTGGGCGTACGGTGAACCGTCTAGATAGGCATGGAGCAAGGAGCCACACGACTATGAGCGAACAGGACAAGGCCGGCGCCAAGCCTGCCGTTACGTCGGATCCTAAGTCCGATGCCAAGCGACAGGCTGCCCTGCAGGGCGCCCTCACCCAGATCGAGCGCCAGTTCGGCAAGGGAGCCGTAATGCGGATGGGCGATCCAGGCGCTCGTGTCGCTGTTGACGCAATCCCGACAGGCGCGCTTGCACTCGATATCGCGCTCGGGATCGGCGGCGTGCCACGGGGGCGCATCATCGAGATCTTCGGCCCGGAGTCCTCCGGTAAGACGACGCTGGTGTACCACATCCTCGCTGAGGCGCAGAAGCTCGGCGGGGTATGTGCGTTCGTGGACGCGGAGCACGCGATGGACCCGATCTACGCCCAAACCATCGGTGTCGACATCGATGAGCTGCTGGTCTCGCAGCCCGATCACGGCGAGCAGGCGCTGGAGATCGTCGACATGCTGATCCGCTCGGGCGCGGTTGACGTGATTGCCGTGGACTCGGTGGCCGCGCTCACCCCGCGCGCCGAGCTTGAAGGCCAGATGGGAGACCAGACGGTCGGCGCCCAGGCACGGATGATGTCGCAGGCGATGCGCAAGATCACTGCCAACTTGAATCGCACCCAGACGCTGTGCGTTTTCACGAACCAGATTCGTGAAAAGGTGGGGGTGATGTTCGGCTCGCCTGAGACGCAGCCCGGTGGGCGCGCGCTCAAGTTCTACGCCTCGCAGCGGCTTGACATCCGCCGCATTGAGACGTTGAAGGACGGCACCGAGGCCGTTGGCAACAAGGTGCGGGTGAAGGTCGTCAAAAACAAGGTGGCCGCTCCGTTCAAGCAGGCTGAGTTCGACATCGAGTTCGGCCGTGGAATTTCCACCTCGGGTGGCATCCTGGACTACGGGATCGAGCACAACATTGTCAGCAAGTCCGGCTCGTTCTTCTCCTACGGCGAAGAGCGCCTTGGTCAGGGTCGGGGCAACGCCAAGGCGTACCTGGACGAGCATCAGGACGTAGCCAAGGAGATCGAAGGCAAGGTCTACGCGGCTCTGGGCATCGGCCAGGACCTGGTGAAGCCGATTGAGCACGTCGATCCCCCAAGCGAGCTGGAGGAGCTGGGCGAAGCGGCTTGAGCCGTTGGACGCGCAGGGAACAAACCGGCCAGAAGCTGGCGCTGGAGACCGGCACGCTGGGGGTTGGAGTGAGGCCATCGGTAGCGGTCGTGCGCTCCAGGTCGCGTATCGCTTCCTCAACCGGCGCGAACGCACGGTGGCGGAGATGCGATCCCGGCTTGAGCGCGAAGATGAGATCCCGGCCGCGGAGACCGAAGCGGCGATAGCTGAGCTCCTTGACTACGGCTACCTGGACGACGCCCGCTACGCCCGTCTCTTCGCGCAGGACCGACGCAACCTCGATCAGTGGGGTGTCGAACGCATAACCCGCACGCTGCGCGAACGCGGCGTCGACCGCGAGCTGATCACCGCGGCGCTGGATGCGCTGGCGGACGACGCGCAGCAAACCGAACTGGAGCGCGCGACCGTACTGCTGAGCCAGCGGTTTCCCGCCGGGCCGGCTCAGCCCCGAGACCGTGAGAAGGCGTTCGGTCTCCTGATCCGTAAGGGCTACGACAGTGAGCTCTCCGCCGACGCCGTACGGGTGTGGGCCCGCGCAGGTTCCTGAGCGCCTGCCTGGCGCAGGCTGTGCGTTGCGCCGGGAATCGACCGGTACTAGGATGAACGAACGCGAACGAACGGCCAGGACGGCCGGTGAAAACCGAGTAAATGAGCTGCACACCTGAAACTAGTTTATCCACCGGTCGGTTGCGGGAAGGGAGCACAACGCCGCTCGGTCGCTCCTGAAAATGAAGCTTGGCGTCGGCCCGTGAGTAGCGAGCCGATGGAGAGGAACGACCATGGACATCATCGCTGCCGCAGCGCTGATCGCCGTTGGAATAGTTGTAGCTGCGGCCGTTTATGCACGCGTCCTCGGAGGCCCGCGCCGCTCGCTGTCGGCTGGGACAGAGTCGCGCGCCAACCCGGCGGACCTGCATGAGGTTGCTCGTAGCAATGGCGGTGGCGCGGAGCAGATCACCGAGCTGGCGCGCCGCGAGGAGGACCTCCAGGTCAGGGAGGCGAAGCTCGCGACGCGACTGCTTGAGGTGGACAGCCGGTGCCAGGAGCTTGTGGGCGAGCTGGAGCGCGTCTCCGGCATCTCCGCGGTCCGCGCCAAGGAGCAGTTGGTCGAGCAGATGGAGGACGCCGCGCGCCACGACGCAGCGCGGCGTGTGCGCCAGATCGAAGACGACACCAGGCGCGAAGCCGAACGCCGCGTGCGGAACATCCTCTCGGTTGTGATGCAGCGTCTGGCCGCCGGGCATGCGGCTGAGACCACCGTCTCTGTCGTCCAGCTCTCCTCGGATGACATGAAGGGGCGAATCATCGGCCGCGAGGGTCGCAACATTCGCGCGTTGGAGACGCTCACGGGTGTCGACTTCATCATCGATGACACCCCTGGAGCGGTCGTACTCTCGAGCTTCGACGGGGTACGGCGTGAGATCGCCCGGATGACGCTTGAGCGGCTGTTGCAGGACGGGCGTGTGCATCCGGCACGGATCGAAGAGGTGTACTTCCTGGTCAAGTCCGACCTCGAGGCCCACATCGTGGAGGTCGGCGAGGAGGGCGCGATTGAGGCCGGCGTGCAGGGGCTGCACCCTGAATTGGTCAAGTACCTCGGCCGGCTGAAGTTCCGCACAAGCTACGGGCAGAACGTGCTGGCCCACTCGGTCGAGGTTTCGCGGCTCGCCGCGATGATGGCCGCCGAGCTCGGCGCCGGTGCCAAGACAGCAAGGCGCGCCGCGCTCTTGCATGACATCGGCAAGGCGGTGACGCATGAAGTGGAGGGCCCGCACGCGCTCGTCGGCGCTGATCTCGCCCGCCGCTACGGGGAGAGCGAGGCGGTGGCCCACGCGATGGAGGCTCACCACAACGAGGTAGAGCCGCAGACGGTGGAGGCCGTGATCGTGCAGGCAGCGGACGCGCTCTCAGGCGCGCGGCCAGGCGCGCGGGGCGAGTCTCTGGATCAATACGTGAAGCGGCTGCGTGACCTCGAGGAGATAGCCACACGCCACAAGGGCGTTGACCGTGTCTATGCGATGCAGGCGGGGCGCGAGATCCGGGTGATCGTCGCGCCGGAGCGGGCCGATGACGCCGCCGCGACGCTGCTCTCCTATGAGATCGCGCGCGAGATTGAGAAGCAGCTTGAGTACCCGGGTCAGATAAAGGTGACGGTGATCCGGGAGTCACGGGCGGTTGACTACGCTCGCTGAGGCTGCAGGGATCGCCGCCACCACGCGGCTGAAACGCGGCTTGACACATCGCTACCACGCGGCTGACACCTCGGCAACGCGCAGCTGAAACATGGCTGACAGGTGGCTGGAGCGAGCTGGTCCCGACCTCCACGCTCTCCAGAGTAAGGCGTGATGGGGCTGGGATTCTGTGGTTGCAACGCCAGGGAGATAGTTGCATCCGCGAGCGTCGAAGCTGTGAACCGTCGATAACCTAGGCCGCATGGCCGCACGCAGCTTCCACGTAACGACCTTCGGGTGCCAGATGAACGAGCACGACTCCGAACGCATGAAGGGCATGCTCGAGTCGCTGGGTTACAGCGAGGTGCCGGAACGCGCTGACGCGGACCTGATCCTCTTCAATACGTGCTCAATCCGTGAGAAGGCTGATGAGCGCTTCATCTCGCACCTCTATGAGGCCAGGGCGCTGAAGCGCCGCTCACCGGAGACGGTGATCGGGGTCGGCGGCTGCTGGGCGCAGTCAGTCAAGGATGAGGTCTTCCAGCGCTTCCCGTTCGTCGACGTCGCGTTCGGCCCCGGTCAGGTCAACAAGCTCGCCGAGTTCCTGACCAGCGACTCACTGACGGCTCAGGGGTACTTTGAGTTTGAGGGGTTCACCGGCGATCTCCCGGCCAAGCGCGCCCGGGAGTTTCAGGGCTGGCTGCAGATCAGCGTCGGCTGTAACTGCGTGTGCTCATACTGCATCGTCCCATCGACCCGCGGGCGCGAGGTCAGCCGCGACCCGGCCACGCTGATCGCCGAGGTCGAGCGGCTCGCCGCGGACGGGGTCACCGAGATCACGCTGCTCGGTCAGAACGTCAACTCGTACGGGCGCGATCTGACAGCCGATAAGCGACTGTCGTTCGCGGAGCTGCTGGCACGCGTGGATGCGGTCCCCGGCATCAGCAGGATCCGCTACACCAGCCCGCACCCGAAGGACATGCGGGAGGATGTGATCCGCGCTCACGCTGAACTGGAAGCGCTCTGCGAACAGATCCACCTCCCACTGCAGTCGGGTTCGAGCGCGATCCTGAAGCGGATGCGGCGGACCTACACGCGAGAGCGTTACCTGGACCGCGTGGCGCTGATCCGTGAGCACGTTCCCGACTGCGCCATCACCACCGACATCATCGTCGGCTTCCCGGGGGAGACGGAGCAGGACTTCCTGCAGACGCTCCAGGTCGCGGAGCTGGTCGGCTACGACGGGGCTTTCACGTTCATCTACTCGCCACGGCGTGGCACCGAAGCGGCCGAGATGGGCGACCAGGTGCCGCACGAGGTCAAGGTCGAGCGCCTGGAACGGCTGGTCGAGGTGGTCCAGCGGCGCGCGACGCAGAGCGCCCAGCGCTTTGTCGGCCGCACGCTTGAGGTTCTGGTCGAGGGACCGTCACGCACCGACCCGACGCGGCTGCGTGGACGGTCGCGCCACAACAAGGTCGTGAACTTCGAGGGCTTCGGCGAGCCAGGTGAGCTGGTGGATGTGGAGATAACGCGTGCAACGAGCCAGACGCTGATTGGTGAGATGTCGCTGCTCGCACGCGCCGCACGCTGATGGCACGCTTTTCCAAGAAGCGGCGCGACACCGACCGCGAGCGCATGTTCGAGACGCGCAGCCACGCCTGGGCCGAGGTCGGGCTAGAGGTCGAGGTCAACCAGAAGGCCTTACGCCGGGCTCGCTGGCGGCTCGTCCTACTGATCCCGATGCTTGTCGCCGTGTTGGTGGGAGAGACGCTCGCGCACAACCACATACACGAACTTTGGTGGAAGCAGATCGGCACCACGGCCAAAGGCGTCCGGATCTTCCTGCATCACCACTGGATCGTCGATCAGCCAACGGTCTCGCGGATCGCCGTTGTCATGGTCCTCGCGCTCGGGTTTCTGATCTCACGCGAGGTCGCCCATCTGGCGCCGGTGCTCTTCCGCAGGATGGACCCGGCGATGGCCGGCACCGTGGCGTTCGTGATCCGCCTGGTGGCGATCCTGCTGACTATTTTTGGTGGGCTCGCGGCGGCGGGTGCCTCCCTGGCGACGCTGGCGCTGGGCGGTGCCTTCACGGCGGTGATCTTCGGCCTTGCCGCCCAGCAGACGCTCGGCAACCTCTTCGCGGGGATCGTGCTGATCACGGCCCGCCCGTTCCGCGTCGGTGAGCGCGTCCGCCTACAGGCCGGCGCGGTCGGCGGCACGATCGAGGGCGTCGTCAGCTCGCTCGGCCTGCTCTACACGACCTTCGCCCGTGGGCAGGACCGGATCAAGGTACCGAACAACGTGGTGCTCTCCGCCGTTGTCGTGCCTCTGCGCGAGCCGGAGGCGATCAACGTCAGGGTCCACCTGAGCACCGGGGTTCGTCTCGCACAAGCGCAGGAGATCCTCACAGCGAACGTCACCACGCCAACCAGCAGGCAACCGAGCCTGCTCTTGGAGGAGGTAGACGGGGAGAGCGTCATCGTTCGGGTTCAGGCCACGCCTGAGCACCACGCCGATGGTGCCAAATTGGCGGACGAGATCATCGCGGCGCTGACCGAGGTCACAGGCGCGCACGCCGTGCAGGCACGGGACTAACCGCACCGGTACCACGGCACAGCCGTGCCTACCCGCTGGACGTCAGCCGCATGATCGGGATGCGGCGCCCGACCGCAGCCGTCGCCTCGCGGTAATCGGCGTAGCCCTTGTAGAGCAGGTCGGCGAGCGCAAACAGCCGCGCGCGCTCATCCTCATCCCAAACCTCAACGGCGGTGTACCTCTCCCTGACGCCGGCGCACTCCATCACAGCCTCCGGGTGTGCCTTGAGGTTGTGGTACCAGGCGGGATGGTGGTCGCGTCCGAAGTTGGATGCGACCAGGATCACGTCATCACCGTCGGTGAAATAGAAGACAGCGGCGCTCCGGGGCTGACCGGACTTGGCGCCCGTCGTGGTCAGCCCGGCGGTCGGCGCGCCCACCACCAGGCCGACGCGTCCACGCGTTACGCGCAACAGCCATGGATCGACGCGCGCGATGAAGGCGATCGCAAATCCACGGCCAACCCGGGTTCTGGCGATCGACTCAACGACGTTCAGGTGGCGTGGGCGCGGAGCCGCCGGGTCGAACGGCGGAATGCGTGTGGTCACGGTCTGCTGGCTCCTTGCACCGTAATCGGCGTCTGCCGCTATGGGCGCTTGACGCTCTGGCCGTCACTCACCGCTCGCGCCACCTTGGCGCCGCCGGCGATGCGCTGAAAAGCGGCGCTGACGCCCGGAGCGACCGAGGCGATATCAGCGCCGATCCGCAGGCCCAGCGGTGCCACCGTGACCTCCGCGCGATCGCGCTCGACCGCGCGCAGCACTGCCGCGGCGACCTGCTCAGGCGTACGCGTGCCAACCCCGGGCGGCAGCTTGACGGCGCTCTCGGCGAACATTCCGGCCTCGCTGATGAACCCGGGCAGCACGAGCGAGACGCCAACTCCATCACGGCGCAGATCCTCGCGCAGTCCCAGAGCGAAACCGCGCAGCCCAAACTTGGTGGCGCTGTAGATCGATGATGACGGTGCCGTGGCCTTGGCCGACAGCGACGAGATGAACACCAGATGACCGCGGCGCCGGGCAGCCATGCGGGGTGAGAAGGCGCGCGCCAACGCGATTGGCGCCCGCAGGTTGACCTCGAGCATGTTGTCGATCTGAGCCTGTGAAAGCTCGCTCAGCAGGCCGCTGGCCGGAAGCGCGGCGTTCGCGACAACCACGTCCACCTCGCCAGCAAACAGCACCAGCCGATCAACGTCGCCGGCCTCTGAGAGGTCGGCCACGACGGACTCGGCGCTGAGCTCAGCGGCAAGCGCGCTCAGCACGTCCGCTCGGCGTCCAGTGAGCACCAGCGAGGCGCCGCGCCTGGCGAATGCACGTGAGATCGCCTGTCCGATCCCGCCGGTGGCACCGGTGACCAGGACGCGTCCGGCAACGAGATTCACGCCCACGGACGATACTGCTTGGCGTGCCACGTGCCGAGGTGATCGCGCT
>Ga0181537_10000056_pt1 | contig 99155 bp, 89 predicted proteins | sample PEATcosm2014_Bin_39_FD_119765 | JGI IMG/M metagenome (GOLD analysis project Ga0181537, IMG submission 119765) | Peatland microbial communities from MTU Mesocosm Facility, Houghton, MI, USA - PEATcosm2014_Bin23_10_metaG | ecosystem: Environmental > Terrestrial > Soil > Wetlands > Peat | place... | reverse complement strand
CACACCCACCTGACGAGCCAAGAGCACGTGCTCGCGCGTCTGCGGCATCGGACCGTCGGTCGCTGCGACCACGAGAATCGCGCCATCCATCTGCGCTGCACCCGTAATCATGTTCTTGATGTAGTCGGCGTGGCCCGGGCAATCCACGTGCGCGTAGTGCCGGTTCGGCGTCTCGTACTCAACGTGCGCCGTCGCGATTGTGATTCCGCGCGCCTTCTCTTCCGGCGCGTTATCAATCGAATCGAAACTGCGGAACTGGATCTTCGGGTTGTGCTTCGACAACACCTTCGTGATCGCCGCCGTCAACGTCGTCTTGCCGTGATCAATGTGCCCAATCGTCCCCACATTGCAGTGCGGCTTATTCCGTTCAAACTTTTCCTTCGCCATAAGAGTGCTCTCTTCCTTCCTGCCTAGTAATAGCGATACAAACTTTGATATTTGGCGCGAAGCGCCGGTTCTACTTCTTCAATTTTCGACAAATAAAACTCGCGCATTTGCGCCTGGTCCGAAACCGTCAAAGCTTCATACAACTTCGCGGCGTCAATGTTCTTGCTTGATTGCTCAAGAACTTTGTTTTTCAGTACACCGTCGAAATCCCTGACCCGCAACCCTGCGCCCTTCAACTGCTTTAGAAACGATTCAGAGGCTTTAGGATTCAACGCCGCCGAAATCGCGCTTTTCAGCTCGTCGAACTCCCGAACTTTCTCAACTGCGATTGTGGCCTGCTGAAACCCTACCGTCATAGATGCGTCATTCCAAATCTCTGGAGCGGGAGACGGGAATCGAACCCGCGACCAACAGCTTGGAAGGCTGTGACTCTACCACTGAGTTACTCCCGCCCTTCCCTACTCCGAATCTCTGGAGCCGATGACCAGGATTGAACTGGTGACCTCTCCCTTACCAAGGGAGTGCTCTACCAACTGAGCTACATCGGCCCTACCCGCTCACACAAACTCTGGAGCCGATGACCAGGATCAAAAAACTCAACTGGCGACGGCTTCTTTCTATTGTTGCGGCCACGCTTCGCTGCCGCAACCCTTACCAAGGGAGTGCTCTACCAACTGAGCTACATCGGCCCTGCATACTCAAACTTTGAGATCCCTCGACTACGCTCGGGATTTCGGCTGCAGGCTCCCGCTTCGCTCACGCCTGCAAAACGCCTCAAGCTACATCGGCCCTGCCGTACTCAAACTCTTTTCGGCCTTTGCGGCATCGGCCTCTTCGATCCGCACTCGCCAGAAGTGCAACAGCGTCTTGAAAGCGAACAATCCAATAATCAACAGCGTGGCCGTTCGCAGCCTGACATCAAGACTGAAAACTCGAACCGAGTCGTTCGACAACGTCAGCCACGCCAATGTTGCCAGCGCCGCATACGCCACCCCTGCAAAAACGAGCTTCCGTCTGGTGTTCAACTCAAATCCTGGTGCACAGGGAAGGATTCGAACCTTCGTACCTCGCTAGGAGGGACAGATTTACAGTCTGTTGGCTTTAACCACTCACCCACCTGTGCAAAACCACTTCACTCCGGCTCTCACTCCCGCCAATCGCCGGGGCCGCAGCGCTCGCGCGCGGCAATGCAGCGGCAGATGTTGCCTAACTCAGACAAAACAAGATCGCGCTAAAAAGCTGCTTCGCGCTAACACCGCAATTGGGAAGTTCCTGAAGTTCCTAATATGAAGTGCTGTGGGAAAAGCTATAAGCCGCCGCGTCTCACAAAACTCTCACCTGCCGCCGCTACTCAATTCTGGAGCTGGCGGAGGGATTTGAACCCCCGACCCTCTGATTACAAATCAGATGCTCTACCACCTGAGCTACGCCAGCAGTCGGGATGAAAAGGCCCATCCGGGCACAAGAAATCCCTCTAATCCCTGCCTGCTGTTCGGGACAAGTCTAAAAGTTATCATAGCCGTCCGGCCAAGTGCAACCCGAAACACCCCTCTCAGACCCGGTGGTTTGCGACCACATAAGAGGCTGCGATAAAAAGAATTAGCAGGAGGGCGAAGAGACTGCGAAGAGAAGATGCCGCCTGCCGGTCAGAGAGCGCGTCGCCAACCGTGGAAATCACAATTGCCAACTGGAGCCACGCGGCCAGGCAGGCCAGCGCCGCCACCGCGCCAAATTGCTGGGTGAGGGCCACCAGAAAGACGCTGACGCAGATAATAAAACCGATAGCGCCCACGGCGATCGTCGTTTGATTCCGCGTCATACGGTCCCCGTCAACGAAAAACGAACAACACCCGGAACCAATGCTAACACTTCCGCGAAAAACTGCAGCTGTTATGCTGCCTTTGCGCCGCCCCTTATCTGATCTATGCGGCGTAGAGTGGCTTTCATGCAAGTCGACCGCAGTCGCCCTTACTATCCTGCTGCGCTCCCTACTCTGTGCCTCATGCCGGAACGGAAAACCATCAAGATTATCGTTAAGAATTGAGGAATTGTATGCGCACGAAATTCGCTCTGATTCTTTCTCTGCTGAGTATTTCGTTGTTTGCCTTTGGTCAGGACACCCCGATTCAGAGCCACGCCTACCCTATCGTCCGCGTCCCACCGACCCGCGGCCACGCAGCTAGCACGGCGCCCTTCGATAAAGGACTGATCACGATATTCAATACCTTCGCAACGGCCTATCCCAAAGGTACTTATCTCTGTTGCGATCTTAGCTACGTGCAGGGACCGCAGTTCGATCCGAAGGAACCAGAAATTTGGGTGGCAGTTCCATTTATACCCAACGCGAATCATACGGTGAACCGAATTGTCGTAGCAGCGAGCCTGTTTAAAGGAACAAACAAGCTAGTCGCTGGTTTTTACGACGACGACGGGGGAGTTCCGGGCACGTTGTTGAAGAGTTGGAGCATAACCGACCTTCCACCCGTCGGATCTTGTTGCGTTGTGGAGACTATTAATGATGACGCGGGGGTACCGGTCGCCGGCGGAAAGCAATATTGGGTCGCACTTGGAACTGACGCCTCCGACGCTGATACGCACGCTGCATGGAACAGCAACGATACGGACATAGTCGATGCCAAACCAGTTGCCGTCTATTGCAAGTCCGGAGTCAATCCACAATGCGGCGATAACGAGGGCTGGCGTGCTTACACTAGTCCACTACAACCCGCTCTGGCGGTGCTTGGAAAGCAATGAATTTCATTTACTTGCGGAGCTCATGAAGGGAGTCCCGATGATTCGCAGATTGCCCCTAAGAATTGCAACGCTGGTGATACTATCCGCGGCTTCATTCGCGTCCAGCGACAAAAGAATGCCGCTAGATGATAGAGCTGAAGGGACAATGCCGCCAACTAGCCTTACGGTAGAGAGTGCACTCAACCTCGACTCGGGGCTGGTAGCTATCTATAACAACATCGGGACCGTTTATCCAAAGGGGAGATATAGCACAAATACCGGCGGAGTCGTAGGGCCAAAAAATCAGGTAGGGTCAGGCGAATACTGGCTGGCAAACGCCTTCATTCCAAACGCAGATTACAAAGTAGAAAAAATCGTAGTCGCGGCAGTTCTAGTGTCCGGAACCAACGGTTTAGTGGTGAGTCTCTACGACGATAAATATGGCATACCGAACTCTCGTCTAAAGAGCTGGTTCGTAACAAACCTACCGCCACTAGGGTCTTGCTGCAGCGTTGAAGTCGCGTACGATGGCTCTAGCGTAGAAGTGGCCGGAGGCAAACAATATTGGGTGGTGCTGCAAACTGGCCCTTCGAATCAGGACACATGGGCTGGGTGGGTTGTTAACGACACGGATCAGGTAGATCCGTCTAACACGGCATCCTATTGCTCTAACGACGATGGCGGGTCGTCCCCATGCGGAGAATGGAATGACCACTGGATGCCGATTGTGGAGCCGATGGCGTACGCTTTCGCGGTGCTTGGAACCCAATGAAGTTATCTTCGACAGTGCTATGATGGGCTTCTCATGCCGCGTGAACTGAGCCTTGCGCTGCTGACTATGCCCCGTTGATGCGCATTCGACGACGTCTTCCCGTCATCATCGCTGTGCTGCTGGCTATAGCCGCCGTGGCCTTGGCGGTCATCCTGCGCAAGCACGCACCCCCGGAACCGGCTCGTCTTTTGCCCTCGGCCGATGCTTTTCTCTACGCCAATCTTTCCTGGATGCGGCGCGCCAGCCTGACCGACGAAATTCCGCCCGTAAATCACGACCCGGATTACGAACAGTTTATTCAAGCGACCGGTTTTCAGTTTGAACGCGATCTTGATCAGGCGGCTTTTGCCATCCACTACCCCTCGCCCGGAGGATTGAGTGAAAACCGCTTCTCCGAAGTTCTGGTGGGAAGAGTTGATGCAGAGCGCCTCCGCGCGTACCTTGAAAAGCTGGCCGGTTCTGTTGATTCCTACCAGGGACGAAACATCTATAACATTGCCCTAGAAGGCCGCACGCTTCGCGTCTGCATGCTTGCGGTGGATACGGTCGCCGCCTCGAACCATCCGGATCCGCAAATCATTCGCGGCATCATTGACCGCTCGCGCAAACTCGCATCGCCCTTCGGCGGCCCGCTCCTGCTCCGGCAGTATTACAAGTACGTACCGTTGGCCAGCGCGGCTTGGGGGATTTTCGAAGCCAACCCGGCAGTGTCATCCTCGGGCGGCGTTTCCCTCTCCCCGCTGGACTGGAGTTTCCTGTTCTCGCAGCCGGCGGTCGTCGTTGCCTCAGTGCGATACCTCGGCAGCGTGCGATTCAGGGCGGAGGCTTTTACCGTGAGTGAGGCCGAAGCGACGCACGTAGCCACGCAATTGAGCACATTCCTGGACGTTTTTCATTCGGCGGAGATTTCGGTCGGAGCCCCGGCCCCTGACCCCGACATGGGCGCATTTTTCGCCAGCCTGAAAGTGGATCAAAAAGGAGATCGCGCCGAACTTACCGCCAGCGTACCACCGGGGTTGCTGCGCAAAATCGTCGCCGAAGCGCCATCGGCAACAACGACGCCTACGACTCCGGCTCAGCCTGCACTTGCCGCGAAGTCGCGGAAACGCCACTAGAGAGCCCCAGCCAGCGCTCCCCAAGTCCGCAAGCTGAAACTTATTCGACCGCGCGGCGTCTATACTGCAAGGTAGAATAAGTTCCGCATGTCGAATCTTCCCCTTCCATTAGCCGCGTTCTTTGCCGGATTGGTATCGTTTCTCTCGCCCTGCGTGTTGCCGCTGGTGCCGGGCTATGTGTCTTTAATCGCTGGAGTGGGCGTGGATGAGCTGAAATCACCAAAAGGCTCCATTCGCAGCAAGATTCTATTCAACTCGGCGGCTTTCATCCTTGGGTTCAGCATCGTTTTTGTCACGCTGGGGGCGATCTCGACCGAGGTGGGCCAGTTGCTCGCGCGCTACAAGGCAGTTCTCGCGCAAGTGGCCGGGGTCGTGATAATCATCTTCGGCTTGCACCTCGCAGGTGTCTTTAAGATCAAAGCCTTATTAGCCGATAAACGCCTGCACAGCGTGCAAGGCGGCAGCACGCCGTGGGGCGCCTTCGTCATCGGCTTCGCTTTTGCTTTTGGCTGGACGCCTTGCGTGGGACCGATTCTGGCGGTGATACTCGGCTTCGCCGCCGACCAGGATTCCGTCGTCAAAGGCATCTTTCTGCTGGCGGTATATTCGCTGGGACTTGCCGTGCCGTTTTTGTTGACTTCGTTGCTGATTGAACGCTTCTTAAAGTTTTACAATCGGTTTAAGTTCTACATGCACGCGCTGGAAGTGGGCAGCGGGGCGCTGCTGGTGCTTCTTGGAATCCTGCTGGTTTCCGGCAAATTTACTTTGCTGGCCAATTATTTCTCAGGGCTTAAGAAATTTGTCCTGTAGGGGGAGTTTGTGAAACGCAATCCTTTCGTCTTGGTAGTTGTAGGTTTGATCGTCGCGATCATGCTGTTTGCCGGCGTCCATTTTGCCCGCCGCCGCATGGGACTGCCTGAGGCCTCGGCGGCCGCGGCGAAGGGGAAGATTGCACCCGATTTTTCTCTGGTCACGCTGGATGGCAAACCGGCCAAACTCTCCGATTTTCGGGGCAAAGCTGTGCTCCTGAATTTCTGGGCGACCTGGTGCGAGCCTTGCAAGATCGAAATGCCGTGGTTCATCGAACTGCAAAAACAATATGGCCCGCAGGGTTTTCAGGTGGTGGGCGTGGCCATGGATGACGCCGACACCAAAGACATCGCCAAATTCGCCGCGGACATGCATGTGGATTATCCGATTTTGGTCGGCAAGGACGCGGACCGGGAAAACATCGCCAATGCTTATGGTGGAGTGCAATATCTTCCCGAATCGCTTTACCTCGACCGCGATGGCAAAATCGTGAACAAGATGTTTGGTTTGGTCAGCCGTGGCGAGATTGAAGACAACGTGAAGAAAGCACTGGGTTCGAATCCCCCGAGCGGGGAGTAAAGGCAAAAATGACTCTGCGAATGGCGGCGAAAAATATTGCTTCTCTGGTATTGACAGCCGGACTGTTCGTGGGCGCACTCGGTCAGGATGACTTCGCCGGAAAGAAAGCGCCATCCGTGACCATGACCCCGGCGGAGTTAACCACCGTCATTCGCGGCACAGAAACGCCCGTGACCCTGCACTTCCATATCAACTCCGGATTTCACATCAACTCCAACAAGCCGAGTGAAGAATATTTGATTCCTACCGAACTCAAGCTCGATGTGCCCACGGATATTGTTGTCGGCAAAATTGGCTATCCCGAGGGCGAGTCTATGAGTTTTTCTTTCGCCCCCGATGAAAAGCTGAGCGTTTATAGCGGCGCTTTCGACGTTGCCGTGGGCGTGCGGCCGCTCTCGACCGTCGTACCCGGAAAATATGAATTTCGCGGCAGGCTGCGCTATCAGGCCTGCGACAAAGCCTCGTGCTATCCGCCGAAGACGCTGCCGGTGAGTTTCGAAATCAAAGTTGTGAAGGCCGCAGTGGTCAAGAAGAACCCGGCTCAAAGCCCGCACATACACGGCCAAGGCTAGACAGCTGCAGCTTGTAAGCGCTTTACCGTCCGCTTTTTCCCCAGCGCCATGATCACCGCAAACAGACTCGGCGCCACCCCTTGCCCAGTAAGCGCTACGCGTGCGCCGTTGATGAGCGCTCCGGCTTTGATTCCTTTGGCGGCGGCGAGTTCGCGGAGAACTCTTTCGGTTTCCGCTTCGGTGAATTCGGGCAACGCGGCATAGAGATCGGCGAGTTCGCCAAGCATCTTGCGGACATTCTCGTCTTTGAGAAATTTCTCCACCGCAGCGGGATCAGATGGACAGTCGTCAGTGAAGAAAGCGCGAAACGATGTCGCAAAGTCTTTTAAATTTCGCGCGCGCGGTTTCAGCAGATCAATCGTGGAAAGCAGCCAGTTTCCATCGCGAGTATCCACATGCATGCCGGCTTTCTTCCATTCTTCCTCAATTAACGGCAACAGTTTTTCAGCCGAATAAGCGCGGATGTATTCCGTGTTGAACCAGGCCAGCTTGTCGTTGTCGAAGACGGCGTTCGAGCGCGAGATGCCGTCGAGCGAGAACAATTCAATCAACTGTGCGTCGCTCAGCAGTTCCGGCGTGTCTTCGGGCGGTGTCCAACCCAGCAACGCCAGAAAATTCCGAAAAGCCTCAGGAACAATACCCAGATCACGATAAGAAATCACGCTGGTCGCGCCATGCCGTTTGCTCAAGCGAGTTTTGTCCGGACCGAGGATGAGCGGAACATGGGCAAATGCCGGCAAAACCGCGCCTAGAGCCTGATAAAGCAAAACTTGTTTTGGAGTATTCGAAATGTGATCGGCCCCGCGAATGATGTGGCTGATTTTCATGTCCACGTCATCGGCAACCACACTGAGGTGATAAGTCGGGCCACCGTCGGAACGAAGCAGCACGAAATCTTCAAGTTCGGAGTTCGCAAACTCGATTCGCCCGAAAACAGCATCGTCGAAGACCGTGCTGCCGGATTCAGGCACGGCAAAGCGAACCGCGGCGGCTTCGCCTGAGTTCTTGCGGCGCTCGGCCTCTTCGCGGGAAATCCTCCGGCAGGTGCCGTCGTATTTCGGCGTGCGGCCTTGAGCAGTGGCTTTCGTGCGGCGTTCTTCTAATTCTTCTTTGGTGCAAAAGCAATAATATCCGTGGCCAGACGCGAGCAGCTTCGCGCCCGCGGCGCGGTAAAGGTCCATGCGCTTGGTTTGGAAGTATGGGCCGTCATCCCAATCGAGGCCGAGCCAGCTCATGCCTTGCAGAATTCCTTCGACCATCTCTTCGGTCGAGCGCTCGAGATCAGTATCTTCGATGCGAAGGATTAGCGTTCCTCCAAAGTGGCGGGCAAAGAGCCAGTTAAACAGTGCCGTGCGAGCGCCGCCAACATGCAAATAGCCGGTGGGTGAAGGCGCAAAGCGGACGCGTGGACTGCCCGAAGACGAGGAAATCTTGTTGGAATCGGTCATTTATGAACTAGCGGAAGTAACTCTTGCGATGTTACGAGTGGAGCAAAAGCAGCGTCAAGCTGACGGTATGATGAAAGCTTGGCGCTAACCCCGCAACCTGCCAAGACCGTTTGCCGAAGACCCTTAAATTCCGCTTTCTAATTGAGTTACGGACGGGTGGTGATTACCCGCCGGAACTACCTATTTCTTTTGGGGTGAACATGGCCCTAAATCTTCTTGTGCTCGCTGTTACTGTATGAAAACATTAAGAGAATCACAGAACACTGGACGGAGACCTCTGGACTGACATGAACGGAATTGTCATCAGCATGGTGGTAGTCCCAGGAGTGGTTGCGCTCCTGCTGTTCTTTGTTTTTACCTACCTGTACGAGCAAAGCCGTCAACTTTATTTTCGCGCCTGGCAGCTCGGCTGGGGCGCTTACACCTGCCACTATCTGTTGGATGCCTGGGCGATTTACGAGAAGCCTTCAGCCGTGGTTTCGTTCCTTGCTTCCTTCTTGCTCATGGCGATGGCGCTATGCGTCGTAGTTTCGACCCGCCTGATTGGAACGAAGGTTGGGAGGGAACGTTATCGTCCACATTGGTTTGACGCAGTGCTCGCCTGTGGCGGGATCTTGATGGCGCTGCTTGACGCGCGCGCACATGTCGTCGATGGAGTCTTTGAAGCAACCCTAATCCCGCCGGCATATTTCCGCGTCGAAGTCGGCTGCGCTCTTTTGCTGCTCTACGCGTCGTTCTATTTCTACCGATATGGGCATCGCAAAAGCTCGGTTGCGTTTGAGGTCCTCGCAATTGCGCTTGCCTTCTGGGCCGCGCTTATGGCGTTTGGTAATGCCCATGGCCCCTTCCTCGAAATGTTCGGTGTCGCCGGCAGCTTGCTGGGGCCCGCGCCGCAAATGCTTTTGGGCATCGCCATGGTAATGGTGCTGTTTGAGAACGAGCGCAACGCCGTGCAGGAAAATGCGCTCGCCTTTTCCACATTGGGGGTGGATCCCTCACAACTTCTTTCGGCCGCCGATCTCACCCCCAGCATGCAAGGTATTCTCAACCGGCTGATTTCGCAGTTGCCGGCACATCAGGCCATTATTTGCTTCTCCGGGCGCTGGCGCGCTTTGTTGCCTTCCGTACAGCAGGGATTCTCGGAAAGTTTTCTGCGCAAGATGGAAGGCAGTGGCGCCGGGGAATACATTTCCGAGCTGGCGTACCGCCGCGGCGGCTTTATTACCTTTCACAACATCAGCGAGATGTCCGAGCCATTGCCCGCCTTCCCCGGAGGCCGCTTTCGCCAATTCCAGGAAGTACTGGCGACCGAGCAGATTTCCGATCTTACGGCCGTCAGCCTGCAGACTCGGGAACACCACTTTGGCGTAATTCTTTTCCCCCATGCGGAGCGCCGGGTTTTCGGTTCTTCGAATCTGCGCCTGCTCATTGGCCTTTCCCTGCAAATCGGACTGACTCTCGAAAATTACGTGGTCATGCATGATGCGCAACGCCGCACGAAAGAATATGAATTGCTCACCCAGATCGGGCAGGCCATCAGTTCGCGCCTGGACCAGGAAGAAATCCTGCGCACGGTACACAAGGAGCTGGGCAGGATTTTCGATACCAGCGAACTTTACGTCGCCTTTCAGGAAGGCGACGAAATCCGCTTTGAACTGGAAGTGGTGAACGACGAAGTGATCCCCAAACGCTCACGTCCCGTGGCCAATGGCTTGAGCGAATACATCATTCGCACTGGCCACCCGCTGCTCATTGTCTCCGATCTCGAAAAAGTGCGCGAGCGCCTGTCCGTCACCTATGTGCCCGACCGCCCGGCGAAAAGCATCTGCGGAGTGCCCATTCACTTGGGGGGCAAGCCCGCCGGCGTGCTGGTGGCGTTGAGCACAGAGCGCGAATATGTCTTCGAAGAACGCGATCTGGAACTGATGCAAACCGCAGCCGGCCAACTCTCCGTGGCCATCGAAAATGCGCGTCTCTTCACCGAAGAGCAGCGCCGCTCGCGACACCTGTCGTTTCTAAACAACATTTCCAAGACCGCCATCTCCAGCGAAGACTCCGAACAGATGCTCGCGGAAATTGTCGGCCACATCCAGAAGAACTTCCGCTTCGACCACATCGGCGTGGGCATTCTCGATTATTCGAGCAAAGACATTGAAATCAAGGCCGAGGCGGGTTCGACGGCCAAATTCCTGGGCAAACGCATTCCCCTGGGAACTGGCATACTGGGCCGGGTGGCGCGAACGGGCGAAACGGCTCTCGTACAAACCACGGTGGGCGGAAACAAATTGCAGGGGCTGCTGGAAGATGCTTGCGCGGTATTATGCATCCCGGTCACCTACGGCGATACCTTGCTGGGTGTACTCAACGTCGAAAGCCGCGAGCATGACGCTTTTGCTCCCCAAGACGTAATGATTATGAACACCCTCGCGGACCTGCTGGCCACCGCGCTGCATAACTCTTTCGTATTCCAAAAATTGCAGCAGCAATCCATCACCGACAGTCTGACCGGCATCAAGACCCGACGTTTTTTCCTCGAGGCCTTGTCGGGCGAGTGGAAACGCGCATCGCGCTCGGGGCGGCCATTCTCGGTGGTCTTGCTCGATCTCGACAATTTCAAGAACGTTAATGACACCCTCGGCCATTTGGAAGGCGACCTTGTGCTGGCGCGCGTAGGGCGTTTGTTGGAGCAGAAATGCCGTCAATCGAACGTCGTCGCCCGTTACGGCGGCGATGAATTCATCATCCTCATGCCGGAAACCGGCGCCGAACAAGCGCAAATTCTCGCCGAACGCTTGCGCCTGTGGCTGGCCAGCGACCCCATGCTCAGCGAGCAACATATTACCGGCAGTTTCGGCGTGGCCAGTTTCCCCATGCATGGCTTCTCAGCGGAAAGCATTATTCGCGTGGCCGATGCCGGCATGTATGTTTCGAAGCATGCGGGTGGTGATCGCGTGTCTGCGGCTGATCAATATGCCGAGGACGAATCAGGCGTGGTGCAGCGCCAGCTCATCTCCGGTTACATCGAGAAATTCCTGCAGCGCGATCACGCCGGACCCGAGCACCTGGAAGACCTCCTCGTGACTCTGAAAAAACTTGGGGGGGGCGAGAATGGCAATGGCAATGTCCTCCGCGAATCCATCGAGTCGCTGACGCACGCGGCTGAATTACGCGAGGAAAATGGCTCCGGTCACGGCGAGATGGCCGCCCGTTATTGCGAAATCATGGCCCGCGCGCTCGGTCTGCCCGCAGAGGAAATCGCGGGCTTGGTCTATGCCGCCCGCATTCATGACGTAGGCAAGATCTTTGTCCCGGAACGCATTCTGAATAAGCTTGGCCCGCTGAACGATGAAGAATTCGGCCTCATAGAAATGCATGCCCGCGTCGGCGCCGAAATTGCCGCCATCATTCCAGAGAGCGAGGCGCTGCAAAAAGCCATCGAGCATCATCACGAAGCCTTCGACGGGTCGGGCTATCCCGCAGGATTACGCGGCGAAGCAATCCCGCTATGGGCACGAATTATCGCCATCGCCGACGCTTACGTCGAGATGACCGCGCAACATAGCCTCACGCCCGCCCGCAGCAGCGAGCAAGCGCTTGCGGAGATGGGCAAATTGAGCGGCACTCGCTACGATGGAATGCTGGTGCGCATCCTCATGCGCGAAATCGCCACCGACCGCACTTCCACCAGCCTGAAATAAATCGCAATTCCTGAAACGCGCGAGGTGAAGCAGGCGCACGGCGGAAACAGAATAGAGACTTACGGCCCTATTGACATTGCAATAGGCTGCGCTAGAGTGTGATTCAGTAAGTCGCTTTAGCGCAGCCCGCGAAAGGACCCTCCCCATGGTTGCCGCGTCATCATCGCAATTTCCCCAATCTGCCGGCAAACGCTCAAAAGTCAGCCTCGACGCCAATCTCGACAAGAAGCTCAATGATTACGAAGTTGCGGGAAGTAGCCACGCCTTTACGCAAATCGCGGCAGGCGTCGCGACCGTGACGCTCACCGGAATCGGCATATTGTCTTTCGCGCACGCGGCAGAAGCCGAAGTCATCTTTACTCCGACGCATCAATCGATGCGCGGCCCACGAGGGTTCTTTCCGATCGATTTCAATGCCGACGGCGTCCCCGATGTGGGTGTCGCCCTATACAGCTCATTCGATTTAAGTTCAGGGTTCAAGGGCGTTCAGATCCTGAGCGCATATGGCTTGCAGACGGGCAATGAAATTGCCGTCACCAAAAAAGGTTTTGCTGGTTTGGGTGTGGGAGGCGAGGAACTGGGATCCTCTGCGAATTTCATGAACCACGGACTAATGGCTGAACAGCGATGGGATTCGCGGGGCTCGAGCCACAAAGGTCAGTGGCAAAACGTGGCCAGCCGCCATTTTCTTGGAGTCAAGTTTCTTATCAACGGCCAGACGCACTTTGGATGGTTGCGTTTTTCCATGGCAAACGCGGGCGCGGCCACGCTGACCGGATATGCCTACGAAAGCATCGCCGACAAACCAATCATTGCGGGACTCGGGAACGGTGGCAAGATGCTTCCCGCAACCCATCCCCAACATCCGGCAGGCACCTTGGGAAGACTCGCCGCAGGCGTGGCAGGCCATACTCATTAGCGCCGCTACGCCGGTCGCACCGGTGCCATCGGCTTGACGAACTTGAACAACATCGCATTCAGCAGAATCGTAATCAGCGACGCGGCTAGGGTCGTGTTGTACACGTCCGACTTGATCAAGCCGGAGTGCAATGACACCTGCGCGAGCACGAAAGAAAACTCTCCGATTTGGGTGAGGCCGATTCCCACGCGAAATGCCGTGTCCTTCGAATAGCGGAACAAACGCACGACGGCGAACCAGACGGCAAACTTGCCAACCATCACCAGAGCCACAATCACAAGCAGCAGGCGCCAGTTCGCCAGCCATGTGCTGGGATCAATCAGCATGCCGACCGTAAGAAAAAACAGCGCCACGAAAGCATCGCGCAGAGGAATCGTCTTAGCCGCAAGCTTGTGAGCAAAATCAGAACTGCCGAGAAGCATGCCTCCAACAAAAGCCCCGAGAGCGAGCGACAATCCCACCGCCTCGGTAATCGCCGCCGTCGCCAGGCAAATCGTCAGCGCGAGCAAAAGAGAAATTTCATCGTTGCAGGTTTTTTCCACCCAGGTCAGCAAGCGCGGCACCAGCTTCCAGCCAACCGCAATCACCGGAAGAAGCAGCAAAAGCGACTTGGTAATCTTCCACAAAATCTGGCCGCTGCCAATCGCGCCGCCCGCCGTACCCACATTAGCCAACAACACAGTAAGCACGACGACCGCGAGGTCTTCCACCAGTGTCAGCGTGATCATCACCCGGCCCGGCTCCGAATTAAGCTCGCCCCGATCCATCAGCAGCCGCATCAGGACCATGGTGCTGGCCACGCAGATGATGCAACCGATAGCGAACCCCTGAAGCAGCGGCCAACCCGCCAGCCATCCCACGCCCATGGCCAGGCCGATGGAAAGAGCAATCCCAATGGGCGCACCCACCAGCGCCACCCATTTCACCTTGAGCAATTCCGGAATAGAGAATTCAATGCCGATGGAAAACATCAGCAGAATCACGCCCACTTCCGCCATCAACTCAAAGCTGTGAACATCGTGAACGCGTGGCCCCGGCGTGAGCGGGCTGAAAATCAACCCCGCGAGCACGTAGCCCAGAATCAGCGGTTGCCGCAGACGCCAGAAGATAAGGGCAATGACGAATGCCCCGCCGAAGAGCATGGCGATGTCGCGAAAAATCAGAACTGGGTCATGCACAAAAGCGCTCCGAACTAGCTCAAACTTTGCCGCGAACAAAGTCTACACCGGCGCGCATGACTATCGTATGCCCGCAGTGACTTGCCAGCGCTCGGGGAAATACTGGACACTAATTGTATGTCGATTCCTTTGTCACTCAAGGGTAAAGTCGCTCTCATTACGGGAGGGTCGCGCGGCATCGGTGCCGCCGCCGTTCGCCTGTTCGTCGGCGCGGGCGCGAAGGTTCTCTTCAATTATGAGAAGGCCAAAGACGCCGCCGAAAAGCTGGTAAAAGAATTGGGCTCCGAAAATTGTGCCGCCATGGCTTGCAATCTTGCCGGCACCGAAACTGCGGCATCATTGGTTCACGAAGCCGTGAAGCGCTTTGGCCGCCTCGACATTCTCGTCGCCAACCACGGCATCTGGCCGCCCAATGACGCGCCCATCGACAAGATGAGCGAAAAGCAATGGAACCACACCATCGCCGTCAATCTCGACAGCGTCTTCGCCCTGGTTAAGCACTCCGTTGCCCAAATGAAAAAGCAAGGTCATGCGCCGGACTCCGCCGGACACGTCGTTCTCGTCAGCTCCACCGCTGGCCAGCGCGGCGAAGCCTTTCACTGCGACTACGCCGCAACCAAGGGCGCGCTCATCAGTATGGTAAAAGGACTTTCCACCGAACTCGCGCGCGACCACATCTACGTGAACTGTGTGGCTCCAGGATGGGTGCACACGGATATGTCCATCCCCGCGCTGAACGATCCTCCCACGCGCGACAAAATTTTCTCGACCATTCCTCTCGGCCGCGTAGGCACTGCGGACGAAATCGCCGGCCCGATTTTGTTTCTGTGCACACCCTATGCCGGTTTTATCACCGGAGAAGTCTTCAACGTCAACGGCGGCGCAGTTTTATCGGGATAAGCTTTGCCCGCGCTACCCCACAAAGAGGCTGCCCACCATTTCGTGCTCTTTCCGAAAGGGTGGGGCAGCTACAATCAGATCCAGTAGCGTCTAACCAACTGAACCATGAATCGCTTCCTTCATTTCGCTCTCCTGCTCTTCGCCTTCCCGCTCACATCATTTGCTCAATCCAATTCGCCAGCGCCGGCTTCCGCCATACCCGTCGATCAGCAGAACGCTGCCAAGGCACAAGCCGTCGTCCAAAGCGCGATTCAGGCCCTCGGCGGACAGGCCTATCTCGACATTCAGGATGTTACCCAGGAAGGCCGCACTTACAGCTTTCACCTGGGCACACCAGATAGCACGGGCGTGGTGTTCTGGCGATTTTATAAATATCCCGATCAGGAGCGCATTGAACTCACCAAGCAACGCGATGTCGTGGACGTTTTCAGCGGCGACGAGGGCGCGGAGATCACCTTCAAAGGCACGACCAGCCTCGATACTAAAACCTTGAGCTCATACCTTCGGCGCCGGGAATATTCGCTCGATTGGGTGCTGCGAAAGTGGATCCATGAACCGGGCATCGCCTTCTTTTACGAAGGAAGCGCAATCGCCGCGCAGAAGCCCGCAGAGCAAGTCACGATTATTGATGCCCAAAACCGCGGTGTCACCCTCTACTTCGACATCAATACTCACCTGCCCACCAAAAAGACATTCTCTTGGCGCGACCCCACCGACCGCCTGCGCAACGTTGAAGACGAGGTTTGGGATAACTATCGCGAAGTTCAAGGCGTCATGACGCCCTTCAGCATTACCCGCTACTACAACGGCGACATGTCAAACCAGCGCTTCTTGAACACCGTGAAATACAATCAGGGGCTCAAAGATTCGTTATTTACCATTACTAAGCCACTGGCAACCCAGAAGTAACCCAACTTGCGACACACAGCGTAATTATGCTGCAATCCATTGATTTAACTGGTTTTATACGACATTCGCCGCTAACCCGCGGCAATACAATAGCCCAATGTGTGTCCAATTTGCCACAGACGGATTTTCTCTTTTCGCTTGTACTCTAGCGTGTCATCCGGAAAATCTGATACCGATTCGTTGAAGCCTGAGCAAACAATTCGCTCTGCCGTGGAGTGCAAAGGTGTGGGACTGCACAGCGGCGCACCAGTCACTTTGCGCATCCTCCCGGCCCGCGCCGGTTCGGGCATCATCTTCCGCCGCACCGATCTCGATGGATTCGAAGTCGAAGCCATCGGCCGCAACGTCGCTCGCGTCAGCTACGCCACCAGCTTGATGAAAAAAGGCGTGTTCATTTCCACCACGGAGCATCTCCTTTCCGCTTTTATCGGCGTTGGGATTGATAACGCCATCGTTGAACTCGACAATCTGGAATTGCCGATTCTTGACGGCAGCGCGCGGCCGTTCGTGGATTTAATTCGCAGCGCGGGACTGAAGGCGCAGAAGCGTCCACGAACTTACATGCGCATTTTGCGCGACGTGGAATTGCGCGAAGGCGATAAATTTATCGCCGTCTATCCCGCCGAAGAATATTCCGTTTCCTACAGCATCAACTTTCCGCATCCCATGATCGGACGCGAAAAATTTGCCGTAAATCTCTCCGACGGTAACTATTTGCGGGACATTGCCCCCGCTCGTACCTTCGGCTCCCGAGAAGATGAGCAAAAAATGCGCAACATGGGATTGATCCGCGGCGCTTCGCGCGACAATTGCGTCGTGCTGACCCGCGAGGGCATTGAGAACCCTCCGCTGCGGTTTGACGACGAATTTGTCCGCCACAAGATTCTCGATCTCATCGGTGATTTGGCCTTGCTCGGGAGGCAGATTCTCGGCAACGTTGTCGCCGATCGCGCCGGACACGCCATGCACACCGCCCTCGTCTCCCGCCTGCTGCGCGATAGCTCACTCTGGGAAGAAACCACGCTGGAAGAAGAACTGGTCAGCGTCGGAGCCAGAGCCACCGCCGCCGCCGCGGTTCGCTGACAATGTAGTCTAACCACCTTGCCATTCCGAGCCGTTCGCAGCAAAGCGAGAACGTGCGTAGGAATCTGCTTTTCTGTCCGGCCGGTTCCCCAGCTTCGCCGCACTTTGGCTAGTCTGGGCGGAGTGAGGCTGCCCCGCCGAGAAGTGGGAGAGCTCCCCCTACCTCAACCCCTTCACCACGTACGCTTCCGACAGCGACTCTGCATACTGATACGCGTACGCATTATTATCCACTGAAAACAGCACGAACGCGGCCCCTGCCGACGTCGGTACCGCATCCCCGAAGCTCTTCCAGAAATCGACCTTGCCGGTCGCGATGTTCACGCGATAGACCTTTATCGCGCGATCGACTCTGTGGTTGTCTATAACCAGCAACGCCGTTCCATCGGGTGACCATCCTACCGTCCGGTACCGCGAATCAAGCTCTGGAACCAGACGCATCCCTCCGCCATCGGCATTCACGGACCAGATGCCCACTTTGCCGTCGGGCCCATAGACTGCCACATTGTGCCCATCGGGTGACAGCACCGGCGGTCCGGAGATGCCTTCTGGCGTCAGCGGTTTTGCGTCGCCCGTGTTCACATCAATCAGGTAATCCCGCGCGCTGTGGCCTTCCTCAATCCCTACAGCGATGATTTGCTTTCCATCTGGAAGAAAGCGCATAAGGTTGTAAACGATCTTGTCATGCGTGAGCTGGCGCGCCTCACCGGCTCCCGTTGGAACCAGACTTAATGGGCCGCCTTTCGCCGGCTTCGTAATCACCCACTTGTTGTCCGGAGAAATCGCCTCCGCCATGCCTTCGCCGATCTTCACTGGAGGAGAACCATCCATGTCCCGCAGGAAAACGGTGTAATTCGGACCGCCGCCATCCGCTTCCTCTTCAAACAGAACTTTCGTTCCGTCGCGGCTGAGGTCTCGCAACTCTGACCACCCCAACCACCCCAATTCATTTTCCTGTTTTCCGCCCGTCCCTATCCCGCGGATCCCCACCCGCGCTCGATGCGTGATCATCAGAACTTCGCCGTTGCGTATGTCTTGCAGCCACATGCCTCCGGGCATATTGGCGATGCTTCTCACCTTGCCTGAAATCGTCACGCCCCGCAGGTTCTCCGCTGAGCCGGTATCCGACGCGCTGAACCACAATTCATCACCCGCCGGCGACCAGGCCACGCCTTCCACCGAACTCCATCCTGCCGACAGTATTTTTTCGTGGCCCTGCATATCAATTACGGCGACCGCGCCCTCATCGTCACCCGCTGTGTTCTCGTGATCGGCGAATGCAATCCATTTGCCGTCGGGTGAAATTTTCGGAGTGCTGATCCAATTGATGGTGTCGAGCAGCACTTTCCCTATGGGATACTCCAGCCGCCAGTGGTGGCTTCCACGTTCATACCGGACGACCGCCATGTTTTCACCATCGGCCGCCCAATCCGCATCCTGAACATCGTCCAGCACCTCGCGCGGGGTCCCGCCGGCCAGCGGAAGTCGCGCCAGCGTTCCTGTGCGCGCGTATCCGCCCAGCGATATGGCGCGCAGCCGAATCGCCAGCTCGCCGTTCTTCGATACCGAGAGCAGCGCCGCATTTTTTATACCCAACTCGCGTGAGCCGGGGTCGTCGGTTTTGGCGATGTAGAGCTGTGGGTCGCCATCTTCCCACCTGGCGGAATACACAACGCTGCCATCCGGCGTGAATCGTGCGTTCCCCATCGCCCCGGTGCGAAACGTGATTTGTTTATACTCAGCTGGCGGCACATACGCACTCTTGCGCCCCAGGAACCAACCCAGCCCCGCCATAAGCAATGCCAATACCGCCGCGCCTGCCGCGTAGATCGGCATGCGGTTCGCTTTCGGCTCGGCAATATCAGTAATCGCAGCTTGCGCGCCTGACTTGCTTGTCGCGCCAGAAATTTGCGTTAGCGATTCCAAATCAAACGCCAAATCGCCCGTCGCCTGAAATCGCTGCGCCGGATTTTTCTCCAGGCAATGCCGCACGATGCGTTCCAGCCCCGGTGGAATGTTCTTCCCACTCTCCGAAAGTTCCGCCGGTTCCTCTTTTAGGATGGCGCTCATGGTGTCAGCCATGGTCTCGCCTTTGAACGCCCGCTCGCCGGTCAGCATTTCATGGAGAATCGCCCCGAATGCAAAGATGTCGGAACGCGCGTCGGCAGCCTTGCCGCGCACTTGCTCGGGAGACATATATCCCGCCGTGCCCATAATTAAACCGGGCTCGGTTGCGGCTTGCATCGTCGGCGCGTCGGCGCTGCCGCTTTGTGATTCCGGTCGCGTCAGCTTCGCCAGCCCAAAATCAAGAATCTTGGCCGTGCCGTCGTTCGTAAGAAAAATGTTTTCCGGCTTAAGGTCGCGGTGAACAATGCCTTTTTCATGCGCCGCCGCCAGTCCGCGCGCAATTTGAATAGCATAATCAATCGCTTTACGGCTCGAAAGCGCGCCCAGCTTCAATCGCTCCCGCAGCGTTTCCCCTTCCAGCAACTCGGTGACGACGTAAGGCGCGCCTTTCTTTTCACCGATGTCGTAAATGGAAACGATGTTGGAATGATTCAGCGCAGCGGTCGCGCGGGCTTCCTGTGCGAAGCGCTGCATGCGGTCGTGATCGGTAGAGAAAGATGCCGGCAGAATTTTAATAGCGACGATGCGGTCTAAGCGCGCGTCGCGGGCTTTATAGACTTCGCCCATCCCGCCCGCACCCAGGAGCGAGACAATCTCATAAGGGCCAAGCTTGGATCCAGAAGTCAGCGCCATGATTGGGGTGAATTATACCCCCTCAATATCTCAACCACCTTGTCATCCTGAGCTCAGCCGAAGGAGACAGGTGCCCCCACCCTTGCCACGGTTGAAGCGGCAAAATCTTCCCATTCCTGCGTCGGTATTTAATCGCGGAACGATTTTTAAACCTCACGTACTCCTTGCAGATCAACCTGCCGGGATCGCAAATTTTTAACGGCGCCGGAGCCGACGTATTTCAATCGGTCAACGATTTGATCGTCGCCCTAAATACGGATACAAACATTGGCGCGGCGGTGAATGAAGTTAGCACAGCCTACAATTACTTGAGCTCGCAGCAAGTCTTCTATGGCAACGCGCTCGATCAGGCGCAAAGTCAGCAGACTTACCTTGCCTCCGCCGTCACTCAGCTCGCGCAGCAACAAAATACCGTGGGCGGGGCGGATGAGGCTGCGTTGGCTACGCAGATCTCCAGTGACACGACCGCAGAAAATGCAACCCTCTCCGCGATCGCAAAACTTCCTCAGAACACGCTCTTTGATTATTTGCAGTAAGAATTTCTAGTAAGCACAAGAAGAGAATCGCCGTTTCCCACCGCAAGAACGTAGCCCCGGTATAGGAGAAAGCGCGGGTTCGCTATTAACCGAGAAACCGCAACTGGAATTCCGCCGCCGAGAGCGTGGTAGATAAAACTGACGTATCCACAAGAGCGTACAGTAGCATGCACTAGTCGCCGTTGAGGCTTCAGGAAGTTGGATTCAGCGCCAGCAGGAACGCATCACGGATGCGTTGGAATTCCCCGGGAGCATACACCGGCTGCGTTACCAGCTTCGTATTGATGGGCTGGCTTTCAAACCGGTCGCCGCGATAGCGCGGGAAGAAGTGCATGTGCAGGTGCGGCAACGAGTTCCCGTGAATTTCATAATTCAACTTCACCGCCCTGGTGGCGGCTTTTAAAGCCCGCGACACTCTTTGTGCGTCCCGCATGAATGCGGATGCGGTCGCTTCCGGCAAGTCATGCAACTCGACCGCGTGAAGTCGCGATACCAGACAAACGTAACCGGAAACGGGCGCGGCTTCCTGCATCGTGACCCACGACGCTTCCAGCGTCGCCACCACGTCCAGCGGCTTCTGATGGATGCAGATGGGGCAAGCCGCACCAGAGCAGAGGGCCTCCCAGCGGGCAGGGTCATTCCATGTGGTCATTTTAAAAGGGTAGCAGGGTGGGCCGGGCGAAGGTTATTACGTACGGGCAGATGTACTATAAACTGCGCGGAAGCAATTCGAAATGCCAGTCAAAGCCTACTACAAGGCGGCGGTTTCTGATTTCCTCAAAGAGGACGACGATCGCATTTTAGGCGTCCTAACCGCCGCCCACCATCATTCCTTAGAAGAACCGCAGCGTTGGGCCTGGCTTCGACAAATTGCCGTACTGAAAGCATCGTTAACGAAACAAGCTAACGGAAGGCTTTTTCTGGAGTTTTACATCCCGAGAATGGGTAAACGCGCAGACGCATTATTGATCACGGGAAATATTGTTTTTGTGATTGAGTTCAAAGCCGGGGCCTATGGGCATTCATCCATCGGCTTTGATCAAGTGGAGGACTACGCACTAGACATTAAGAATTTTCACGAAGGTAGCCATGCCGCTCCAATCGTTCCTGTGCTTGTGTCAACCGATGCTCAATCTCTGCGTCCGAGCGAACTCACGTTCGCCGATGACCTTGTCGCATTACCTATTTGCGCTAACGCTGCCGATCTCGGAGGGCTGATAGATCATATTTGCGCGACGCAAAATTTCCCTACCTTCGATGTTGATGAGTGGATGGCCAAGGGATACAGGCCGACGCCGACTATCATACAAGCGGCCGAAGTACTGTATCGCACCCACGGGGTGACGGATATTTCGCGATCGGATGCTGGTGCAAAAAACCTTAAGGAAACGAGTGATAGCGTTGGCCTGGTGATTGATCGATCTCGCGAGAATCGCGTGAAAGCAATTTGCTTTGTAACGGGCGTGCCTGGTTCGGGCAAGACTCTGGCTGGCTTGAATATCGCGACGCAACGCTCAGTCAATCACCTAGACGAACATGCAGTTTTTCTTTCGGGCAACGGCCCACTCGTCGATGTCTTACGAGAAGCTCTCACACGTGACAAAGCGACGCGTGAAGGGGTTTCGAAGAAAACCGCTGCGCGCCAAGTTAGCAGTTTTATCCAGAACATCCATCACTTCAGAGACGAATACGTTGGCAACAATGCGATTCCCGTCGAAAAAGTCGTAGTGTTTGATGAAGCTCAACGGGCATGGACCCGTGAGCAAGCTGCCAGTTTCATGCAGCGAAAACGAGGCCAGCCTAACTTCGACGAATCTGAGCCTGAGTTCCTGATAAGCGTTATGGATCGACACCGAGATTGGTGTACCGTCGTTTGCCTCATCGGCGGAGGCCAAGAGATTAACACGGGCGAGGCTGGTATCTCCGAATGGATTAATGCACTCGAAACTAGGTTTGGCGATTGGGAAGTATACGTATCACCACGCATTGCTCTTCCAGAGTACGGCTCCCAAATTCAAGTGGAGAAATTTCTAGCTTCGCCGAGAGCGCACTTGGACGACCATCTTCACCTCGCAGTCTCGATAAGATCGTTTCGAGCGGAAGCTCTTTCGGACTTTGTTGGCCATCTTGTGGATAACGCCCCACATGCCGCCCGCGCCATCTATCAAAAAATCCAAACACATTACCCTATTTATTTAACCAGAAACCTTGGCGCGGCTAGAACTTGGTTACGCGCGCGAGCTCGTGGCACTCGACGCATTGGCTTGATCGCCTCTTCGGGCGCCCAGCGGCTTCGGCCCGACGGAATTCATATCAAAGCGAAAATTGAACCGGCTGATTGGTTTCTGAACGACCGGTTCGATGTTCGCTCTTCCTACTACCTTGAAGATGTAGCTAGCGAGTTTGTAGTCCAAGGCCTCGAACTGGATTGGGCGGGCGTGTGTTGGGATGGAGATTTCCACTATCAAGCTGAGAAGTGGGTTTTCCAAACGTTTAAAGGCACGAAATGGCTATCGGTCAATGACGAGTCGAGACGTCTTTACCTTAAAAATGCCTATCGGGTGATTTTGACGCGAGCTAGGCAGGGAATGATAATCTTTGTGCCTAAGGGCAACGCATCCGACCACACTCGTCCCGACACATTCTACGATGGTACGTTCGCGTATCTGCATTCTTGTGGAATTCCTATCCTAGACGAGGGCTGATCGAAAGCTCATAAGAGCCAACTTTTGACGGCACAATTCCTTCCACCTGTTAATATCAAAAATCCAGTTAGTCGTTAGTCGTCGGTCGTTAGCCGGTGGCGAAAACCTACCCGCAATAGGGCTCGTAGCCAACGACTAATGGCCAATGACTAGCTGCTAACTGCCTGAATCTCATGGCCCACGATCTTCCCAAAGCGTACGAGCCGGGCGCGATTGAAGCGCGCTGGGCGGAGTATTGGGTGCAGGAAAAGCTGTTTGACGCGCCCACTCCCGCCGAGGGTGACAAGCGTCCGCGCTTCAGCCTGCTGTTGCCGCCTCCCAACGTGACCGGGCGCCTGCACATGGGCCACATGCTGAACCAGACGCAGATGGACATCATCATCCGCTGGCACCGCATGCGCGGATTTCTTACGCTCTGGCTGCCTGGCACCGACCACGCCGGCATTGCCACCCAAATGATGGTGGAGCGGCAACTGGCCAGCGAAGGCAAGAAGCGCCGCGACATGGGCCGCGAGGCCTTCATTGAGCGGGTGTGGGAGTGGAAGAAGCTTTACGGCGGCGCGATTCTCGACCAGATGAAGCGGCTGGGCGCGTCCGTGGACTGGGACCGCGAGTATTTCACCATGGACGAAAATCTTTCGCGCGCGGTGCGCGAAGTTTTTGTTCGCCTTTATGAAGCGGGACTGATTTATCGCGGCAAGTACATCGTTAATTGGTGCCCGCGTTGCGGCACGGCGATCTCCGACCTCGAAGTGAAGCACGAAGATGTGCCGGGCAAGCTGTATGAGATTCGTTATCCCGTAGTTGGGACGAATGAATTTATTACCGTGGCGACGACGCGCCCGGAAACGATGCTCGGCGACAGCGCTGTTGCTGTTAATAAAAACGACGAGCGCTATACACATCTGCACGGCAAGAAGGCTTTATTACCCCTGCTGAATCGAGAGATTCCCATCATCACCGACGAGCTGGCGCAGCCGGAGTTCGGTACGGGCGCGGTGAAGGTGACCCCTTCGCATGATCCCAACGATTTTGAAGCGGGCCTGCGCCACAATCTGCCGCAGATTGAAGTGATCGACGAGCGCGGCCACATGAACGAAAACGCGGACAAGTACGCCGGGCTCGATCGTTTCGAAGCGCGGCAGCAGATTGTGGCCGATCTCGAAGCGCAAGGTTTTCTGGTCGGCGTGAAGGACTACACCATCGGCATTGGCAAGTGCGATCGCTGCGGAACCATCGTTGAGCCGCGGCTTTCGCTGCAATGGTTCGTGAAGATCAAGCCGCTGGCTGAGCGCGCGATTGAAGTCGTCGAGAAGGGCTACATCCGCTTCACGCCGGAAAATTACAAGCAGATTTATTTAAATTGGATGAACAACATCCATGACTGGACCATTTCGCGCCAGTTGTGGTGGGGGCATCGCATTCCGGTATGGAACTGCGCCGATTGCAACGAAGTCATCGTCGCGCGCGATACGCCGACGAAGTGCAAGTGTGGCAGCGGCAAGATGGAGCAAGATACCGATGTGCTTGATACCTGGTTTTCGTCGGGATTGCTGCCGTTTACAGCACTCGGCTGGCCGGAAGCGACGCCCGATTTAGACGCGTTTTACCCCACGTCGCTGCTGATTACCGGCTTCGACATTTTGTTTTTCTGGGTCGCCCGCATGATCATGTTGGGCTGCTGGTTCATGGCCCCGCCGGAGAAACCAGCGCAGGCAGGCGAAAAGCAGCTTTCAGGAGAAGACGCGTTAAAGGCAAGTGTTCCTTTTCGCCAAGTTTATATTCACGCGCTCGTCCGCGACGCCGACCGCCAGAAGATGTCGAAGACGAAGGGCAACGTGCTTGATCCCATTGAAGTCATCGGCAAATACGGCACTGACGCCACGCGCTTCACGCTGGCTTCGATGTCATCGCCGGGAACAGACATTGCATTCAATCCGAGCCGCACCGAGGGCTATCGTGCGTTCGCCAACAAGATTTGGAACGCGGCCCGCTTCATGTTCATGAACGTGGACAGGGTTGCGCCGGAGATGCGGCCGGCCGGCAATATTGAGAATTTTTCAACAAAGACGCTTGAAGATCGCTGGATTCTATCGCGCTTCAATCGCGTTGCGGCAGAAGTCAAAAAATCGCTCGATATTTACCGCTTTGACGATGCCGCGCGTGCCATTTACGACTTTTTCTGGGGAGAATTCTGCGACTGGCATCTGGAATTGATCAAGCCGCGGATTGATATGGAACGCGGCGCTACTAATGAAGAAGCAAAACTGGCCTGCGAAAACCTGGTCAACTTATTTGAAAGTTCACTGCGGCTGTTGCATCCGGTGATGCCGTTCATCACCGAGGAAATCTGGCACGCCATGTATGCGGGCCAACCGCCGCTGAAATCCATTGCGCTGGCAAGCTATCCCGAAGCGAACGAAAAACAGTTCGATCTCGCCGCGGAAACCGAAATGGCGATCTTGCAAGACTTAATCGTCAGTATTCGCAACCTGCGAGCTGAGTTGAAAGTCGAAGTCAAACAGAAAACTCCGGTGTCTATCTATACAGAAGACGCTTCGGTGCGAAGTTTGATCGACGAGAATCGTGGTGCAGTCGAGCGCTTGGCGAATGTCGAAGGAATCGAATTTGCCGCGCAGCCATTGTCGAATCATGCCAACGTCCGCAGCACCTCGCGCTTTGATGTACGCCTCGTCTATGAAAAGAAAGTGGACATTGCCGCCGAGCGCGATCGTCTGAGCAAAGAACTCGATCGCATCGAGAAAGAAATCGCCAACGGTGAGCGGCAGTTGGGCAACGAGCAGTTTCTGGCGAAGGCTCCGCCGAAAGTCGTCGAAGGTATTCGTGCGAGACTGGGGGAGTTGCAGATTTTGCGCGAAAAGACTCAAAATCAATTCAGCGGATTGAAATAATTGCGATTACGAGTTTTATAAAAACGACATGGAATGGAATAACCGGCGGCTCACCGCCATCATCGAAAACGCATTGCAGGAAGATCGGGCCACGCGCGACGCCACCAGCACGGCCTGCATTGATCCGAACCAGCGCGCGATTGCCACGATTCTTGCCAAGCAAGATTGCATTCTCGCCGGGCTTGGCTGTGTCGCCCGCATTCTGGATGTCTATGAGCAGCTCGATCCTTCCGTCCACGCGCATTATGAGGTGACGATCCACGGAGAAGTGTTTGATGGCGTGCGCCTCAAAAAAGGCCAGCAGGTCGCGGTCATTCGCCATAACGCTCGTGTAATTCTCTCCTGCGAGCGCGTGATTCTGAATTTTCTCCAACGCATGAGCGGCACCGCGACGCTCACGCGAAGATTTGTTGACGCCATTGCCGGAACCAAAGCGCGCATTCTCGACACGCGAAAAACCGCGCCGGGGTTACGAGCGATCGACAAATACGGCGTGCGCTGCGGCGGCGGGCAGAATCATCGGCTGGATCTCTCCGACGGAATTCTGATCAAGAACAATCACATCGCCCTCGCCGGAGGAATCGTGCCGGCGCTCGAACTCGCTCAAAAGAGCCGCAAAGGCAAACAGCCCATCGAAATCGAAGTGCGTAACTTGAAAGAATTGCAGCAAGCCTTGGATCACAAAGCCGAAGCTATTCTGCTCGACAACATGTCTCCTGAAGACGTCAAGAAAGCTGTAGATATCCGCGCAAAGCTCGAGCGCCGCGTTCCCCTCGAATGTTCCGGCGGAATCAAGCTCGAGAACGTACGGGCCTATGCCGAAACCGGGGTGGATTTCATCTCTGTCGGCTTGTTAACGCACTCTCCCAGCGCGGTAGATATGAGCCTGCGCGTGCAGCCCGCCTAGTTTTTCTTCAGTAAGACGCGTAACAAATTACGGGCCGCTTCGGCACGTACTTGTGGGTTTTTCAAGCCTTAGCCCAACGCGGTAGAGTTATCGAGTCGGAGGTCCGCCATGCTCTCCCGCTTTGTGGCATCGCTTCTGTTTTCATTTCTTAGTCTTACCGCCTTCGCGGCAGGCTCACAAAAACCTGGCACTACGAACGTGGCCGTCACTATTGACGCGCTGACCGACCGCCATCCCATCAGCCAATACGTTTATGGCGCAGCCTATCCCACGAGTGCTTCCACTATTACCGACAGCGGCTTGAGCGTGGTGCGCTGGGGCGGAAATGCAACTTCGACTTATAACTGGAAGCTCTTCACTGACAACGCCGACGACGATTATTTCTTCGAAGATTTCGGCTACATCGAAATCGGCGACGGTGATTCGGTCAAATACATTCTGGATGTAAAGGCCGCTGGCAGCAATCCGATTATGACGATGGCCATGCTCCCATGGGTGGCGCAGAGCGCGGAGAACAACAACGGCCACTGGAGTTTCTCAGTTGCGAAGTACGGCCCGCAGTGCGCGACTGACCCCTATAATTCTGACGCCGGTGATGGTTTGAAAACCGATTGCACCACCGAGCTTACAGCCAATCCCAACGACGCATATTTCCCGCTGCTTGATCAGCCAGGCAATGGCGACCCTCCAAATAGCGTCTATCGTAATCAATGGGCTGCGGCTCTGGCTACGGCGTTTGGCACCGCTCCTCACTTCTACAACATGGACAACGAAATCGACATCTGGGGCTCGACGCACTTCGATATTCATCCGCAGCCGTCGGCGTACAACGAACTGCGCGACACGTTTATTGGAGAATCAACAGCCTTGAAAGGCTGGGACCCGAAAGCAATTCGCCTCGGCCCGGTGAGCTGTTGCTGGTGGTTTTATTGGAATGGCGCGAACAATAACGACAAAGGCGCGCACGCCGGAGACGACTTTCTGCCGTGGTGGCTGAACGAAGTTTATTGGCAGGACAAGGTGAATGATGCGCGATCCGTCGATATTTTCGATATTCATGCCTATCCCGACGGCCCCAATACTTCCGGCTGGACGCAGGCGCAGTTGCAGGCCCTAGAACTGCGCATCTTTCGCGATTACTGGGATCCGACTTACGTGAGCGAATCCGGTGACATCAATCAAATCTGGACGACACAAATTCAACCTAACAAGACAATTCCATTTCGCATACCTCGCATGCGCGCCATCGCGAACATGATTTATCCGAACACGCCGCTAAGTTTTACGGAATGGAATGCGTCGTTTGCCGGAGAATCCGATTTCTCGACCGCGCTTGCCGACGCCGAAGCCTACGGCATTATGGGCCGCGAGCGCCTCTATCTCGCTTCTCGCTGGGTTGCCCCGGTGCCGGCGAACCCCAATTATCTTGCACTAAAGCTCTATCGCAACTACGACGGCCAGCACCACGAATTTGCGATTGAATCTATATCTGACATAAACAACGGCGATCCCGATTTGTTCAGCAGCTTCGCTGCAGTCAATCCAACGGGCACAGCGACGGTGATGGTAGTAAACAAAGACCCAGACAACACCGCGCAGGTGCAATTCATCTGGAACGGATACACGCCCAAACAATTCACGAGTTACACGCTGGCTTCGACCAACCCGACGCAGATCGTGAAAGGAAGTACGCAGGCTTGGTCGGCGACGCAAAGCTTCGCGCCTTACACCGCGACCTTGCTGGTTATTTCTGGTACGGGGCAAGCCGGCAGCGCGCAATGGGATCCAAATCCCGACACGATCATGCTCGCGTCTGGAGCGACGGTCACGCTGCATCCGAAAATTACTTCCGGCAAAGGCACGGTCACCTTGGGCTCGCCGCAATCTGATAGCGGAGTGACGTTGACGGTCACGGAAGGAAGTGTCGCACCGGGCAAGAATGGCGTGGTTGTGGTCAAAGCAGGAAACGCGCCTGGGTTCTATCATTACTCGATCCCCGGCACCGACAACACTGGCGTCACACAAAACGAGGGCGGATGGATTGTTGTAGGGAATCCTCCAGCGTCTCTGGCGAAAACCGGCGACAAACAAAGCGGCGCGCCGGGAACGCCGTTGAATCTGTCCGTCACGCTGAATCCCGGCCAATCTGGCGGCAGCGCAGCCGGCGGTACGATATTTTTTTCGACCAGCGCGGGAACGCTGTCGAGCCAGATCGTTACAACTGACTCAAATGGCAATGCGCCGGTTGTACTAACCCTGCCTTCAAATCCAGGGACTGTTCATGTGACAGCGGAAGGTCCGTATGGGCTGGGGCATCCCGTCGTCACATTTACGGAGACAGCGAACTAGATTTTCTAACCACAAAGATCACGAAGGAAGCGCGTTTCTTCGTGCCCTTCGTGATTTTATTTCCTGATTTGTTCTTTCGCCTCGCTTCACGCATAATTTTGGCATCGCTACGAAGCAGACAATCCGGCGATCGGCGCGGACGACAATTGCATCCGCGCATCCGAGAACCGACGCCCGTCTCGGTAAAATCATCCGTCTATTAACCAACAACGCCACCGTCGTTGTCAGCGGCACCAAACTGGCGGATGAAATCGGCACAACACGTTCCGAAGTTTGGCGCCTCGTGCAGCAGCTACGGGAGATTGGAGTCGAAATCGCCGGCCGCCCCGCCACCGGATATCAACTCCAGGCCATCCCCGATCTGCTCTTGCCGGAGATGCTCGCCCCTTCGTTGCCAGGCACGATTTTCAGCAACAGCAAAACGATTCATCACTACTACAAAATCGGTTCCACCAACACTGAAGCCATGGAGGCCGCGAGCGACGGCGCGCCCGAAGGCAGCGTCTTTCTCGCGGAACAGCAAACGGCCGGCCGCGGACGCGGCGCGCATGATTGGCACTCAGCCCAATCCGCCGGAATTTATTGCTCGGTGATTTTGCGACCAACGCTTCCTCCAGCAGATGTTTTAATTCTTTCTTTGGCCGCGGGATTAGCCGTGCAGGAGGCAATCCGCGAGGTGGATCCGCATGTCGTACCTGACTTGAAATGGCCAAATGATCTCTTGATCAATGGCAAGAAGTTCTGCGGCATCCTGACCGAAATGAATGCCGAAGTTACGCGCGTGCGCTACATAGTCGTCGGCGTCGGCATCAACGTGAATCAGCAGAACTTTCCGCCAGAACTAAAAGACACCGCAACATCTCTTCGCATTGTCACCGGCACGGAATGGTCGCGTCTCGAACTCTGCGTAGCTTTGCTAAAATCGCTTGACCGCGAATATCGCGCGCTCACGCAAAATCCGAATGCGCAGCAGGATATTTTGCAGCGCTTCGAAAAGAATTCGTCATATGTGCGGGGCCGAAAAGTCAGGATCGAAGAAAACGATGGATTTGAAGGCGTAACCGAGGGTTTAGATCCGCGCGGTTTTTTGCAGGTACGCACCAAAGAAGGCTTGCGCACAGTTCTGAGTGGAACCGTAAGAGCAATCTAAAGATGCTTCTCGTCATAGACGTCGGCAACACTAACACGGTCCTCGGAGTCTTCGCGAAATCCGCGAACTCCGATTCCGGTTCTAACTTATACGACCAGCCCATCGCCAACTGGCGTGTGTCCACCAATGCCACGCAAACCGTGGACGAGTACGGCGTCCTCTTCCGCAATCTCTTTTCCATGGACAACGTGAAAGCCGACGGTATTCACGGCATCGTAATTTCTTCTGTCGTGCCGCCGCTCGATTCCACGCTGCGCCAGGTCTGCGAAAAATATTTTAAGACCAAGCCGCTATTCATCGGCCCTGGAATTAAAACCGGCATGCCCGTGCTTTACGAAAATCCCGCCGAAGTCGGCGCCGATCGCATCGTCAACTCTGTTGCCGCATTCGAGAAATACGGCGGTCCTTGCATCTCCGTGGATTTCGGCACCGCCACCACCTTTGATTGTGTAACTGCGAAAGGCGAATACATGGGCGGCGTCATCTGCCCCGGCATCAGAATTTCGGCGGAAGCTTTGTTCGGCCGCACCGCCCGTTTGCAACGCGTCGAGATCAAGAAGCCGGCGAAGATTATAGGCACCAACACCGTCGCCAGTATTCAGTCCGGCCTCTACTACGGCTATCTCGGTCTTGTGGATGGCATTCTTGAATTGCTGCTCGGCGAAATGGGTAAAGATTGCCGCGTGGTCGCGACCGGCGGCCTTGCCTCGCTGATTGGCACCGGCTCCAAGTACATCAAGCACGTGGATGACTCGCTCACTCTCGAGGGCCTGCGCATCATCTGGGAGCGCAACGTGATCACAAAACCAAAGCCCGTTGCAAAGCCCAAGTCCCGCTGAAGCATTCGGATGACTCTTGGAAAACTACTTCAATTACTTCACCGAAATCGAGGACCACTTCCTACGGCGGCGTGGCGGAGGCCTGCTGCTCTCCACTCTTGACTGGGCGTTGATTGAAACCTGGAAAGATGCGGGCATCCCACTTGAAGCCGCGCTGCGCGGCATTGACGCCGCTTTCGATAAATATGATGCACGTCCTTCGAAGACGCGAAAAGTAAACAGCCTCGCCTATTGTGCGCAGGAAGTTCTCGCCGCCGCGGAAGAAATGAAAGAAGCGGTCGTCGGAGTGGCAAAAGATGATGCCAAACAAGACTCTGGATTTCGCGCCGAAGAAATCGCCTTATTCCTGCGCCGCAACGCCGATGCTCTCGACGCCGCCACGCTTCCCGAAAAGCCTGGGATTTCCGCGAAGCTCGTCGCGAGAGAAGCAGCAGAAATCTTGCGCCAGCAAGCGAACAAAATCGAAAAAGCAAAATCGCCGGGCCGCCTCGAAGACCTGGAGCGCCACCTGACGTTATTAGAAGAACGCCTGTTTGCAATTCTGCTGGCGGCTTCACCCGATGAGCAAGTTCTTGCCGTCCGCGCCGAAGCTGATCGCGAACTCGCTCCCTATCGCCGCAAAGTTCCCGCGCAACAAGTCGAGCAACTGCAAAAACAATTCGCCCACAAACGCCTGCTGGAGAAGTTCAACCTGCCCCGGCTTAGTTTGTTTTACATGTAAATACAAGCTCGCCTGGCAGCAAAATTATGCACAGATGTTCCGCAAGGAACATTGGCGCGATTTTTCTATTGTTCAGCGCGGAGTGGTGTAAACAATGATTCGATTGCGGTTAGCGGGTTCGCATTGTGTATTCTCCAACTTTCGGATAGCTACAAAAGTGGGGTTGACGTCGCGGAGGAATTTTGAGTCTTATCCGCCCAGGTTAGCGCCTAAAACAAAGAACGGCGCGAGCCTGGGCCACCGGGCGAAAATCCGTGGGATTGACTGGAGTCCGCCCGCTTCCTCGTAGAGGCTCCTGCTCTCGCCTAAAAGACGACAATATTGAAGGCGCTATCCACTTGATTGGTGTTGGGTCCATTATTGGCAAAAATGATGTACTGATTTTTTGTTACGCCGCAGGTCCCAATTGGACAGATTTGAAGCGCGGTGGCGACGGCAGGAGAACTCTCATCATAAACGGCGGTAAGAGTTGCGAACCGGTCGTCCACTTCGAAACCGAAGTCCAGCATGTAAGCTCCTGCAATGATGTAGGTAAAGGTCATTCCGCAAGGAGGAACACTGGCCGACGATGCTGGTAGCTGTGAGTTGAAGCAGCGCACAATGCCCAGAGTGGGCGTAATGAAGGCCATGGCTTTCACCCAGCCTCCCATGCTGCGGGCCTGTTGAACCTGGCTGTCAGTGGCCACGCCGTAGCCACCGGAGGTTGAGCCGTAAACGCCGACTCCACTTGAACTGGAACCGTATACGCCTGTGCCGCTCGATCCGCCGATCCCGAAAACCCCATACCCGGAAGTAGTCGCGGATGTGCCTTCCACGCCAATCGTGGTGCCGGTTCCGCTTGCTGATGCGTTGCCGTAGATGGCGGGCGCGAAAAAGTCGTTACTCGTCATGGTGCCGGTAATTGCCTGATAGGGGCTGGTTGCTTGCAACACCGCTCCTATAGGATTGACCGCACTGACGACCTGCGTCTGGCTAAATGTATTGGGAGTGTTGAGTTGAGGCACTTTGGTTGTGTCCAAATTCAGCGTGACGTTGCCGGTGTTCCCACCGCCCGTGAGATCGGTTCCCGCCATGACTTGCGTGATCGTGCCCGTGCCGGGAAAGGTTTGGCCCGGGGCGAAAGTAAACACGCCCGCATTGCTTAGCACCAACCCGGTTTCGGCGGGTTTGTTGGTATTCGTGCCGAACAACAGGTTGAGTGTGGCACCGGGAGTGCCGGTGTTATTCCCAGTGGGTTCCGCCTGCCACTCGAAGTGCTGCATGACCGCCTTCTTCGTGGTGCTGTTGAACGAGGAAGCTTCGAGGTCGACGGCATTGGAGTTGAATCCCTTCGTAGCCGTAGCGGTTCCAGTCGTGGCGGACTCGAACAGCCCCCTGATTAACTCCGTGCCATTGACATCAAGGCTCGCCAGAGGGGTCTTGAGGTTCAAGCCGATCTTGGCTGTCGATCCCGATCCGGTTTGGTAGAGCACAGAATTGCCCAGATCGCCTGTGCTGTCGGTCCAAATGGGAATGTAGTCTTGAGTACCCGTGCCTCCCACTGGCGGCACAGTATTCGTAGAGGTCGAGTTGGACGCGAACGATCCACTCGAGTTGCCACCGGTCGAATAGTTCCCGTTGATCGGCGCGGCCAGCACAAAAGCCGACGGGGGCAGTCCTCCAATCGTAGACGCGTCTCCGGCCTTCATCGCGTAGGGCACACTCACCAGAAACACACGTGCCTGCTCAGCCTGTCCGGCAACCCGTACACCCAGCCAGTGGGCTTGTGCGCTCGTGAACAAACTCATCGGCACACCATTTGGTTTTGTAATGCCGATATAAACGGAATAATGGCCGCTATCGTCGAGCGTTACGTTTTGTGTTTCGGTCCAAAGAGGACTTCCTCCCTGCGAGCTGTTGTAAAGCGAAAAGGTCATCTCTACTTCGCCCGTAAGTGGGCTTCCGTCATTGGTCGCGACATTGGCGAACTGAATTACGGGCGGAACTTGGGCAGGCGACGAAGTCGTCTGGGCGGCCAGGATCTGCTGTAACACCAGTATGCCGATCACGACTGCAACGCAAGTGTGAGGCTTCATGAGAGAACACCCCCTTAGGTTGAATTTCGATTCAAATCAACTTACTCATTCGAGACGGAAAAGAAACTCCTTTAAGCAACAGAGCGTAGGCGCACCTGCCAAAATATGCGAACGACAATATTCTTAAGAGCTAGCACTGTCAATCTGCAAAGATTTGCACATGCGGTGGAGTTTAGTGAAAACCGGGACGTTATATGATGGGCGCGAACCTGGGGCACCAGGCCTCCCACCCTTTCGCAAAGAGCGCGAAAGGATGGGGCACCCTTAATTGAGGAGATTAGGAAGAAAACGGCCGTTTGCGTGGGCCAGCTCCCTACCAAAGTGGGTTGACGCAGCGACTCTCTCTGCATTTTCTCGGTGGCCGCAAGCTTTCTTGACTTGAGCGTAAATGATTTGCTGAGCCATCGGATATTATTACCGGGTTTTCGAACAGGGGAGTTCCTTGCGGCGAGAATTAGAGACTTTCTTCCACCACACTCGTTCGACAGTTCGGTGTACTCTAGAACCATTTGCGAGGCGCCGAATCCGCATATTCGCTGCAATCTTCGAGGAGTCTCCACCATGCATCTTCCATCCAAACTAGCTCCATTTTTGCTTGCCCTAGCAGCTGCTTCAGCCGCAGCTCAAGTAATGCCAACAACGTTTGAAGGTATCGACGCCTCCTCATACTCATACGCAGGTCTCAATGTGGACCCCAATGGCGCCGTCGGCACCAAGCAGTACATGGAGTGGGTGAATCCCGTTTATCAGGGTTTCGACAAGGCCACGGGCGATGCGATTTACCCGACGCCGATGGACGGCAGCACTCCGTGGAGATATCACGGAATGCAGGATTGCGTTGACGTTGGCGGAAATGGAGAGCTTATTTTCGACAAGATCGCAAAGCGTTGGGTGCTTGGACGCAGACAAGGAATCGAACCTGACGGAAACTATGTGTATTGCATCGCCGTTTCTAATACTGACGATTTAACTTCTCCGACCTTCGCATGGTACCCGTACATGTTCGTGCTCAACCCCGTTCTTGGCACCAATGGGACACATACCTACTATCCCGACTATCCGAAGATTTCAACTTGGCCTGATGCTTACTACGTAACCATCGATCTTGAAGATGTGGACAAGGGTTATCAGGAAGTTGGAATTGTGGCTTGCGCGTTCGACCGGACAAACATGATTGCCGGTGGGACGATGCGGCCTCCGCAGTGCTTCCGTTATCCGAGCACTCCTTCAGGACTGTTTTATGCGCACAGCCTTCTCCCCGCAGATTTTGATGGCACTAATCTGCCTGCAAAAGGGGCGCAGGAAGTGTTCATTAGTATCGAGAATCCGCAGAGTGGGAGCACATCGAACAAGTTGAATTTGTGGTCATTCCATGTGAATTGGAACAATACTGCTCTCACCACCTTCACCGGGCCGACATTGTTTACCGTCCCCACTTATACTCAAGGCTGCTATGACATCTCGTTACCGACGAATACGGTGTGCGTGCCCGAGCCGAGCACGCCGCAGACAAGCCAATATGTCGACTCCGTCGGAGATCGACTAATGCAACGGCTCACTTTCCGCAGCTTCACAGGAACCAAGCCCTACCAGTCGTATGTGCTTTCCCAGACGGTGCAAGTCGGAAGTGCGCCGCAATCGCAAACAGCTGTACGGTGGTACGAGTTTAGAAATAACAAATCGATCCATACGGGGATAATCAATCCGGGTGACGCGAATTTTCGCTTCATGCCCAGCGCCGCGCAAGACAAAGAAGGAAATCTTGCCGTGGGTTACAGCGTCTCAGGACTCGCAGAGCATCCGTCGATCAGCGCCTCCTATCTGAATTTGCAGAAGGGGACAGCACCTACCGAAATAAGCTTGTGGCCTGGAACAGCCGATGAGGAAAATGCTTTCAACTGGGGCACATATACGAGCATGAGCATGGATCCGGCTGACGATTGTACCTTTTGGTATGTAAACGAATATTTCGACGTGAACCAACTAACAAACCCCACGTGGCAGACGAGGATTTCGCACTTCATTTTGCCGAATTGTCAGTAAAGCATCTTTGGGAGCACATGTAGTGGGCAAAGGTCATTCCTTGTGACTGCCCGCTCCTGAGAGAACAGCATTTTGCCGTTGCCAGACACCTCCCTCCCCGATTGACCCTCCTCTCCCATTCCCCGTAAGATTTTCCCAGTGGCTTCCGAAACCCGATCTGCCGGACAAATTGTTTCCCACTACCGCATCATCCGCAAAATCGGAGGCGGCGGCATGGGCGTGGTCTATGAAGCCGAAGATCTCAAGCTCGGCCGCCATGTCGCCCTGAAGTTTCTGCCCGAGGAACTCGCCAACGATGCCCAAGCTCTCAGCCGATTTCAACGCGAAGCCAAAGCGGCGTCCGCGCTGAACCATCCGAATATCTGCACCATTCACGAAATTGATGAATTCGAAGGCCACGCTTTCATCGTGATGGAGTGCCTCGACGGTCTCACCCTTAAGCACATGATTGCGGGCAAGCCGCTCGAAACCGAGCAGCTTCTCTCGCTGGCGATTGAGGTCGCTGACGCGCTCGATGCCGCGCATACCACCGGCATTGTTCATCGCGACATCAAGCCCGCCAATATTTTTGTGACGAAGCGTGGCCACGCGAAAATTCTCGACTTCGGGCTGGCGAAAGTTAGCAGCGCAACAAAAGACCCCTCCGGCTCGACTGCTGCGCTGACTTCCGATTCCGACTTTCTCACGAACCCCGGCACCGCCGTGGGCACAGTGGCGTACATGTCGCCGGAGCAGGCCAAAGGCAAGCCGCTCGACGCGCGCACCGACATTTTTTCCTTCGGAACCGTGCTCTACGAAATGGCCACTGGCGAACTGCCTTTTTCTGGGGACACGTCCGCAGTCTTGTTCGATGGGATTCTCAACCGCACGCCCATTTCGCCCTTGCTTCGAAATCCACAACTGCCGCGCAAGCTGGAAGACGTCATCGCTAAAGCGATGGAGAAAGACCGCGAACTGCGCTATCAATCGGCGTCCGAACTAAGAAACGACCTTAAGCGGCTCAAGCGCGACGCCGAAGCCGGCGGCAGTGGCAGCAGCACTGCTAAAGAAACGGCACATGTCTCCGCGTCGAGTTCCGTGGCGCAGAAATCCAGCGGCTCGGTTCTGATCTCTGCCGCGCGCGAGCACAAAACCGGCATCGGATTCATCCTGACAGCCGTTTTGCTTCTTGCCGTCGCCGCGGGATACGGCGTTTACAGTCTGTTCCTCGCCGGGCGGCATTTGCCATTCCAAAATGTAAAGGTCACCAAAGTTGAAGGCACCCACAATGCACGATTAAGCACAATGTCCCCCGACGGAAAGTACCTCGCGTATGTCCTGAATATCGAGGGCAATGAGTCGTTATGGCTGAGGCACCTGGCGAGCGAAAGCAACGTTCAAATCATTGCCCCGGCCCCCGTGCAGTTTTTCGCCGTGCGATTTTCTCCGGATGGCAGCTACATCTACTTTACCCATACCCGCCCGGGGGAAGGGCCGGCTTCACGCGCCTACGACCTCTACCGCACGCCTGTTCTTGGCGGTGTCGCGCAATTGCTCATAAAAGATGTCGATACCAGTGTCAGCTTTTCGCCCGATGGAAGCCAGTTTGTGTTTGGCCGGGCCAATGACCCGGAGAGAGGCAAATTTTACGTTCTCATCGCCAATGCCGATGGCAGTGGCGAGAAGGTACTTCGCGTCGTTCCCCGCGCCGACGGCAGCCGGGTCCTCGCGTGGTCGCCGGATGGCAAGGTCATCGAAGGCATTATCGCTGCACCCTCCGAAAAAAGCTTCAACGCCATTGTTTCCATCAATCCCCAGAATGGTCAGCAGCAAATTGACGCGCGGCCGCCCTATATCGGTTTTAGTGAAGCGGCGTGGCTTCCCGATGGAAAAAATCTGGCTGTCGTATTTTCTACCGCGGAAACCAACTTCGACCGCCAGCAGATCGGTTTGGTCACTCTTCCCGGGGGTGATTTTCGTGCAATTACAGCCGACGCCAATGACTATGAAACCTTGAGCGTCTCTGCCGACGGCTCGACCATTGCGACCATCATGGTGCAGTCATCCCGTGACGTGTATTTAAGCACCGGGGCGAAGCCGGATTATTCTGACGCCAAACAAATTACCTTCGGCGACCCGATTGCTTCAATCTCGTGGACGCGGGATGGCGATCTGCTGGCAGGCCGTATGCCGCATATTCAGTTTCTAAGTCCCGACGGAAAAATAAAGGGCGTGATTGAATCGGACCAGCCTTCAGCCGTTTTCCAGCCTCACGGCTGTGCCGACGGCAGCATCGTGATGTCGCGAGGCGTGTTAAAGACCATGACGGAAAACATCTGGCGCAGCGACGGCGGCGGCAATAACCTGGTGCGCCTGAGCGACGGCTTTAATGAAGAATTTCCCAAGTGCTCGCCCGATGGCAAGACCGTCTATTTCGTAGACATGGCCACTTTCGCATTCATGAAAGTTCCCATCTCTGGCGGCAAATCGGAGCGCGTCTCCGATGCCGTCATGGAGTACGAGGCCGACTACGACATCAGTCGTGATGGCAAAACCGCCGTTCTCGGCACCTACGACTTCAAAGCATCAAAGCCCAACATTTCTCTGTTGTCGCTCGAGACGGGGAAAATTATTGGCACGCTGGAGTATGACCCGCGGCAGAGCGGGCTCGTACGTTTCACTCCCGACGGTAAAAGCATTGTTTACGTCATTCGTGAAAAGGGTGTGGACAACCTCTGGTCGCAACCGCTCGACGGCGGGCGCGGCCATCAGCTCACCAACTTCCCTTCGCTGAAAATCTATTCTTATCAGTGGTCGCTTGACGGCAAAAGCTTGGCGTTCGTGCGCGGTGACTCGCCGACTGACGTCGTTCTGATTCAGGATCTAAAGAAGTAAGCCGAAAGAATTAACCAGAAAAATCAGGGCGGAGGCCATGAGTTCGAAAACTTCCTCTGTCCGCTGATTCTTGATTAAAACCACGAGCGGCGCAGAAAGCACGGTGCCGTGATCGGCTCAAATCGTTCCTAAATAATTAATAATACAAGGCTTATGAGCAGATCTAGTGTACCGCGACTCGCCGTCGCAGTTTGCATTTTGGCTCCGGCGGGATATACTTATCCGGCTTTCCCTCCCCCGAAGCAAATTGCACGACGGTCATAACCGGACAAAGTCGGGCGTTTTGCTTTTCCAGTCTGCGAAAACGTGCATGGCGCAATCCATTCCAAATCATTCTGATCGCCGTCTCGACTCCTGGAAAGAGATTGCCTCTTTCTTTGGCCGCGACGAACGGACCGTTCGCCGTTGGGAGAAGGAAAACGCTCTGCCGGTTCGCCGCGTGCCCGGAGGAACCAAGGGACGCGTTTTCGCCTATGAAAGCGAACTTCGCCGCTGGCTCTCCATCCCGCAGGTTGAAAACAGCGTCGTGCCACTGCACCTGGTCAAAGCTTTTCCCGATCACGCACTGTCCCATCAGAAGCCAGACCATCCCGCACAATCCAGTCCGCCGCACATCCATTCTTCAGTTCGCCTCAACCCGGCATTCGCATTAACAATCTGCGCACTTATAGTCTCCGGACTCTTGTTCTATGCCGCGCGCCATCATTTCGTCGTCAATGCTTCCGCCACGCCCGCCCGTCAGCTTCGCGAAGCCGAAGACTTCTATCTGCAAGGCCGCTATTTCTGGAACAAGCGCACGCCCGAAGATTTGACCAAAGCCGTGGATTTATTCACCCAGGCCATCGTCCGCGATCCCGCGTACGCCAAGGCCTATGTCGGCCTCGCCGACTGCTACAACCTGCTCCGCGAATATTCAGCCATGCCTCCCGAGCAGGCCTATCCGCGCGCGTTGAGCGCGGCGAAGAAAGCCGTCGAGCTCGACGATACTTCCGCCGAGGCGCACGCCTCTCTGGCTTTCGTCACTTTCTACTGGTCGTGGGATGCGAACACCGCCGAGCGCGAATTCAAGCGAGCCATCGCCTTGAACCCTGAGTACAGCACCGCCCATCACTGGTACGCGACATTTCTGCTCTCCCTCCATCGTCTTCCAGAAGCCGCGCAAGAAATTGAGGAAGCGCGCAAGCTCGATCCTTCTTCCCAGGCCATCATCGCCGATGAGGGATTCATTCTTTATCACTCCGGAAAAACCGAACCGGGCGTTGCCCAATTGAAAGAGCTGGAGACCTCCGACCCGGCTTTTCTTTCCCCGCACGTTTACCTGGCGGAAATTTACGGCTTGGCTGGCGACTATCCCAATTTCTTGAAGGAATCGCGCCACGTCGCGGAATTGCGTCACGACTCGCAGGAACTCGAAGTCGTAAGCGCCGCCGAAAGCGGCTATGCCGCCGGAGGCGTCACCGCCATGTGGCAAGCCACCTTGGATACACAACTCCGCTTGCACGCAGCAGGCGCAATGTCGTCCTTCTCGCTCGCCCAGACCTACGCTCGCTTGGGCAGAAATCAGCAAGCCCTCGAATACCTGCACCAGGCCTATGAGCAGCATGACGACCACTTTGTATTCATCGGCGTCGATCCTGCCCTGGTTGGCCTGCGCGGTGACCCGGCCTTTAACGATCTCTTGGCGCTCTCCCGCCAAACCCGCGCCGAATAAGTTAGTCACCGCGACAACGTCCACGGCGCCTCAACCACGCTTGGCGGGTTTCCCATTCAAGCCGCATTTTGGCTTGAGTGGGGGCAAGAAAACGCGAGCCGAAGAGCGCGGTTGTGTGACCAATCCTTCGCGCTGGGCTCGAAAGATGATTTGGGGGGCCATGCGCATCGGGCAGTCCGTCGCAGAATTCAGTGGTTCCCACTCTAGAGCAAACAACGCGCTAGAATGGGCCACCCAGTTGTTCAATGAGACGCATGCATAACCGGAGCTTGTATGGGCCACCCGCCCAATGCAATGCCCGATGACGTGATCGCGGTTGCGATGAGCTATGACGCCAGCGGACGTTACGGCACTGACGCTCCGTTCACGAATGGACTCGGCGGATATTTTGCCGGCGGCGAGTGGAAGCTTGATGCCACCCACAATGAACTGGCGACTGTGTCCAACGGCGGAACGAAGCCTGCCGACGCTTTGCTGACTCTGCACTACGACAATGGCGCGAAGAAATACGAATTGCAACAAAGCATCGCGCCCGGCGAGCAGATGTGGGTGAACCTGGCCGACTTGGTCCACAACCGGGTCGCTGACCGCAAAGGCAATCTGCTTCCGGCTGGCCTGACTTCGGTCACCTATGACGTGCAAGATTTGGGCTCCGGCTTGGGCCATCTTATGGAAAGCGATCTTGCCGTTGACAACACCTGGGGCCATCACGTGAGAGGGCAATTAGGCAATTGCTGCGGGGTGCAGCCGGGATCGTTCGACCCGGGCGTGATCATTTTTGACGTCAACAGCGTCCTGGATGGAATCTTGGGTGACGGCTACAATGCGTGCACCAACGTGGAGCAGAATGTCACTCCACTGATTACCGATTGGTACACCGGCAATTCCGCCATCGCGACCGCCAGCTCCCAAACTGCGAAGGGAGTTTCTCCTGGGTTCACTACGCTCGACGGACAGGGAATCACGGTCGATCCCAATTGCACGATCGTGAACTTCCAGGAGTCACCGGGGAGCATCACGGTGCAGCCTGTTGTGAGTATTACCTCGCCAGCGCCCTCGGCAGTTCCTGTGGCCACTGCCCAACCCGGCGGTGGGGTAGTCGGTAACCACGAGGTTTACATAAGCGCCACCTGTGCACCTGAGGGCAAGGTCAATCCTGAGTTTAACTGGAGCATTACTGAAGGTTCTAATCAGGTCGAACTTGATTCCACGTTGACCGGAGGGCCGACCATGGGAGTGATCGGGATCAAAGGAGGCACGAAAAACGGCGTTACAATCTCGGTCACATGCACAGATAAAAACACTAACACGACTTCAACCGCCCAAACGGCCACAATGACCGCCCAGCAGCCTGGGTCTTTGTCGATTGTGGCGCCTGATAACACGGCCGAGAAAAATTGCACGGTGCAAGGAAGCGCAGGCTGCGAAACAGATCGAACTTTTACCTACCAAGTCAATGATACGAACGGTAATGCGATGGCATTCGTTGATATTGATTTTTGGGACTATATCACCACTGGAACCCAGAACAGTTGCGGCGTAAACTCGTACGTTGTGAGCTGCAGTGGAGGCAGTGCCATTCCGTCGGGCGAGCAAACCGGTAGTTGCAAGCTTGGAACAACAATCTCAGGCCAATTTCCCGAAGACCTCTCCGTGTGCGCTACTGTATGCGGCTCTGTTCGAAACGGCAAATGCACCGGAAGCTGCTCCACAGGGTCGACGCAAACGTGGATAGTGAACGGTTTTCCAATTACAAGATCACCGACCTACCAATGCAACTCCATTTCAGTGCAATGAGGTAAAAAATGAGATCAATCTTTCTAGTTCTGACAGTGCTAGCTGGTATCGCTAAGGCGCAGCAGGTTGAGTACCGCCCAGACATCCAGCAAGTGCTCTCAACCAAGGTTCCTCATTACGCAGTAAAGGCAGCAAATCTCTTGCAGGCAGTTGCACAGATTGCATCTGACTTCGATCTCCCGATGGGGGTTGAGTGGCAAGGCGACCCGGCTGCTGCGAACGAAATCAGCCATGAGTGGAGCAATCTCACCGTCGAGCAGATACTCTACGACCTGGTAACTTTCGATGTTGAGTATCAAATTGATGTCTCAAACGGTGTGGTGCACTTGCAAAAACGCGGAATTGCGGCCAGCCAAAGGAACCCGCTTAACATTAGGGTGCCATCGTTCTCGGTCACCAGCGAATATAGTCGCGAAGCCGCCTTCAGACTGCGAAACCAAGTGAATCTGATGATCTATCCCCGTCAGCCAGGAAAGCTCTCAGCCTGCGCCGGATCCCGCAGCGCTGGTGCGGATGAGGCACTGGTGACGCTTTCGCTGAAAGACGCGACGGCACGGGAAATTCTGGATGCCCTACTCGTCCGATCACACTCCGCGATGTGGCTGGTCGTTTTCCGCGCCGAACAGCCTGACACCGGTTTCCTTGAAACGAAATCGCCTTGGCGGAACACCACGAACCTGGAGCAACCGGATCTTGATATCTTGCCGCGTTTCGACGATCCAGCTACGGGCCGCTATCGCGGTGACTGGAAAATTGGGTTAAAAAGGCCGTAGCGCAGCACGTTGGAGTGGGCAGGCGGCCAAGCCCCCTATCTCGTGCAGTGAGATGCAGATGAAACCCATCTTTCTACTTCTAACATTGTTCGCAAGCGTAGTTGAGGCTCAACAAGTGGCCCAGCGTCCCGATATACACCAGGTGCTTTCGACGAAGGTTCCTCACTACGCAGTGAAGGCAGAAAATCTTCTGCAGGCAGCCGCGCAAATTGCATCTGACTTCGATCTCCCGATGGGAGACGAATGGCAAGGCGATCCGGCTGCTGCGAAGGAAATTACCCGCGAGTGGGACAACACCACGGTAGAACGCATCCTATACGACACCGCAATGTCCGACATTGAGTACCAGATCGAAGTCTCCGACGGCGTCGTCCATCTGCGCAAAACGAGCGTAGCTGATTCTCGAAGAAACCCGCTCAGCATCAAGGTGCCCTCGTTTTCAGTCACGAATATTTACACTGGCCAAGCTGGCTTCGCGCTCCAGGATCAGGTCAACACCTTGATGTTTCCAAGAGAAAAGCAAAGCGCTCACGGCTGTGCTGGCTCATACGGTGCTGGGCCAGACGAGGCTCTAGTTACCCTGTCAATGACAGATGCGTCGGTCCGGCAGATTCTCGATGCCTTGCTCACGAGTTCACGTTCTGTGATGTGGCTGGTCATTTTCCGTAACGAACAATCTAGTGCTGGATTCCTGAAGACCCAATCACTGGAGCACAGCTCCGTGTACTCGGAGGGCCCACAATGGAGCTTCTTGGCACACTACGTAGACCCGGCAACGGGAAAGTACCGCGGCGATTGGAAAATTGGATTAAAAAGGCCGTAAATATCGGATGACAGTCGAAGTGAATTGACTTCGGGGAATTCGGGGGCAGGCGGCCTGACCCCAACTCTTTCCCCAGGCCGGGAAAATCCCGGCCATTGGCCAGGCTAGAGCCCCCTTTCAGGTCTTTCGACGTTTCTCTCAGACCGCGAGTCTGCGATTTGCACGCGCCGTCGCCGTCCCTTGGATTCCCTCTGGTACTCTGAAGCTGCACCCTACCCTTGCAAATCAAAATTCAAAAACTCGTCTATGGCGGCGATGGTCTGGGCCGCCTACCCGCCGATGAGAACGGTCTGGGCAAAACTGTGTTCACTCCCTTCGTTCTCGACGGCGAAACTGTTGAAATAGCATTAACCGAGCAAAAGCGCAGCTTTGCCCGCGGACGCGTCGAAGAAATCGTCGAAGCCTCCGCGCATCGCGTCGAACCGCAATGCCCTTACTTTCAGCGCTGTGGCGGATGCCATTACCAGCACGCGGATTACGCGCATCAGCTAGAAATCAAAGCGGAAATCTTGCGCGAGACTTTGCGCCGCACCGCGAAAATCGAGTTGCCCTGCGAATTGCAGACCCATTCCGCCTCGCCCTGGAAGTATCGCAATCGCAGCCGCTTCAAACTGCGCCATGCGCCCGAATTTGCCATTGGATACTACAAGTTCGCTTCGCACGAACTTCAACCGGTCGAGCAATGTCCCATCAGCTCAGACCTAATCAACCGCGCCCTCACCGCACTTTGGCACTCGGGGCGCGAGGGAAAGCTCGCCGGTATCGAAGAAATCGAAATCTTTGCCAACGCCGAAGATACGCAAATGCTTGTTGAGCTTTATCTTGCCGCAGGCACGCAGCGTAGCGAAGCACGGCGGTTAGCGGAGAGCATGCAGCCGCTCATCCCTGAAATTGCCGGGGTCGTTGCGTTTCCCGGCGGCGTGGCCGAATCGCAGACGCCCATCGCAGCGATTGGATCGGAGTTTCTGACTTATGCCACGAAAAGGGCTGCTTATCGGGTAAGCGCCGGAGCCTTCTTTCAAGTCAACCGGTTTTTGCTCGATGAACTAACGAGTATTGTCGTTCCGCCCGGCCTTTCCGGCTCCCATGCTTTGGATCTCTATGCAGGAGTAGGACTTTTCTCGAAGCTCCTGGCTGAAAGTTTTCCACAGGTGAGGAGTGTTGAGTCGTCACATACATCCACAGGCAATCTTTCCGACAATTGTCCTCAGAGCGTGGAGGTGGTGCAGGCGACAACGGAAGAATATCTGAACAATGCGAAGGGTAAGACTGGCTTGCACAAGACAAAACCGGATTTGGTCATTGTCGATCCGCCGCGTGCTGGGCTGGGCGAATCGGTCGTTGCGGGGTTGGTGAAGTTGAACTCGCCGCGGGTGACTTATGTCTCCTGCGACCCGGCAACGCTGGCGCGCGATTTGGCAGGCTTGACTAAATCCGGCTATCACATCGCTGAAGCGCATTGGTTGGATATGTTTCCGCAGACGTACCACATCGAAAGCGTTTTCCATTTGCTTCGCTAGTCGCCCGCTCCCCCTTCGCTGAAATTCCATGAATCGCACCGCATCAGTGCGCGCGCCCCGTTCGCCCCTGCTCTGGGCGGCTCTCGCCTTTGCCTGTGGGCTTTTTGCCGGCCAGTTCATGTGGCGCCCACCGCTGTGGTGGTTCATTGCCGCTGGAGTGTCTGGCTTGTCGGCTTTTTATTATTTGCGTCGAAGAGTGTACTGCGCGCTCGCGCTCGCGTGGACGGTAATCTTCGTGATGGGCGCGCTCACGATTCAATTGCACTCGGCTGAATCGGCGGACGTTAACTCTGCCAGTTCGATTCCATCGGATGGTCGCGAAGTTCTGGTGACCGCGCACGTGTTGAGAGAAGGCATCGCGCACGCAGACGATGGCGCAACCGGCGACACAACCCAGCGGATTGACGTTGAAACCGAACAGATTTCCGACGAGGGCCGAACGCAACCCGTCCAGATCGGCGTGAGATTGAGTATCTACGCGAAAGATAGAAATAACATGCGGGCTTTTCGCTACGGCGAGCGTTTGCAGTTTCCCGCGAAGTTGCAGCTTCCGCGGAATTACCGCAATCCGGGCGCGTTCGATTATGCAGGCTATCTCGCCGACAACGGAATCCGCGCGCTTGCGTCCGTCAAATACAACGAGATCACTGTGTTGCCGAGATTCGCCGGCCATCGCGCCGAGTATTGGCGCGCACGCATGTATGCGAGCATCGTCGCAAAAGTTCATGCGCTCTGGCCACAACCCGAAGCCGGCTTGATGGATGCGGTTGTGCTCGGCGAGCAAGCGTTCCTCAATCGCGCAACGCGGACAAACTTTCAGCGCTCAGGAACCTACCACGTGCTCGTCGTTTCTGGCATGAATGTGACGATACTGGCGTTTGCCACGTTCTGGTTCTTGCGGCGCATTCATGTCGGCGAAGTGTCCGCAAGCGCACTCACGGTCGGCTTGATGATCGCGTATGCCGCGCTCACCGGCTTAGGCTCACCCATCTGGCGGGCCACGCTGATGGTGGGCGTGTATTTCGTGGCGAGATTGTTTTATCGCGGCAAATCGGCGCTGAACGCGATTGGCGCGGCTGCGCTGGCCATCATGGTTTTCGAGCCGAAAGCTTTATTTGGCGCCAGTTTTCAGTTGACGTTCCTGTGCGTGTGGATTGTGGCGGCGATCGGCATACCCGCGCTGGAACGAACCAGCCAGCCTTACATTCGCGGGTTGCGGAGTCTCGATGTGAAGCGTTATGACACTCATCTCGCCCCCCGTGTCGCGCAATTTCGCCTGGACTTGCGAATGATTGCGGAACGGCTAGAGCGATTCGCGGGAAGACGATTTGCAGGAAAGCAACTCCCATTGCCTGCCCTGGGATGGGGCTTTCGGATTGGGTTCCGCGCTTGGGAACTCGTTGCGGTTTCAGCGATTTTGCAAATCGGGCTGGCGCTGCCGATGGCTTATTACTTTCATCGCGCGACGGTGCTGAGCCTGCCTGCGAATCTGCTGGTGATTCCGCAGCTCGAGATGCTCATGCCCGCGGCGATAGCCGCCTTGATGCTGGGCTACGCGTGGATGGGCCTGGCAAAAATTCCGGCGATGGTGGCAGGACTTGCCCTCGATGGAATTCTGGGCACGGTGCATCGTGTGGGCGAAGTGAGGCTTGCGGATGTGCGCGTCCCCACGCCGACGGTGGCGATGATGTTCGCCGCCGGAATCACATTGGCGTGTGCCATGGCGGGCATTCGAAGCAAGAAGTGGCTGGCCATAGCGGGCGTTGCCGGCGTTGGGCTGGCCGCGCTCTGGATTTCAGCGTGGCCGGCGCAGCCGCGCGTTCAGCGCGGCCAACTGGAAGTCACAGCGATTGACGTCGGCCAAGGCGATTCGATTCTCGTGGTGACGCCGGAAGGCAAGAGTCTGTTGGTTGATGCGGGCGGCCTGCCGGGATGGGTACATTCAGAACTCGACATGGGCGAAGACGTGGTTTCGCCGTATTTGTGGTCGAGGGGGTTCTCGCATCTCGATTACGTCGCGCTGACTCATGCCCACGCCGACCACATGGACGGAATGGCGGCTGTGCTTGAAAACTTTCAGCCGCGGGAATTGTGGCTGGGCGTTGATCCGCGCACGCATGAGTTGCAGCCGTTGCTGAATGAAGCGGGAGAATTGAACATTCCCGTGAAACTACACGGCGAGGGCGAGCGGTTTGATTTCGGTGGCGCAGATTTCCGCGTGCTGGCGCCGTCGTTGAACATCCAGGAGCGCGATCCCCATTTGAAAAATTCGCGGCGCAATGAAGAGTCATTGGTGATAAGAATTGCCTATGGCGATACCTCAGCGTTGCTCGAAGGCGACGCCGAGAAAGCGACCGAGCAGGAAATGATCGGGGAGAACCCGCAAGCCGATGTGCTCAAAGTCGGGCATCACGGGAGCAATACTTCGACGACGCAGGATTTTCTGGACGCGGTGCGCCCGCGCTATGCGGTGATTTCGGTGGGGCAGCGAAACGTATATGGGCATCCGCGTCGGGAAGTGCTCGAGCGGCTGGGCGAGGCCAAAGCGGCTACTTACCGTACCGACCTGGAAGGCGCAGTTTCATTCTTTCTTGATGGAAAGAATGTGACCACCCGCGTGGCGGGTATTGCGTATTAAGAAATATTCAACCACAAAGGACACGAAGGGCCACGAAGGAAAAAACTAAGGCAAACTAATCACGTAGGACACGAATCCCTTCTGTAATTCAGGTCCTAATTTACGTCGCTAGTTTCCGTATCTGCGGCGGGGTTCTGGCGGGATTCTTCGATTAGAGCTTTAGCGCGGTCGGCATCTTCGGCGCGCACAAGAATGACGGTGCCGCCGACGCCGGGGAGAATTTCCTGCTGCGCGTCAAGAGAAGTGATGTCGGCATCGATACCGGCGGACTCAAGCAGGCCGCGGACGACGAGGGCTTCCGATTCCTGCTCGGAATCGAAAACTCGAACTAATTCTTCATTAGGGAGAGGCTTGCTATTGGGCATGTTTGCTCCGTCTTTACACACCGATTGAATACAAGTTGATTTTACTCTGATGGCGCGCGTCGCGGATGAGATGCACGAGATCTCCTTCGACTTCGCTCAGGGCAGGCGCTCGGGCCGTGGGAGAAAACGCGAGCCTTCGGAATGACAACTACCGCGCGGCAAAGGAGTTAGCCGAACCGAAGTCTTGGCACTAGAGAGCTATTGCGCGGGGGCCGCGGCGGCGAAAGAATGGGCGCAACGCGGCTTTCATGGCGGACATCTAATGGGCAGGAGGCGGAATGGCCATTCAACCGGTAGCAATGCGAGGGCAACAGCCGCGGGAAGTTGAAGAAGAAGCCAAAAACATACGCCGCCTGCAAGTGATGATATCGATGGTGATGTCGGTCATCAGCCAGGACCCGAATTTAACCGTCGAAGAAGCGTCCGAACTGGCTGCCGGAGCGAAGCGCGCCGCGCTAGCCATGTTTCCGGATAAAGAGTTGGCCTTCGATCTCCTCTACAGGCCACGAATCCAGCGGTTGATGAATGAGAGATTTCGGCTGCAGTAGGTTGGAGTCCTAACCTCTGCGTAGTCCGACCTGAAGTCCACAACCCCAAGCCGCTGTAGAAAAACACGACAAAGGTCGAGCGCCCGACATAAAGATAGTCCGTCCCACAGAAGCAGCGCGGTTTGATCTTCTGATCGCTGGGGGAATACACTCGCTCGGGGTGTTTCTCACATGAAATCTTATTCGCGAATATTGCCGGTGTTCTTGATGCTTGCCATTTCTGTTTTCGCTGCCGCCGATGATGAAGGTCATCATCATGAGGATTTAACGCAGGGGCAGCTGGGCACGGTGCACTTTCCGGTGTCGTGCGACACGAAAGTTCAACAGAATTTTGAGCGAGGAGTCGCGCTGCTTCATTCATTCTGGTATTCGCAGGTAGAACAGCAATTCACGGTGATTGCGAAAAACGATCCCAAGTGCGCAATGGCGCATTGGGGCATTGCAATGGGGATGTGGCACCAGCTTTGGGATACACCGGACGCGAAAATGATTGCCAGGGGGTTGGCCGAAGTAAAGAAGGCCGAGGCGCTGCATGCGAAGACGCAGCGCGAGAGGGACTATATTGCAGCGATCGGCGCATTCTATTCGGATTCGCAAACGCGCGACCACCATGCGCGGGCGGTGGCGTATTCGGACGCGATGGAGGCGATTTACAAGAAGTATCCAGAAGACAAAGAGGCGGCGGCGTTTTATGCGCTCTCGCTGCTGGCGTCGGCGCCCGAAGACGACACGACTTTTGCGAATCGCAAGAAGGCAGCTTCGGTGCTGGAAGTTTTGTTTAAGGAAGAGCCGAACCATCCGGGCGTGGCGCATTATTTAATCCATACTTATGACAAGCCGCAACTGGCAGAGTTGGGATTGCCAGCGGCGCGGCGGTATGCGGAGATTGCACCGGCATCGCCGCATGCACTACACATGCCTTCGCACATTTTTGCACGGCTGGGATTGTGGCAGGACGACATCAACTCGAATCTGGCTTCGATTGCGGCGACGCGCCAGACGGCGCACATGGGCGACTCCGGACATCAGTTCCACGCCATGGATTTTTTGACTTACGCGTACATGCAATCGGGACGCGAAGGTGAAGCGGAGGCCGTGGTGGAGGAAATAAAGACCATGCCCGAAGACCATGACAATATGTATGGCGCGGATTATGATCCGCGGACGAATGCGCTTTCGGTGTTTCCGGCGCGCATTGATCTGGAATTGCATCATTGGCAAGATGCGGCAGCGCTTAAGCCCGTGGCAGGAGCGTTGCCGGCCGACCTCGCCGTTACATATTGGGCGCGGGCGATTGGCGCGGCGCGCAGCGGAAATGTGAAGCAGGCGAATGAAGACGTGACGCAGATTGAGCGCATTCACGAGACCCTGGTGAAGGACAAGAAGCTGGAGTTTGCTGAAGGGGTCGAGGATTCGCGGGTGGAAGCGGTCGCGTGGGTAAACCATGCGGAAGGAAGAAATGATGAGGCCGTAATCTCACTGCGGGCGTTGGCTGAGAAAGAAGAAGCACGCGGGTATGAGGTGGGCGACATTCCGGCGCGGGAAATGCTGGCCGACATGTTGATGGAGATGAACCAGCCAGACCACGCGCTGGCAGAGTATGAAACGGATTTGAAGTTCAATCCGGGACGGTTTGACGGCCTGTATGGCGCGGCGCAATCAGCGAAGGCGACGCAGCAGAGCGAGAAGGCCAATACATACTACGCGGAGTTGCTCAAGTCGTGCGCGGGGGCGACATCGTCGAGGCCGGAGTTGGCACAGGCGAAGGAGTTGGTAGCGAGCAAGTGATGTATGCCCACGTCTCGCAAATGCGGCGAGACATGGGGCAACCAGAATTTTATCTGGGAAATCCAGTGTAGTGAATTGGCGCGCTTACCTGATCCTTATCATTTTGACGATGAGAACGGCGAAGATGGCCAGCGACCCTAAGGCTGCGTTGTATTCGCGGTGCTTCCAGTAAAGCTGGGAGGAAAACGATCCGGCGCTTGAGCCGTAAGGCGTGAAACGCGGCAGGAGGCGCGGAACGTGGCGGCAGTACTCTTCGAAGTCGGCGAACTTACCGCGCAGAAATTCTTCTTCGCTACGGATTACCGGCCAATAAATCAAAAGATAAAAGAGGACGATGGCGGCGCCGATCCAGAGGTTGCGTCCGGCGATGGCGAAGCCGATGGCGAGAATTAACGATCCCAAATAGAGAGGATTGCGCGTATAGGCGTAAGGGCCACTGGTGGCGAGCTGCTCGTTTTTCTGCACGTGGCCGGAAGCAATGGCACGGATGAGAAGGCCCGGAATGACAATGGCCGCGCCGATAAGAAGTGAAATGGACGTGGGTTTGGCGAGCCAGAGGTAGAGAGCAGCGAAGAGAAAGCCGAGAGGAACGCGGATGCGACGGGCGATTTTAGCCCAGGTCATGCGCGTACCTCCAGCAACTCGCGCGCGGCGGAAGCGACTTGCTGGCTCGTGATTTGCAACAGGCCGACTTCAGGGGCTCCGTGGCGGGAGTGATTGGTGACGCTGGCGGGACTTCGCAAGACGATGCTGCGCGTGCCAAATGGGCCGTTGCGCGCCGGATCTGTGGGGCCGAAGATGGCGACGACAGGAATATTCAACGCAGCCGCAAGATGCATAGGGCCGGTGTCACCGCCAATGAAGAGACTCGCGCGGCGCGTAAGTGCAATGAGTTCTGAAAGCGAGAGGGAGATGCTTGTTGCCACGCCCTGGCTTGCGGCCTCGACTTCGTGGGCCAAATTTTCTTCTCCCGGGCCGAAATTGATGAGTGGGGTCATCATGCCGCTCGCGAATAATTGCTTCGCGACTTCGCCATAGCGATTTGCAGGCCATTGCTTCGCTCCCCATCCCGCGCCGGGATTGAGAATCGCGAACTTGATGATGCGGCGAGCCGCGAGCTCATTTTCTATTTTTCGTTCAGCCTCTTCGTCGCGCGGAAATTGCGCGGGCGCGAGCTTCAATGGCATATTGGCAAGGGCCTCCGCGAGGGAAAGATTCTGTTCAATCACGTGTGCTCCCTGGGCTGTGACGGTGGAAGTATAGAACCAGCGCGTGGCGGATTCACGGGGATGGGAGAATCCGTAACGTACGGGCGCTTGAGAGAGGCGCGCGAAAATGGCTGAACGCAACAGGCCCTGGAAATCAATGGTGGCATCGTAGCGTTCTTGTTTAAGGGCAGCGACGGCAGCCAAAAAACTTTGCCGCGTAGCAGCGCTGAAAAGAGACTTGCGCCAGCGTTTTGTGTTAACGGTATGAACCTGGTCGGCGAGGGGACGCGCAGGTGTGAGTGCTCCGGAACGGGCCGCAGCATTGGTGCACAGAAGTTCAACCCAGCGTTCTTCGACGAGCCATCCGATTGCCAGTGAAGGCAACGCCGCGCGGAGAGCCGCCACTGCGGGCGTGGCGTGAATAATATCGCCCATGGCGCTTAGGCGCACAATGAGAACCTTCTTCGGTTCGGCACTCACCGCGATCCCAGTTTAGTGCGAATAGTTTCTGTGGCGGAGTGGTCTTTCGGGTCGCCGACAATCGCAACCCGTCCGCCGTATTCCTGAACCGCATCGCGCTCTGGTACGGAGTCGGCGGTGTAGTCGGTTCCTTTGGCTTGCACGTCAGGCTTGATTTCGCGGATGAGTGCACGCACGTCGTGTTCGGGGAAAATGACGACGGCGTCCACGTCAGCGAGGGCGGCGAGTATCTCAGCGCGCTCGGAGTCAGGCATGATGGGACGGCCCGCGCCCTTCAAAGTACGGACGGAATCATCGGCGTTGACCGCGACGACGAGGCGTCCGCCGAGTTCTTTGGCGGCGCGCAGATAGCGCACGTGGCCGACGTGCAAGAGATCGAAACAGCCATTGGCGAGGGTGACGGCGTCGCCGGCGCGGCGCCACTCGGCGACCTGCCTTTGCAACTGCGCGCGCGTGAGAATTTTTTGGCTCATCATGCTAATGGGGGCGCGTAACGGGCGGCATCTTTTCGATCGCTGCGAGCAATTCCGCCTGAGAAACGGTGGCTGTGCCGCGCTTCATCACGACGATTCCGCCGGCGTAGTTGGCAAGATGGGCGGCTTCCTCGGTGCTGGCGCCGGCCGCCAGCGCGGCGGTGAAAGTGGCGATAACGGTGTCGCCCGCTCCGGTAACGTCAGCGACTTCGTCGGTGCCGAAAATCGGGATGTCCACGGGCTTGTGTTTCCCGGCGAAGGCGACCATGCCGTCGCGGCCGCGCGTGATGACCAGCGACTGGAGTTTCATCTGCGCCATCACTTGTTGAGCAGCGGCGCAGAGCTGCGGCCAGTCCTGGCCGATTTTGACGCCCAGCGCTTCTTCGACTTCGGGCTCATTGGGCGTGGCAGCGGTGATATCCGAGTATTCGAGCATGCGGCGACGCGAATCAAGCACAATGGGTAAACGTGCGGCGCGGCCTTTTTCCCGGATTGCGTTGAGGATTTGCGGGGTGGCTGCACCGTAGCCGTAATCCGAGATCAGCATGGCGTCGGAGGCCCGCGCATATTCGCGGGCGGCGAGGATCAATTCACGGCGCGTATGGGTACCGGGAGGAGCATCGGGCTCGCGGTCGATTCTGGCGACCTGTTGCTGCCAGGTGTGGGTCATGCCGGCGAGGATTCGGGTTTTGGTGACGGTCGGATATTTTTTGTCGCGCACGATCCCGCTGAGCGCAATGTGTTTGCGGCGAAATAATTTCAGCAGCAATCGCCCGGGTTCATCTTCGCCGAGGATGCCGACGGGGAGAACATTTACCCCGAGATCCGCCAGATTGTTGACTGCGTTGGCGCCGCCGCCGGGAACGACCTTGCGATCTTTGTGACGCAGAATCAACACGGGCGCTTCGCGGGAGACGCGCGAGATTTCTCCGAAGACAAATTCATCGGCCACGAGGTCGCCGATGACGGTGATCGTGACTTTGGCGAAGGACTCGACGATGCGCTTCAGCCGCTCAGCTTCTTTGGGGTGTCTGTTCATCCGCTTGGAAATTCTCTCATGTCCGGGGCTTGAGCTCGTCAATTCTCCGCAGAATGGCGCTTACGGCGTCATCGGCATCGGCGAGTTCGATGGTAACGCGGGGCACAGCTAAAGGAGTAAGCGCCGATTGAAGCTCGCCCAGATTGACAATGTCTTTTTCCGTCGTGACAAAGCCATCGGCGCCGCTCGCCGCGTGCAATTTCAAAAGCTCCCCGATGTGACGGGCGGTGTAGGCGTGATGATCGGGGAAGAACCGGGTCGCGGCCGGCTGCACGCCACGAGCCCTGAGTTGTTCCGCGAAGACTTCAGGGCGAGCGATGCCGCAGAAGATTACGGGCCGTGAAGGCGCGCCATCGAGCACGATGCCTCGTCGCGCACGCCAAATCTTCTGGTTTCGAATAGGGAGCGCGTCAGGATCCATCTCGTCCATGAGAACAATGGCGTCAGCCCGACGGAGGGATTGTAGAGGCTCACGCAACCTGCCGATGGGAAGCAGCTCGTCTCGCAGGTCGCGCTGCGTCAGCAGCACAATGTCAAAATCCCGCGCCAACTGACGATGCTGGAAGCCATCGTCAAGCAGGTGAAGCCGCGCACCGAATTTGGATTCCGCCAAAAGACCCGCTTCGTAGCGGCTTTCGCCAATAATCACGGGAACACCCAACTGCCGGGCGATGAGCAAGGGCTCATCGCCGAAAGCGCGGGCGCTGCCCGATGGGTCGACCATTGCGACGCCCCGAGAGGAGCGCGCATAGCCGCGGGAAAGGACATCGAATGCGACTCCTCGAGCTTGCAGCATTCGGCCCAGCCACAAGATGAATGGCGTTTTGCCGGAGCCTCCCACGGACAGGTTGCCAACGCTGACGACCGGCCGCTGCAAGGCGAGCGGACGTCGAATGCCGCGATCGTAAAGCGCGTTCTTGCCCTGCGCTCCCAACCCGTAAATGAGGGAAAGAGGGTTCACGATGAATGCGTAACACCGCGACTCTTGCCCGCCGCTACGCGAGCTTCCACACGCGAGTGCATGAGATTCAATAAGGCGTCAGCAGTCTTTCGCGTGGCACCCGTCTCCGATTGCGCTGTTTCTGCCGCATTGTGGCCGAGCGTGCGGCGCTCTTCTGGATGGGCAATCAAGCTCATCCAAATTTGCGGCAAGTCATCCGGCGTGGCTATACGCACGGCATTCCGGCTCTGAAACAGAGCAACCATTTCGCGAAAATTTTCCGTGTGGTTGCCGACGACGATGGCAACTCCGTGTTGAGCGGGCTCGAGGATGTTGTGACCACCGTGTGGTTCGAGGCTGCCGCCAACGAAGGCGATATCCGCAAGCGCATAGAGTGAAGCTAACTCCCCGATTGTATCCACCAGAAGGACACCGCCCGAGATCGCGTCAGCGCGCCAGGCCGATCTGCGCCAGTAGGGAATTTGCGATTCCCACAAGATGTTCTCAACATGGTCGAAGCGTTCTGGACGGCGCGGCGCAAGAATCATCACAGCCTGAGGATGAGCCGCGAGAACACTTTTGAAGGCGCGAAGGAGTATTGGTTCTTCCCCATCCACGGTGCTGCCACAGACGATAACGGGGTGCGCTCCGGCCCGCTGAAAGGCGTTCCAAAGCTGCGAGACGATCGGGTTAGGGGCGGGGACCGGAATATCATATTTTAGATTTCCGCTGACCTGGACCCGTTCGGTTGAGGCTCCGATTTCGACAAGTCTTTGCGCATCCATGGCGGTCTGCGCAAGGAACAAATCTACATTTGCGAGCACTGACGAGAGCAGTTTTCGCCACCGGCGGTATCCGGGCAGAGAGCGGTCAGAAATGCGGGCATTGACGATCGCGATCTTTGATCCGCTGGCGTGCGCCAATCGAAGAAAATTAGGCCAGAATTCAGTTTCGGCGATTACGACCATCTCCGGTTGGAGGAGGCGCAGGGACGACCGGATCGCGAAAGGTAAATCGAGAGGAAAGTAGAAGACATTTTGCCCACCGAAGCGCTTCCGGGCGAGCATTTGTCCGGTATCAGTCGTGGTGGAGATGACAATGCGGTGTTCGGGGAAGTGCATCTGCAACTTATCGGCCAAATTGCCCACGGCCAGGACTTCTCCGACGGAAACGGCATGAATCCAAATCACCGGCCGTTGCGGCTCTATTTGAATGCGGGCCGGCATGCGGCCCCAGCGTTCGCCGAGCCCGGCGCGATACTTCCCATGGCGCACCATCTCAAGTAGCCAATAAGGAAGGCTGACCAGCAGCCCTACCGCCAGCAAAGCGCTATAAAAGAAATACATAAAGGATTCCACATTCTAACCGCTGGGCGAATTGATCGAGGCACCGCTCGTGGGGAGTGACGCATCCTATAATGCAATGAAAGCCATGCCACGCCATTTTGCTTTACCGGCCACCGTTCTTGTGTTCTCCCTCATCCTTTCGCCTTTGTCATGCTACGCGGCCAAACAATTCGTAATGCCTGAGCCGAAGCCGGCAAGCTCCTACCCGGCGCGGGACCAGCATGCGAGCGAATCGGTGACCGTGGCGCTTGATCCCTACGACATGGCGGACAAAGCATCGATTTTTACAGTGCCATACAATCAGGACGGCTTTCTCCCCATTTTTGTCGTGATTCGCAATGATGGTGATCAACCGATTACCCTCGAAAACATGAAGACGGAATACATTACTGTTGATCGGATCAAGATTCCGCGAGCAACGGAGGATGATCTCTACCGCCGTCTGTCGCGGCCCGAATCGACGCCCAGCCCCACGCCACTGCCCTGGCCGAAAAAAGTGAAGGGCGGCATCAGCGAGAAGACCCGCGATGAAATCGACCGTTCCCAATTTGCCGCGAAGGCAGTCGAACCGCACAGCACACAGGCGGGGTTCATGTTCTTCGACGTTTCTGGAATCTCCACGCCGCTGGCGGGCGCGACGTTTTATCTTTCCGGCGTGGACGACGCCAAAGGCAACGAACTGATGTATTTCGAAATCCCTCTGGAGAAATATCTCAGCGCGCCAACGAAATAGCGGGTCAGTGATTGCCCGGCAGGAATCGATTCATTAAGCGGCCCGCGCGCACGACATGGTAAAGAGGAAAGAGCGCATCGGGAAGGCGAACGGCGTTCCACTCGCCTTCGCTGGGGGTGGTCAGGAGCCGCCAGAGTAAACGCAGTCGGTCTGGGGCGCGCTCTCGCAGCCGCAGCATCTCACGGAAATAGGCGGGCGACTCGAAGTTGAAATCAAAATTGCTTGCAAGCAAAGCAGCGACCTCTTCGGCAATGGCTTTTGCTTTTGCGTCCGCAGCGATGGTCTCGGGCAATGCGGCTCCCAGCAATCGATTGGCGAGCACGAAGCACACTGCGACGATGCGTTGCAGGCCTAATCTGGCTGCCTCGCGGTGGACGAGGCGCCAGTTCAGCGCTTCCAGCTTCGACAATTGAACGATGTCGCACAACAGCGAGAGCCGCAGCCACATGTGTTTGGCGGCATGGGCACACAAAGCGAGCATAAGGTCATCGGGGGCGATTGTGCGCATGTTTTGCCCGGCGATCTGGATGGTTTCGGCTCGATGGAAAAGGTCCTCGATAGAAAAGTCCATCGCGTAGAAGCGCGGGAGCAAACGCCAGTGCAATTCGATGAGGTTCTCACCATACGCGTGGTCGAAGGCTAATTCGTATCCGCACCGGAATCTCTCGCGCTCCTGCCGCGCGGTCAGTTCGGCGGCTGGATAATAGCCCAAGTCCGATAAGGCCGTTGTGGCGCCACGAACATCCCCCGGCCGGACAACGAGGTCCAGATCATGAAACTGACGTTCGCACACGCTTCCATACAGCACCTGGGCCAATGCCGGCCCCTTGTACGCCAGCGTTTCCGTGCCGTGTTCCTCCAGATGTTTGGTCACCCGCGCAAGTTCGGCGGCGAACCAGAGGGTTCGCTTGCAATTGATCGAGTAAGCTGCCATGAGGGCTGCGGGCGGCGTGATGGCCACGCTCACGCATGCGCGATATACCTGAGGAATGACGCCATGGTATTCGGCGCGAGCCACGATTGGCTCCCAGTCGAAGGGGGATGCGAACGCTTGCTGCAGGCTTCGCTGACGCTCAGGGTCGGGAATCTGGGCGCAACATGCAAGGAGGAAGGCAAACTCCGAATTGGCGGAGGGCTCGGGCATCGCTCTCATGATAGCGGGGCATAGAGCGGCAGGCCGGAATAATTTATTCTGTTTAGACAGATTGCTATGTTTACCCGCAAAATTCGCGTGGAATACCAAGCCGATGGGGAACGGGTGCCGTGTCCTCTGAAGTGGCTCGACAGTTTTTCCATGCGGAACTTCACCAACGCCTCTGCGTTTGACGACACGCTTCCGGTAGCAGATGGATTGATGGAGATCGGAGCACGCGTGCCACTGGAGAAGCTTCAGGAGGCAATGCAGGACTGGTTCCAGCGCAAGAGCTACCTTCCCCAGGGCGCCAAACTCCATCTAGCCGATGCGTAAAGCGTGGAAAGCGTTAGCCGATCCTTAGCTCCTATAGAAAAAATTAATAGGGAACGCCTGCGGAATCGGCGAATCTAATGCAACTCGAGATAGTTCTGGCCAGTGGGCTGGAATTGAACAGTGCTGCCCAGGCATTAGGCAAGAAAAGCAGCACGCTAAGCGGGAAAACACATGCATCTGGGCTCCCCCAAAACGTCGTATTTGGCTAAGACTGGCAGCCCTGCGGTAGTCGTATCTGTCGAAACGACCAGTGAAGATCGGCGCGCGCAAATTCCGTGGTTCAAGCGCATCAATTGGTTTTTTATTCTGGGTATGGCCCTGATGTTCGTCTTGAGTACTGCGATTTGGCTAGCCGTTTTAGCGCATTAAGCCATTCAATCTTGACCTTGGGGGTGTTTACAAGGAAATTTGTCCGCACAGTAGAATTTTGTTTCTTTTTTGGGAAAAATAAGCGACACTGCGGTTGTTAACGGGTTATTACTTCGGGGATCGAGTTCAATGACCCAGCGCTCTCTTCGCATCCACGAATCCGACGCACGCCCACATGATGCCGATCCTTCTGACTTTTCGTCGCCTTCACCTCGACCGGGCCGCAACTTACTCTTAGGTGTGGTTGCGCTGCTGGGCGTAAGCGCGGGCTTCTGGTTGGCTGTCACACTCACCATCACACATTTTTTGCGCTGACTTTTTCTATTTGTCATAGTGCAGCAGCGAGAGCACGTCGTATTGCTTCAGCTTTTCGCGGCCGTTGAGGAAGTCGAGTTCGACAACAAAGCCAAATCCGGCAATATCTGCACCGAGAGACGTCGCCAGCTTGGCCGTGGCATCGGCCGTTCCGCCGGTGGCCAGAAGATCGTCAACGATAACGACGCGCTGACCTACTTGAATAGCGTCTTTGTGGATCTCCAGCGTATTGCTGCCATATTCGAGATCGTATTTTAATTTCTCCGTCACCGCTGGCAGCTTGCCCGGTTTGCGCACGGGGATGAAACCTGCATTGAGGCGGTAGGCTAGCGCCGGAGCGAATATAAATCCGCGCGCCTCCATACCCAGAACCAGATCGATTTTCTTGTCGAGGTAATATTCCGCGAAAGCGTCAATCAGCGTCGCGAGGCCGGTCTTGTCTTTGAGCAGAGTGGTAATGTCGTAAAACAGAATGCCCGGCTTGGGGAAATCAGGCACTTCGCGGATGAGTTTCTTGAGTGGCTCACATTTGCCGTTCGCTTGAGCTACCGCCATTACCATGCTCCTTCAATTCGAAATTTGCTGAGACCGGTTACGGGCTGGGCCTCAAATTCTTCTACATCGTCGACGCGAGCAGCCCGGGGGCCGGCTTGCAAACGCGAGCGCAAAGCTGCCAACTGTTCCCCACTGCCCATGGCCAGGACTTCGACACTGGAATCGGGATTGTTGCGAACCCAACCCGCAATTCCGAGCGTGTGTGCTTCGCGTTCCACGAACCAGCGAAAGCCGACTCCCTGCACGCGTCCCCGCACCAGAAACCGGCGGGCCAGAGTTTGCGAAGATTCCGTGCTCATGCTATTTCGGCTTACGCGCGAGAAAGATAAACGCCTTCAGCCGTGTCCACTTTGATCTTCTCGCCTTCGTTGATGAAAGGAGGCACCTGTACCACCAAGCCAGTTTCCGTCTTCGCGGGCTTGGTTACGCTGGACGCCGTCGCGCTCTTAATTCCCGGCTCCGTTTCGACGATGGTCAGAATCACCGTCTGAGGCAGCTCAATGCCTACCGCTTTTCCGTCGAAGAACTCAACTTTAATCTGCAAGTTGGATGTGAGATAGTCCACCGAATCTCCGAGGGTGTCACGCGTAAGGTGCGTCTGCTCGTAGTTCTCAGTGTTCATGAAGTAGTAATCGTCGCCGTCGCTATAGAGGAATTCCATATTGACTTCATCCACCATGACTTTTTCGATGGGATCGGGCGAGCGAAAGCGGTGCTCAAACATGGCGCCGGTGCGCAGATTGCGCAGCTTGGCTTGGATGAAAGCGCGCAGGTTGCCCGGCGTCCGGTGCTCCACGCTGAACACGGAATGCAGGTCATTATTGTGCTTGATGATCATTCCGGGACGTAGCTGGGTGGCGGGGATAGACATGCTCTAGTAAATCTCCTTTAAAAACGAATGAGTTCGGCGGCGGAAGCGGGCAGGCCACAAAGTCCGCCAATTTGGACCCGGCTAAAGCAGGTCAAACATTAAGTTTAGCGGAGTCGCGGGGATTTGGGAAATGGCCGTATAGACCATCCGGTAGTGCGAAATGGTCTGGCCGATCATTCTAAAGCTGCGGCATCCACGGGCCGCCTCATCTTACGTATCGTGCCAATGGTCCGTCAGCGAACAGCCTGTCTCTTAGCGAAATATCGCGCCAAAGAAACGCCGTATTTTACTCAGGAATCCACCATGCCGGGCGGGAGCAGAAGGCTTTGCCGGCGCCTCTTCCACCGACGGCGGAATCACTACATCTTGAAAGGGGGTGACACGCACCCGTGCCGTTACCGGCAGCGCTTCGGATTCGCGCACTTCCGCCCCGACCTCTGAAGTTGTGTTCCTGCGTGGAGCATTGGCGTTGAACACGAACGGCGCGTCCACCGTGACGTGCACCTCGTTGGGCTTGGACGCGGGAAGTGGTTGCACTTCCGGTCCCGGGGCAGCAATGGGCGCAAGCGGCCCCGAACATCCACAGTTCGCGGGAATCGTGGTGTCGGCGTTTTTTATCTGTCCCGCACGAAAGCTCACTTGCTCCGATGGTTTCATCTCGTAGGCATCATCGCCGATGAGTTCCGACACGTTAATCGGCGCGCTATTTCCCGCCAGCGTACGTAGGCAGGTGTTCCCATGCGAGTCCGCGTGAATGGCCAGATCGAATCTGCCCGGCCCGGCCAGAACAATCCGAAAATCGGGAGTCATTACTGAATCCGAAACTGGAGGGGACGATGGCGCCAGCCCGTAATGCAACTCGATCGTACCCGTGTTCATGCCGAGCAGCATGTCGTGACCATTGGGCGAGGGAGTGACGGACACGGTCGTCCCAGGGCAAACGCGTACTTCGCCGCCGCGGCTAAGGTGCAAAATGGCGGTATCGGATCCCGCCGTTACCGCGGAGCCAACAGGAACGGTGCTTCCTGAGAAGGTTATACGGCCAAGAGGGATCGGGGTGGGCAAACCGGTTGCTCTCAACGCAACGACGGGCTTGATCGTCGCGGGAAAGCTGATCACCAGCCGGGCGCCTTGCGTTTGGGTTCCGTAAGGGACGGTCTCGGTCAAATCTACGACCACGCGTGTTATGGGTGGCGAGTTCTTGTATTGATCGACACGAATGGTCTGGATGGGCGCGTTTTCAACAGGGATGGTCTCGAGATTGTCGTGGGATTCTGTATTCGGTAAGTCGATGACCAACCGTGGTGGCCCGTCGAGCTGTTGAAAAGATGGTGTTACGGGCGCACTGGTAACAATTTCAACCTGCGGTACGCCGCCGGGGAGGGGCCTGACGGATTCGAGCCTGACCTGTGCCCCCCCCAGGGCCGTGAGCAATACAGCGGCAGGCAAACAGAGCCAACGATGTGGCAGCAAGTGATTCAACCTCGTTCGCCACGCTCATAAGCAAGCTCGTGGCCAGAGAGAAGGCCCGGAAAACGTCTCACGGAAGAAATTCGTATTCTTCGATGACGGCGGCCACGGCCACTTTCCCTTCGGGCGACGCTTCGTGCACGCGCACCACCTTGCCCCGGCAGCGGACTCGGATACTCTCCGTCAGCGTAATCTCCGGCGGCAACGTCAACGTGAAATCAATGCCTGAACCATTGGCAATGGCCGAGTCCACAAAGAAACAAACGCCCCTCGCGCTGACGTCGCGGGTTTCCGCGCTTCCCTGCGATGCATTCTCAGCGTTGACCGACAGGGGCAGGCGCAAGGGAAAGCGGCGGGTACTCCGCTTCTCTTCAGCTTGCTCCAGACTCTCACTGTCTTGCGCGCGATCCTGCGGGTCCGCCATGCTTCCTCCGTGGAGCACTTAAGCATGGCGTTTTGCAAGCGGCCTGTCAAGCCTTCCAGAGGAGACTTGCGCGTAGTTAAGATAATCTAATCCCAATGATTTTCGTCCTCGACAACTACGACTCCTTCACCTACAACCTTGTCCAATACCTGGGCGAACTCGGTGCGGATGTCGTCGTTCGCCGCAATGATCAAATCACCATCGACGAAGTCGCCAAACTGCTCCCCGAACGCATTCTCATCTCTCCCGGCCCCTGCACGCCCGGAGAAGCCGGCATCAGCATAGAACTAATCAGTCATTTCGCCGGCAAAATTCCCCTGCTCGGCGTTTGCCTCGGCCATCAAGCCATCGGCGAAGCCTTCGGCGGCAAGGTCGTCCGCGCCCGTCACCTGATGCATGGCAAAACCAGCGCTATTCTGCATGATAACAACGGCGTCTTTCAGGGACTGCCCATGCCCATGACCGCAACCCGCTACCACTCACTCATCGTCGAGGAATTAAGCCTGCCGGCCGAATTGCAAGTCAGCGCCTGGACCACTGAGAAAGACGGCAGCCGCACCATCATGGGACTCCGCCATAGGCGTCTTCCCATTGAAGGCGTGCAATTCCATCCGGAAAGCGTGCTCACCGAAGCAGGGAAGAAATTAGTAGAAAACTGGATGAAAAGTCCACGTTGAGCTAGTACAGCCACAGCAACGGCGACAACCCAATAATCGCTAGCGCCACTAATAGCCCCAGTGCCATGCGCCCGGTTTTGCGACTCCCGAAGATGTAGGCATAAATTCCCTTGATAATGTTGTTGCTGGTCACGGCTATCACAATCGCCGCCGCCGCCGTCGTCAACGAGATATGCGCTCCGGTGGTTTGCGTCATCCCCAAAATAAATGGATCCACATCGCTCACGCCCATGATGCTGGCTAATCCGAGCACGCCGCCGTTGCCCAAGTGCTCCGCCGCCAGCCGCGTAATCACCGAAATGCCCAGAAATAATCCCGCAAACAACAACGCGGAGCCCAGCTCCAGCGGATTCTTCGGCCGCAAGTCGAAATTCGATGCGCCGGTCTCGTCGGCTTGTCGCGACCACAACCATCCCGCGACTAACGCCAGCGCTGACAACGCCAGAAATGGCGCGAACAGCGACGCGGCAAGCTGCCGGTTGAAAATGGCGACGAGCAGCAGAATTCGGAGATACATCACTCCCGAGGCCAGCACGATCGCGCCCGTGAACATGTGATCGCGGCTTTCTTCCTTCGACATTTTCGCCAGCGCGACAGTGGTGATGGTCGAGGAATAGAGCCCTCCCAGCAGACCCGAAATGAGAATGCTCGCGTCCTTCACCGTCAGCAGGACGTAACTTCCATACGAGATCGCGCTCACCGCGACCACCACCAGCCAGATTTTGAAGGGATTAATCTGGAACGGCCCAAACGCCTGATTCGGCAGCACCGGCAAAATGACCGCGGTCAGCAGAAGAAATTTCGTGAACGTCAGAATTTCTGCTGCCGGTATTTTCTGGCTCAAGCCTTCGAGCCTGACTTTCAACTCCAGCAGGAACATGCTGGCCACAGTGATGGTTGTCGCAATCCAGAAATCGCCCGCGTACACCAGGCCGCCGACCAGGTAAGTAAGCAGCGCCGACGCTTCCGTGGTCGCTCCCGGCATGCCGGAAACAGAGAGTTTGTGTTTATAAGAGAGCCAGAGAAACGCACCGACCACGGCAAAACCCATGGCAATGGGCAGTACCTCGCCATGCGCGAGCAAAGCCATGGAGTAGCCGATTAGGCCAATTAGTGGAAACGTCCGCACGCCGCCAAAAGAATAATTCTCGCCCGGCTTGGTGCGCTCTTCGCGCTCCAGACCGACGAGAAAAGAGAGAAACAATACCAGCAGGATTTTGACGGCTTCGGCGGGAATCCACTGAAGAATGTGCTCCATCGGGAACGCGCTGTAAATGACCACCCAGCTTAGCACTTTGCAGATCGGCGTCGCAGGGTTTTAGGCTCTCGCTCTTTCCACCGCGCGCAGAACCGCCTTCGCCTTGTTCATGCACTCTTGAAATTCGCTGTCAGGATTCGAATCCGCCACGATCCCTGCGCCGGCTTGCAAATATGCCCTCTTGCCCTGCATCAGCATCGTCCGTATCGCGATACACGAATCCAAATTGCCCGCGAAGTCGGCGTAAAGCACAGATCCGCCATATACGCCTCGCCGCGTCGGTTCCAGTTCTTCGATAATCTGCATCGCCCGCACTTTCGGCGCACCGGTCAATGTGCCCGCAGGAAAGCACGCCGCAAAGGCATCCAGCGCGCTCAAGCCTTCACGCAGCTCGCCTTCCAGCGCAGAAACAATGTGCATTACGTGCGAGTAACGCTCGACATACATTAGCTCTCGCACTTTCACCGAACCATAGTCGCTCACCCGGCCTAGGTCATTCCGCCCTAAATCAACCAGCATGACGTGCTCGGCGCGCTCTTTTTCGTCGCCCAGCATCTTCTCCGCGAGACGCTTGTCTTCGTTTTCGTCTTTCCCCCGAGGGTGCGTTCCCGCGATCGGGCGGTACTCCAGCTTTCGTCCCGTCACCCGCACCAGCATCTCCGGCGACGATCCCAGCACATGCCTTTCGCCCATCCGGAGGTAATACATATATGGCGAAGGATTCACCGTCCGCAATGCCCGGTAAATATCAAACGGTGGAACTTCGGGAACAAAATCCAGCCGCTGCGAAAACACCACCTGAAAAATATCGCCCGCGGCAATATACTCCCGCGCCTTCTCCACCGACTCGATAAATCTCCGACGCGTCGTTCCCGCATGAATCTTCAGCTCGCTCTTGCGCTTCTTTGTCACGCCGCGTGGCCGAAATGACCCGAGCCTCTTCTCAATCGCTGCAATGTCGGCCAGTGCGCGTGCGTAAGCTCTGCGCGGAGTCTCACGAACAATATCCGCCGTCGCGATAATCTGTATCTCGTGCCGCAAATGATCAAACGCCAGCACGCGGTCAAAAAACATCATCGTACAATCCGGGACGTGCAAATCATCTTTCGCGCTCTCGCCGATATTCTCGAACTGCCTTACGCTGTCGTAGGAGAAATACCCCACTGCACCAGCAGAAAAAGGCGGCAGCCCGGGGATGGTCGCCGGTCGGTGCATTTTGAGCAGTTCTTGCAAAACTCCCACCGTGCTGCCCTTTCGCTCTTCTCGTTTTTTGCCTCGCGTCACGAAGACCTTGCCGCCGCTGGCCTCCATTTTCATATACGGCCGGACGCCCAAAAACGTATAGCGCCCAATCTGCTCGCCCCGTTCCACCGACTCCAGCAGAAAAGCTTCTCCTTCTTTTTCTGCAACGGCCAGAAACGCCGACACGGGTGTAAGCAAATCCGCGGTAACCGATTTCACTACCGGGACCATGCTTTGGCCGCGTCCAAGCCGCGTAAACTCTTTGAAGTCAGGTTGCAACATGCCTGCCCATTATAGTGCGCAGGTAATCACGCCTCCGTGCCCCCCACCCCGGTAACCACACAAAGAATTGACGGAATATGCCGTCCATTGGAAGATGTATAGGTTCCGTCATTCGCCCGACAGGAGCCCAATGCGTATTAAGTTCTGGGGGGTACGTGGTTCCACACCCACTCCTCACGCGGAAAACATGCGTTATGGAGGCAACACCTCCTGCGTCGAAGTTCGACTCGGCGATAATCTCTATGTTTTCGATTGCGGCACCGGCTTTCGTTCGCTGGGCCTGGGCCTGCGGCACGAATTCGGCCCGCGTCCCGTCAACGCCCATGTCTTCGTATCTCACTTCCACTGGGACCACATTCAGGGCCTTCCCTTTTTCGGCCCGCTGTACGAGAAATCGGAAAACCGATTCGTATTTCATTGCTCCAGCCGTACCCGCAGCCTGAAGAGGGTCCTCGAAGAGCAGATGGCCACGCCCTATTTTCCCGTGGCTATGACCGAAATGAAATCGCATTACGAATTTCACGATATTGAAGCCGGCAAGCTGCCCCTTGGCGATATCACCGTCAAGACCGCCTGGTTAAACCATCCGCAGGGATGCATGGGCTTTCGTCTTGAAACCAAGGAAGGCGTGGTGGTTTACGCCACCGACAACGAGCCCGGCGATGCCGAGTTTGACAAGAGCGTCCGCAAACTTGCTGAGGGCGCAGATATTCTCATTTACGACGCGCAGTATCTACCCGAAGAATATGAAGCCCGGCGCCGCGGCTGGGGCCACAGCCACTGGCGTGAAGCCGTAAATGTCGTCATGCAGAGCGGCGCGAAAGAACTAATCCTCTTTCACCACGATCCCGAGCACAGCGACGAATGTATTGACAGAGTTGTGAAGGAAGCGCGCAACCACTACGCCAAAGTCCGCGCCGCCGCCGAAGGCATGGAAATCAATCTACCGCTTGCCTCCGCCGCGAAAAAATAATCCTTGCCGTCGTAAGCGAACGCCTCGCTCCCGCTTGACATCCTCCACTCCAAAGGCATAATCTTCGCGCCTGCGGCTTACGGCGTCATCAATATACGCCGCACGGAGGAAATCATGATTTACGCACTTGTAGTCGGATTGATTTCAGGTTGGGCAGCCGGAAAAATCATGAAGGGCGGCGGCTACGGAATTATCGTGGACATTATTCTCGGCCTGCTCGGCGGCTTCGTAGGAAGCTGGCTACTCGGAGTCCTCGGCTTTGCCACCAGCGGCGGAATCATCGCGGATGTCATCGTTGGCATTATCGGCGCCGTCATTCTCGTCGGCATCACGCGCCTGATCAAAAAGGCGTAAGGGCTTTAGCCCTTGGCTTCTTGCAGCCGTTTTTCCAGGGCCGCGACCTCATCACGCAAGCCTTGTGGAAGGCGGCTGCCGAACTTCTCAAAATGTTGCCGGATGAGCGGCGTTTCCGCCCGCCAACCTGCAACGTCCACGCTCAACAATTTCTCGATATTTGCCGCCGGAACATCAATTCCCTTCATGTCCAGATCGCCCCGCCCCGGCAGCCGGCCAATCGGCGTCTCCACCGCGCCCGTCGCGTTATCGCAACGCTCGAAGATCCATTTCAGCACCCGGCTGTTCTCGCCATAACCCGGCCACAAATATTTGCCATGGTCATCCTGCCGGAACCAGTTCACATAAAAAATCTTTGGCAGCACCGCCCGCGGTCTCTGCCCAATCTTCAGCCAGTGCCCGAAATAGTCGCCCATGTTGTACCCGCAGAAGGGCAACATCGCCATGGGGTCGCGCCGCAATTCGCCGACTTTCCCCGTCGCGGCCGCCGTCGTCTCACTGCTTGTCGTTGCACCCAGGAAAGTCCCATGCTGCCAGTTGAATGATTCTGTAACTAAGGGCACCACCCCGCCGCGTCTGCCGCCAAACAAAATTGCATCGATCGGTACCCCCTTGGGATCTTCCCACTCGGGCGCTATCGAGGGGCATTGCGACGCCCGCACTGTAAACCGCGCATTCGGATGCGCCGCTTTTCGCCCTGACTTCGGCGTCCATGTACGCCGCAGCCAGTCGGTCAACTCCGCCGGCTTTTCTTCCGTCATGCCTTCCCACCATACATCGTGGTCCGGCGTCATTGCGCAATTCGTAAAAATCGCATCATGCGTCGCCGTCAGCATCGCGTTGCGGTTCGTCTTGTAGCTCGTGCCTGGCGCCACCCCAAAAAACCCATGCTCCGGATTTATCGCATACAGCCGCCCATCCTCGCCAAACTTCATCCACGCGATGTCATCGCCAATCGTTTCCACTTTCCATCCCGGGATGGTCGGAATCAGCATCGAAAGGTTCGTCTTGCCACACGCCGAAGGGAACGCCGCGGCCAGAAACTTCGCTTTTCCCGCCGGACTGGTCATCTTCAGGATGAGCATGTGCTCCGCCATCCAGCCTTCATCGCGCGCTTGCACGGAAGCGATCCGCAGCGCGTGACATTTCTTTCCCAATAGAGCATTCCCGCCGTAGCCCGAGCCGAAAGACCAAATCTCCCGCGTCTCGGGAAAATGGCAGATGTATTTGTGCTCCATATTGCATGGCCACGGAATATCTCTGTCCTCTGGCCCCATCGGCATCCCCACCGAGTGCAGACCGCGCACAAATTCTCCCTCCGCTCCTAGCGCATCCAGCACCCTTGTTCCGACGCGCGCCATAATGTGCATTGAAGCCACCACGTAAGGCGAATCCGTAATCTCGACCCCAATTTTCGCAATCGGCGACCCAATCGGGCCCATGCAATACGGAATCACAAACATCGTCCGCCCCCGCATGCATCCCGCGAACAATCCCCGCAGCTTTTCCTTCATCTTCGCCGGATCTTCCCAGTTGTTCGTGGGCCCCGCCTCATCCTTGGTCCGCGCGCAAATATAGGTCCGATCCTCCACTCTCGCCACATCGCCCGGGCTCGACCGCACCAGCACACTATGCGGCCGCTTTTCCTCCGCCAAAGGAATTGCCGTTTGACTCAACACCATCCGCTCAATGATCCTTGCGTATTCTTCCCTCGAGCCGTCACACCAGTGCACCTGCTCCGGCTTGCACATCTCCGCAATTTCTTCCACCCACGCCGTCAGCTTGCGATTTCTCGGCTCGCTGCTCGCGCGTTCGACCTCAATGGTTGCACTGGACATAACTTTTCCCCGCTGCGATATGAAGATTCGTTTCTATGAAAGTTCGATTTAGATAAGAATTCGTCCGGATACGGCGTCGCGATAAACGGCCGGGACTAGCTTACCGAGGGGCAGGCGTTGCTGTGAACGCACCCGTCCCAAAGGCGACTTAATATTGTCGCTCTTTCCGCAATTTCTTCCAAGTGGGCAGGCCAAACGAGCGGTCGGTCGGTATGCACATAGTACTTGTGATAGAAGGCCCGCGCTTCGCAGGGCGGGCGAGGAATCTGCTTTTGTAGGTGGCTAGGGAAGCAACCGGTTGGAATTCACCTCAGCTCCGCCAACTCTCCCCGCAGCTTATGGGTCGCCCGGAAGAGGGTGTTCTTGATCGTTCCTTCGCTGGTGTGCAGAATACCCGCCACCGTGCGTAGCCGCATGCCGTGATAGTGCTTCAACTCAAACACCATACGCTCCCGGGGAGAGAGCCGCTTCAGCGCCCGCACCACATGCCGCCTCACCTCGCCGCCAATCAAATTGCGCTCTGGACTTGCCCCGGCCCGCTCATCCGCCACCCTATCCAGCACCGATTCTTCTTCGCCGTCCATCGAAAGCGTGGTCGTCAGGTCCCGGTTCCGTTGCGCTTTTTTCCGCAGGTGATCAATGCATAAATTACTCACAATCCGGTAAATCCATGTATAGAACGAGCACTCAAACCGGAACCGCGCTAAATTCATATACGCCCGCAGAAACGCTTCCTGGTAAATGTCCTGGGCATCCTCCGCCGACCCGGTGAGGTGCGCTGCCAGCCTCAGCACCGGACGCTCATAAAGCCGCACCAGCTCCTCGAACGCCTTCGCATCGCCGCTCTGCGCCGCGCGGATCAGCACTTCATCGTCCGCCCGCGTCGGCCTCGGACTTCCAGCGGCATTTCGCATTGGCAATGCATTTTCCATGGGTAGACTTTTGACGGGTAAGCTTCGCACCACACAATCAGTTGACAAATTTGTACCCCGTTCCATGTACGGTCAGTATGAACCGTGGTTCTTCTGGTTTTGGTTCCACTTTCTGCCGCAGCCGCACAATGTGCGCATCCACGGTTCTTGTCGTTGGAAATCGGTCATACCCCCAGACATCTTCGAGCAGACGGTCCCGGCTCAGCGTCTCGCCCGGATGCCCCAGAAAATACTTCAGCAGATCAAACTCTTTCGCCGAGAACTCGAGCGCCTTGCCCTGCTTCACCACCTGGCAGCTGCGTACGTTCACTTGCACATCGCCGAACGCATAATTTTCCTGCTCCGCCCCATTCGTCTTCGACCGCCGCAGTACAGCCTTTACTCGCGCCAGCAATTCGCGGATCGAAAACGGCTTTGTCACGTAATCATCCGCTCCCAGTTCCAGCCCCACGACCTTGTCCACTTCCTGTCCCCGCGCCGTGAGCATAATCACGGGCATCGCCGGCTTCTTCGCTTTCAGCTGCTTGCACACTTCCAATCCGCTCATCCGCGGCATCATCACATCCAGCAGCACGATGTCGGGGGATTCATTCAGCGCTGCCTGCAAACCCGCCACCCCGTCGCTCGCCGTCAGGACTTCGTATCCCTCAAACTGGAAGTTGTCCCTCAGCCCCGAAACCATGTTCGGCTCATCTTCGACAATCAGGATCTTCGCCATAATCTCCTGCCCATCTCGATTCATGGGGGGACAGCCACCTCGGTTGTCCAGTCGAGGGTAGCTCGATGCCAGACACGTCCCCTTACATCACTGCTACGCGGTCTTCCGCCTCAGAGTTCCCGGAAACATGCACCAGCGGCAGGGCAATCGTAAATTTGCTGCCTTGCCCCGGGGCACTGTCCACCGAAACATCTCCCCCATGCGCCACCACAATGTGCTTCACCAAGGACAATCCCAGGCCGCTGCCCTTGGTGTTATGCACAAGGGGATCACCAACTCGGTAGAACTTCTCGAAAATCTTCTCCTGCTCGCTCCGTGCAATCCCAATTCCGTGGTCTACCACTTCCAGCTTCACCGCGCCATTGTCCCGATACAAGTTCACCCCGATATATCTGCTATCTTGCGAATACTTCAGCGCATTGTTCACCAGATTGAGCAACGACCGCGCCATTGCTTCCCGGTCCACTTTTATCGGCGGCAAATCTTTCGCAATCTTCTCTTCAAACGTGAACCCGTTCTGCTCAATCTGATACCGGTATGAATCCAGCGTCGCCCGCACCAGTTCCGACAAATCCGTATCGCGGAAGTCGTACTCTTTTCTCCCCGCTTCGATGCGCGAGAAATCCAGAATGTTATTGATTAGCGCCGTCAGCCGTTCGCTCTCCTTGCGAATAATTTGGTAATACTCCTGCGTCTTTTCCGGCGAGCTGATGCGCCCCATCTCCAGCGTCTCCGCATAAAGCCGAATCAGCGAAAGCGGCGTCCTCAACTCATGCGAAACATTCGATACAAAATCCGACTTCAGCCGTGCCAGCGCCATCTCCTTTGCCACGTTGCGATGCGTCAATACCAATCCTCCCGCCAGGACCAGCGACAGTGCGCCCAGCGTCAAAAAGCTCGTCCGCACAAACCGGTCGCCGATCGCTTTCAGTGTCGTCCCTCGCAATTTGATGGCAAGCGTCATCCCGCGCATCGCGCCTTCCATCTTCCGTTCGACTTCCGCTTCACCGCCATCCCATCCTGCGGAAGCCGCCAGTGGCGTGGTATCGCTGGCCGTGTGAACCATCATTACCGCCGGATTGCGCTCCTGCTGGTTTTCGGCAAGATTGTGCGCCATCACGTTGTCCAGCATTTCCGGCAGGAATTTGTCGTGGATGTAATCCGCGTCGAACGCCATTCCTTCTATCGCCGTCTTGCCGTCGCTTCTCTTCGCCAAAAACAAGCCCACAGGCTGTGTCAGCCACGTCTTGCCGTCTCGCTTGGTGGAGTTGCTGACGAACATATAAGGCATGCCCTTCCGGTTCATCTTTTCGATCTCATCCACCCAGTCCTTGTAGCCGTCAATCTTCAGCCACCCGTCCATCATCCGTGACAGGTCGCTCGCTTCCATCTGGAAATCCGCTTCATTCATCCTTGAAGGCTGTGAGCGGAACGTCATTCCCTGGTCCGGATCGAATACAAATACATGCGCAATATAAGGATGTTCCGCCAACACCCGGTCTAGCGACGGCGCGCACGCCTCGCTCGGCTTTGGAAAGTCCATCCGCGCATCGTCCGCCAGTTCCACCGCCCGTTGGTTGAATTGCTTTTCTGATATTGCCAGCACCTGGTTGAAGTCGCGTTCAATCGCCGCTTCCACGCCCCGGTCCCGCTGAATCGAACGTAAGTGCATCGCGCTCAAAATCACCAGCGCCGCCGCCGGCAAAACCACCGCCAGCTCCAGCGTCAGGATCAGCCGCGTCCGCTCGCTCTTCAACGGATTGTTCTTCATGCCCACCTCGTCAACATACTCGGCTGCCGACAGCAAGGTGTCAAACCCCCGTAAAACAATGTAAAAAGTTGTGAACTCATTAGCGGGATGCTCCTTAGCAGGATTAAAGAAAATCAGGCGACAGATGGAGCCGCGCCCAGCCATGAATCCAGGCTACGTCCGTCGGTCCATGTATTTTCGATACGTACTTCTGATTTCACCCTCCTATTGACCGCTTGTCCTTCTCTCCCTATACTCGCCTCAATCGCAGCACAGAAAGTCACTTCGCCTTAGCAAGCCCTTAATTTATTGTTCGCGCCTGAGCGCCGTGTACCGTCCGCGTACCCATACTCGACGGCCGCGATGCTGCGCTTCATGTACGGCCGAGCAATGGCTTGGCGCATTCGCGATTTTTTTCGGAGGTGCTTCGATGAAACGCTCGTATTTCCTTCTTTTCGTAATTTTTTTATCATCAGCGGCCGTCGCACTTTTTGCGCAATCCTCCGACGATGAGCTCCAGAATTCCCCGCCTCCGATTTCCGCACAATGGTTCGCCATGCATTCCATCGCCCCGACCGACCCTTGGCCGACGCAGGAAGGCATCGAGTTCTCTTCCTGGCGCAGCGTCTCCGCGGGTATCCAGTGGTCCAAGATCAATACTTCGGAGGGCGTTTACGACTGGACCTACTTCGATCGCTGGACGTCGCTGCTCGAACAAAACCACCAGACCGTCCTCTACACCGTTTATTCCACGCCGACATGGGCCTCCTCCTGTCCCTCATGCACATGCAATAAAGGGCACGCCGTTCCCGGCAGTTGCTATCCGCCCAACGATCTGAACTCCAACGGCACCGGGTCCGATCAGCATTTGAAGGATTTTGTCGCCGCGCTCATGCAGCATGTCGGCCCCGGCAAAATCCAGACCCTTGAAGTTTGGAATGAACCCAATAATCCCTCGGAATGGGGCGGCACAACCCAGCAGTTGGTGAGTATGACGCGGGATATCCGCACCACAGCCTTGTCATACGATCCCAAACTTAAGATCAGCAGCCCCCCGGAAACCGGCGACGGCAAGGATGGCGTCAAAATGTTATGGCTCGCAGATTTTCTTGCCGATGGCGGCGGCGCCTACGTGGACATTATTGGCCTCCACGGCTACGTTCTCTATCCCGAAGACATCGTCACCCGCGTCAGCAGCACCGTCGCCGACGTCCGCCAATACCATCAAACCGGCAAGCCCATCTGGGTCACCGAAGGCAGTTGGTGCTGTCAAAGCCAGCCCATTCCAGCCAATCAACAGCCCGGCTTTAGCTTCCGTCTCGTGCTGACTATGCTTTCCACTCCGGTGAGCCGGTTTTATCTTTATGCTTTCGACAATGTTCTTGAGGGCAATCTATGGGACCAAACTACCCAGCAGCTCACTCCCAATGCCACCGCCTATACGCTCTACTACAACTGGCTCGTCGGCTCGACCATGACGCAGCCTTGCCAGGCCCAATCAACCGGCAGCCCGGTTTGGAGTTGTACTTTTACCAGAGCGGGCGGCTATCAGGCCGAGGCGATTTGGAACACCTCTCTCGCTCTTGGCCATACCCAGAATGTGGCCGTTCCCAATGAATACGGGCAGTATCGTGATGTTTACGGCCATGTTTACCAAATTCAAAACCACCAGGCTCCCATCGGATATAACCCCATCTGGCTCGAAAACTGATTCCTTCCCCCTCGCGCTCCCCGCATCCCGGCACGCTCCGGAGCGTGAGCAACAGAAGGTTGCCGTATCCTTACGGGAACGAAAAGCCGGGGGCTAGCCCATGCAATGCCCCGCAATTTTCTTCTCGCATCTTTTCGACGGCGGCTTGCCCCATGCTTCGCCGTTTTCAAAGCGGGCACCACGGTACTTGAACCAGCTTTTTGCGAATATTTGCAAAATTGCGGCGATAATCGGAGATTTTCGAGGAAATACAGAGAGGATTCTCTGCATCCCAGACTGCGTGGCGGTGCATGGAGTCTTGTGCTAACTCTTCTCTAGCGAGAATTCCCTGCTAACAGGGAAAAATACAGGGAAATGCCGCAATTTCTGGTCGGAAAATGACGACGACTACCCGTTATCTGGTTGATTATGTGCAAGATATCGCTCGGATTGAGCAAAATCGATCAGGGAATTTTTTTTGCGGAACAGGGAATTGATTTTCGCTAATACCGAATAACAGGGAATTGAACCGGCTTTAAGTAGCCGCTCGATCCCCCGACAGTCATAACGAAATCCTTCTAGTTTGGATTGCAATTCGTTAGTTAGTGAAAACGCCTGTTTCCAACAGTTATCCAAAAGAAGCCGCCCCATCGAGCCGCTATGCATAACTTTTAGATGCCGTTTGCTATCTACGGCGTAATCTTGAACACAACCCCGCACCCGAGCGGTGGATAGCAGGAAAGATCGCCTCCCTCGGAAGTGCTACCGTAGAGATTTCCCGCCGAATCAACAATTAGACCCGATAGGGGATATGCTCCATCAGTACTGCCGGTAAAGCGATACAGTGACTTTTCCACTCCCTTGGAAGTAATCTCGAACACCACCCCACAACCAATAAAATATTGTGTAGTGCACGCATTGTTGCCGCCATAAGATTACTCTTCACCATGGCATACAGTGCGGGGAAGATCAATTTGTGAGCGAGGTCACCCGTCACGCCGAACAGCACCAGAGCGTCCGAACGGGAGGCTGTCATCGCAAACGTCCGTTCTCGGGAGCGGCCTCTCGCCCATGTCGGCCAAACTGTAACGATCGGAGTCGTGAATCTTCTCGCGTCGACCAGGCCCGGACGATCCATAGTTCGCCCAGCCACCAAGATGCCGGCGCGGGGTCGACATTACGAATGAAGAGTTCCGAGCCAGGCATCGGCGGCTGAATATTTGAAGTTTTTGTGCTCATAGGTTGCCTCTCTCTGGCCCCGAGACTTCAGCGCGGGCTGACCCGGCCGTAATCTAATGCGAAACCGGCTGCCCCACCCGCCGCGGTTCCACAAACATCCGCGCCCACTCCGCCAACACCGACATCCAATGGAAATACTCCGACTTCACTCGCCGATTTCCACTAACGATTCACTCCGACAGGCACTAGTCCAGGTGCACCTTGGGCTCGACGGACATTCCGGGGCGCAACTTATCTAGATCGCGCTGCTTCGAGTTGAAGCGGATTCGCACGGGCAGCCTTTGTACGATCTTGACGTAATTTCCTGTCGCATTTTCGGGCGGGAATAGGCTGGATCGATCTCCAGTGGCGGCTGGCATAAACTCCACCTCGCCATCAAACGATTCACCAAGGGAGTCCACGTCGAGGGTCACGTGCTGGCCAACGTGCATTTTTCGGAGTTGTGTCTCCTTAAAGTTGGCGGTCGTCCAAACATTGTCAATCTGAACCACCACGATGAGTTGTTGCCCTTGCGAGACTCGGCCGCCGATTTCCGCGCTGCGCTGGCTCGCGATCCCGTCGACCGGGGCCACGATGTGGCAGTAACTCAGGTTCAGCAGAGCCGTATCCAGCTGCGCTTTCGCCGAGTCCACGTTGGCTTTGCGGGACTCGACCGTTGCCCTGTGAATCGTGACCTGACGCGGTAAATTTGCCGTGTCCTCAATACGTTTGGTCTGCTGCTGGCGCAGTGTCGTTTTTTTCTCCTCGACGATCTGGTCCGAAGACGCGGCCGCGTATCGGCTCGCCTCCACTGCCGCCTCATCCCCACCTGCATTCGAAACGTACTGGTCATAGTCAGATAGAGAGATTTCTCCCTGGTCGACCAACCTCTTGTAGCGCACCAGGTCGGACTGGGCTTTCCGGTTGTTCGCCTCCGCCTGGCGCAGCCTCGCGGAATTGCTGTCGTAGTCGCGTTGTGCGCTGGCCATTGCCGCCTCCGCATTGACAATTTGCTGCACGTCCGTATCCACCGTGGCTCGGTTGGATGTCACCGTGATCGGAACATTGGGATCTTCGGCTGCCGACTGAGCCACGGCTTGCTCATAGCCCGCGCGGGCCTGCGCCACGAGCACTTCGTAATCGCTCGAATCGAGATCTACCAGGGGTTGGCCGGCCTTCACCGGCTGGCCATTTTCAACGTAGACCGCCTTCACCGTCCCAGCCACACGGGAGGCGATCGCGTTGAGGTGGCCGTTGATTTGCGCGTCATCCGTCGATTCGTAAGTGCGGGAGTAGAGCCACCACGCGATCCCGGCCACGAGCACAACGACCCCGACAGCTATCCCGATAATGATTCGTCGCCGTTTGGTGGCGGGGTCAACGGGCTTCTGCTCTTCTTTTTTCTTATCTTCGTCCTTCTCTGCGGAATCGCTTTTCTTGGCCGACTCGTCCCCTTGCCCCTTTCCGTTTGGCGATTCACCCGGTTTCTGTCCGGACGACTCATCCGTCTTCGCTTTCTCGCCATTCTGCGCAGCGGGTTCTTGCGGCTTCTGGTCTTTCTCTTCTTCGTCGGTCACGGTAGGCATCGTCAATTTCCTTTCAGCATGTTGGGGATGAACTGTTCGGCTTGTCCCGTCGCTCTGGCCAGGCTGATCCGGGCCAGATTGAGAGAGAAGAGAGTGCTGACATAGTCCCGCTCTGCCGAGGCGACGGTCTCTTGCGATTGCACGACCTCGACTGAATTCGTGACCCCAGCGGCGAATCGATCGAGCGACTGGGTGAGAATTTCGGCAGCCACTTTACGATTCTCTATCGCAACCGCCAGCTGCTCGGTGGCCACCTGCAAGTCGACGTAGGCTTGTCGCACATCAAGTTCGACCACACCTTTTTGATCGGCATATTCCGCTTGGCGCTGGCTGAGCGCAGCATCGGCCTGTTCGACGTCCGCTTTCACGCGACCACCTTGAAAAATCGGGATGGTGACCGTGGCTGCGGCCTGAAAAACAGCCACTCCCTTGTTCGGATTTACCCCCTCCAACCCGTAGTCGCCCTTGACCCCAAGCGACGGGAGATACTCCGCCATCGAGGCTCTGTGGGCTTCGCTTGCGGCCTTCAATTGCAGCCGGGCGGCCTTAAGATCGGAGCGCTCCTCGAATGCCCGTTTGAGCGCCTCTTCGAGCGGGACAGCCTCACGCACCTGGACGGGCAGGTCTTCACTTAAGGTAAACACTTGGCCCACAGGGAGGCCGATAAGCCTTGCCAGTTGCATGTTCTGTTTCACCAGGTCCCCGCGCAAGGAGATCAGCCTCTGTTGTTCGGTTTGATATTCCACAAAGCTTTTATTCCGGTCGATGGAGGCTTTCGTTCCCGCCTGGTACTGGTGGTCGGTTTGCTTGAAGGTCGCTCCCGCCTGCTTCACCTGTGCTTCCTGGGACAAGACATTGGCTTTGCTCGCCAGGACTCGGAGGTAAGTTCCCCCGACCGCTAAAACGATGAGTTCGCGCGCATCCTGGGCGCTCATCTGCGCCGCTTCTGCCGAGGCCTGCGATTGACGCAGGTTGTGCAGCAAAGTCAGGCTGAGGTCCTCGCTGACATTGGCGAGCGCGCTGTAGTAGTGGAACGGTCCGACCGTGGTTGGCAATGGAATACTGCTGCCGAATGTGCCGGAGCTGAGTCCTTGAGTCGCGAGATCGATCTTCGCTCCGTTTTCAGACAGTGTCCCGTAAATGTTCGGCAGCATCTTGCTGAGGGCTGCCAGCCGTTCCCCACGCAACTGTTTCAGCGACACATTCGCGCTAATCGCGCCCAGGTTGAAGCGCAAGCCGCGGCGGATCGCATCCGCAATGTTCAGGGCAAGCGGGCCTTGCGGGGCATTCGGATCAGGCGTGCTGCCTTGGTAGGCGCCCGAAACTTGTATGGTGCTGTTGACCGTGTTGACGCTGGAGCTGGCGCCGTTTCCGCTGGAGGACTGCTCCGCCTGAACAGTGCCGCCAATCTGCGCCTTGCCCGAAGGGGACAACTGATCGGCCCTGGGAAGCGAGGATGAGTCGCTTTGCTGCGCGAAGCTGGCGCCGCAAAGCATGACCAAGGCAGTGGCCAGAAGGCCGTAAGGAATAAAGTGAATGGACAAGAGCCGGTTCATTCCGCTGCCCTTCGGCGCAGACGAGTGCTCTTGTGGAAGTTGAGTTCTACGATGTTGACTTGCACTCGGAATAGATTGATTGATAACAACTTCAAGTGTGATTTCTCCTTGGCATTTCGCGGCCGCTCCTCACTCGGCCCCTGCGGGGGCTCCCTCGCCGGGTTTGTTCTTGCTCAGCAAGAAGGCGCACAGGACCATTCCCAGCGCCATCCAGCACAGCAAGCGATAGACATCCGCATATCCAAGGGCCGCGGCCTGTTGATTAAGCTGACTGTAAATCTGTCCACGCGCCATCGCGTCCCCTCCCGGACCCCCGCCATACGCCTTGGAGAGCGCATCGAGCCGTTGCGCAAAGACCGGGTTTGCCGCCTGCATATGATCGGCGAGCCGATTTTGATGAAATAGTGAACGATTCATAACGATGGCGCCAGTAACCGAAATGAAAATGCTGCCGCCGACATTGCGGGCAAAGTTGATAATTCCGGAGACCTGATTGCTCGCTTCTTTGGGCAGGCCCATATAAGCGGCGTTGGTGATTGCGATAAAGCAAAGCGGAATGGCGGCGACTTGCAACATCCGCAACCACGAGCCGAAGCCGAAGCTCATCGACAAGTTGACGTGGGTGGAGCTGTAGTAGAAGGCAGCGGCAAAGAAGGCGAAGCCGCATACGGCGAGATTGCGTGCGGCGAACTTGTCGGCAGCGAGCCCAGATAGCGGCGCGAGAATCAAAAGCACAAGGCCCCCGCCCGTGAGTGCCTTTCCGGCAACTGTTGCGGTATAGCCCAGAAGCTGCTGCGAGAACTGCGGCTGTAACACAGTGCTCGCGTTGAGAAGTCCGCCAACCAACATCATAAGGAAGGCGCAAATAGCGAAATTTTTAAACTTGAATAATTTGAGATTCATAATCGGGTTCTTAGCGTCCCACTCCCGCCAAATCAGCCCGATCATCCCCAGGACAAATAAGGCCGCACATACGCGAATGAGGCCAGAAGCCAGCCAATCGTTCTCTTCTCCTTTGTCGAGCATCACCTGCATGTCGGCCATGGCGACTGTCAGTAAGCCCAGGCCGATGTAATCGAGTTTCTTGATATTCGCCAGCGTCGCTTTAATCCAGGGCGGGTCTTCCACAAAGCGCGTAACCAGGAAGGACGCAAGAATCCCAACTGGAATGTTGATATAAAAAATCCATCTCCAGTTGTAGTTGTCGGTAATCCAGCCGCCGATCGTCGGCCCGATGGAGGGAGCCAGTACGGTGACAAGAGCATAGAGAGCGAAGGCCTGGCCACGCTTCTTCTCATCGAACGAATCCGCCATGATAGCCTGCGCCATCGGTTGCAGACCCCCGCCTCCAGCACCCTGTAAAATGCGGCAGATCAACAGCATCGGAAGTGAGACCGAGATGCCGCAAAGGAAGCTCGAAACCGTAAAGATGGTGATGCACAAGAGAAAAAAACGCTTGCGCCCGATAACGCTGGATGCCCAGGCGCCCATGGGAAGAACGATGGCGTTCGATACCAGGTAGCTGGTAAGAACCCAGGTTCCTTCGTCGGTGCTCGCGCCTAGATTGCCCGCGATGTGAGGCAACGCGACGTTTGCGATAGAGGTATCGAGGACCTCCATAAAAGCGGCAAGCGCCACTGTTGCCGCAATCACCCAAGGATTGACCCGCGGCCTCCATTGTCGCTCCGAAGAGCCAGGCGCCATAAGCTAGTCCGGATTCGGCAGTGATACACGTGCAACCACAACTGTAGCTGCTGAAACGGAATTCAGACTGAGCAAAAGGGAACAACTTTTGACTGTTTCCCTCAAGACAATTTCATTTCTTCGCTGTAAGACAATATCCTTTGAATTGTTTCTCTATAGGACAATACAGACTGCACAAGACATGCTCACCTGGCCGTGGAGTAGGTTAGATTGCGACTTCGTACAGACTCCGAAGTAGGGGCTCTACTCAACGCATGCGAAAAAGTTGTGCCCATGGCTTGTCGGTCGTAGGTCTCGGGACCGCGTAATGCTGGGAAGCGGTCCTGAAAGTTCCGAATTCAGGTCCTCAATATCGGGTGACCACTCTCGCTCGCTCGAGCGATTTTTCGAAGTGAGCCCTTTAGCTCAGTATGTTCGGGGAGGAATGAGCGAATCTACGAGGGAAGGTTGTCTCTCACGCGCCCCTTTCCAGAATTCAACGTCTACTGGATTGCCCTTCATGGCAAGCCTGTAAAACGGACTCAACAGGCCACGAACAAAAGACGAGCGTTAGAGGTTCTCTAGATTATGACTGCTCAACTTGCCACAGTAGGCGACCGCATTTTGACCCACGTGGAAGACGCTGGTGTTGTCAGCGATGGCCTCCTCGTTCCAAACATCACAGGCGAGATATCACGCACAGGCGGCATCCAAATCGACTGCGGATATCTCTCGCCGTACTATATTACTGATCCCAAACGCATGGAAGTTGCCTTGGAAAACGTCTATGTTCTGGTGCACGAAGGAACAATCAGTTCCAGAAAAGATCTGCTCCGTCTGCTGGAGCAGATTGAAAAAAGTGGAAGGCCGATCCTAATCATTGCCGAAGACATCACAGAAGAGGCGCTGGCCACTCTCGTTGTGACAAAACTGAGTGCCCATATGCAAGTTGCCGCCGTTAGGGTACCTGGCGTAGGCAATCAGCCCAAAAGTATGTTGCATTACATCGCCCTCTTGACGGGTGTCAGAACCATTGCCGAAGGCATCGAGATTCAACTGAGTGACATGCAGATTTCCGATCTCGGTCAGGCCCGGAGGATCACTGTAGACAAGAGCCATACCCGCATCGCCACGTTAGAGAGCAGAAAGCCGCTGCAACGAGTACCCATGATTTCAGTTGCCGCTGCTGGCGGGTCAACTGAGTTCGATTCTTGACGTGCGTAAAACATGTCCAACGACCAACTAATGAACTCCGTTGGTGGAGTACAAATGCAGACGGAAATGGTACGAACCAAAGACCAGTTGGTGGACACGAGCAAAAACATAGCTCTAAGTGAGACTGAGCTATATCCCTTACGATTTAAGCCGATCTTTCAACATCGACCATGGGGTGGCCGCCGCTTAGCCGACTTAATAGCCGAGCCAATGCCGAGCGGACCTGTTGGAGAAGCATGGCTGCTCAGCGACCGCGATGACCACGCGAGCCAGGTCGCCGATGGTCCGCTCAAAGGCCAGACGATTGGTCAATTACTGAACCAGTTTCCGGAGCAAATGCTGGGAAAGCTGGCGCACCGCTTTCAGCGGTTTCCGCTGTTGTTGAAGTTCCTCGACGCGCGGGAAATGCTCTCGGTGCAAGTGCATCCAACGAAGGCGAATACGAATTTGTTGCCCGCGGGTGAGACCGCAAAGTCCGAAGCCTGGGTTGTGTTGGAGGCCGGCGCAGAAAGCCGCATCTATGCAGGTCTGAAAGAAGGAACGACTGCCGCCGAGCTGGGGCGGGCGCTCGCGAACGGAACCGTGGCAGAGCATCTCGAAAGCTTTACTCCGAAGCTTGGCGACAGCGTCTTTATAAAGGCTGGGACAGTCCATTCTCTGGGCGGCGACGTTGTGGTGTTCGAGATTCAACAGAACAGCGACGTTACGTTTCGCCTCTACGACTGGGGTCATGTGGATGCGAAGACAGGTAAGCTCAGAGAACTACAAGTGATCAGGCGATGGAGTGCATTGACTTTGCGGAGGGGCCGGTCGGTAGGGTAACGCCTCAGATGGAGTCAGCGACGCCCGTGAAGCGCGAGCAGCTTATTGATTGTGAATACTTCCGGTTGTGGCGCATCGGCGGAGAATTGCCCTTTTCTGTTGGCACGGTGGGTCTGCCGCGGGTGCTGGTGTGTATCGAAGGAGTGGGTGAGATTGAACAGGGAGACGACACTTATGCGGTTGGAAAAGGCGACGTTCTATTCGTGCCGGCGGTGGTGGGACCTTGCACTGTTGGGCCCCGCGGTGCAGTCGTCCTGTTGGAAATCGCGCTGCCGGAATAGTCTCAACCAAAACGGCAGGAAGATCCATGGGTTCGCAAAAGATTGAGATTGCAAGCACTCATCACGGTGGAGGGCCTATTGAAAAAGCTCATTGTTTTTGATCTGGACGGTACTCTTGCCGGAAGCAAGTCGCCTCTTGATTCTGAGATGTCGGGACTGCTGCATGATCTTCTCTTGATCGTTAAAGTAGCGGTGATCTCGGGAGGCGATTGGCCGCAGTTCGAGAAACAATTACTCTCCAACCTTTCTCACGACAAAACCCTGGCAAACTTGTCCCTGCTTCCAACCTGCGGGACAAAGTTCTACCGATACGACTCAGGGACTTGGAAAAAAATTTATTCGGAAGATTTTACTGTGGAGGAACGGAAGAAAGTTCTTAGCGCTCTCCAGAAGGTGATCGGCAGCGGGGACTTCAAGACTGACAATTTGTGGGGCGAACAAATCGAAGATCGGGGAAGCCAGATCACCCTTTCGGCCCTGGGTCAGGAGGCACCGCTGGAGGAAAAAGAGAAATGGGACCCCGATATGAGCAAGCGGAAGAAGATCAAGGAGGTTCTCGACGGTCTTATTCCTAATTTTTCCGTCAGGATCGGCGGCTCGACATCCATTGGTATCACCAAACCTGGCATCGATAAAGCCTATGGCATTCGAAAACTTCGCGAGCTCTTGGGCATTTCATTGGAGGAGATGATTTTTATCGGGGATGCTCTGTACCCAGGAGGGAATGACTATGCCGCCAAAGAAGCAGGTGTGGACTGCATTCCAGTGAAGGACCCCAACGAGACGAAACAGGTTATTGAAAAAGTCATCGCGAGCCTGGCAATCGCCCAGCACGCAGCCTGAGGGTAGAAGAAGATGAGTGGATTTTCGTTACAGCGTCTGGGAATGTTGATGGAGCCACAACCGGGCGATCCTCATGAGGCCGAAGGCGTCCTGAATCCGGCGGCCGCTCGTGGTCCGGACGGCGAACTGTATCTTTTTCCGCGGCTGGTTGCGCGTGGGAACTACTCGCGCATCGGCATTGCCCGAGTGAGGTTCAATGCAGCGGGAGACCCCGAAGGCGTCGAGCGGCTCGGCATCGCTCTGGAACCGGAAACCGACTATGAGTGTGGGATCGACGGCCGAGGAGGCTGCGAAGACCCTCGTGTCACGTTCATCGAACCCCTGCAGCGCTACCTCATGACATATACGGCGCGCACCCCGCGCGGGCCGCGCATCGCCGCGGCGAACTCGACAGACCTTTTTCACTGGAAGCGTCTCGGGCTTGTCCCTTTTGCTCCGTTTGAGGGCTTGGATCTGAGCAACGTGGATGACAAAGATGCCTGTCCTTTCCCCACCCCTATTCCGAATCCCTCCGGGCGACCGGAGTTGGCGATGCTTCATCGGCCGTTGTTCCCTGGAACATCTCCCGAGGAAAAGGCCCGCCACGCCGCCTCGCACGAGGTGGATCTTGAGCGCGAAAGCATCTGGATTTCCTACCGCCCGATTTCCCTGGAAGCCTTCCAACCGGGTCTTGTCGACCAGTTTTCTCATCATCGGCTGGCGACTCCGATATCGCCATGGGAAAAGCTCAAAATCGGCTGTGGCACTCCGCCGATCCTGACACGGCATGGCTGGCTGGTCGTTTACCACGGCGTTAGCGAAATTGGGAACCCGACTAATGGTGTGCATCGTTTGTGTTACGCGGCGGGAGTGATGGTGCTCTCGAAAGAGCAGCCGCAAGTGATCCGCTATCGTTCGGCGGAACCTGTGTTATCGCCGACGTTGCCGCTGGAGCGGGACGGGACCGTCGCCAACGTGGTGTTTCCCACTGGCATCGACCGGCGCGACGACATCGGCTCACCGGACCGCTTCGATGTCTATTACGGAATGGCCGACAACCGAATTGGCGTGGCTCGCCTAGATGTACCGGATGTCCTGCCAGAGGGAGGACTTGCCGACCCGCAGGAAGGGGAAGCAGGCAGCCCTGAATCGGATCGATCGGGAAAGGCTGTAATCGCCGTCGCTTGATGATAAACACGGTCGTGTCGTCGATGCGGTGCCTTTCACGGCATGGACGACACAACCTCGTTCTGAGCGCTATTGACCAGAACCGAGGTTTCACAGCTGGGATACTTGAGGTTCTATGCCTTTAGGCCCTGCGACTCACTCGATCGGCACATGCCAGCTATTGCTTTCAAATAAGCCTCCTGAGGACGTCGCTGAGCTCAGTCTTTCCCTGGCCGATGGCGAGTTGACGCCGTGAGTTCGACCTCCACTGACTTCTTCTCTTTTGTTGGTGGCCTCAGCCGTTTCGGAGCCAGATCGCTGGCCTCGGCGGTTACGCCGCCTTATGAATGGCAATACTTCCTGATACAGATCGAGGATTTTGGCTGGCGCTCGCTGCCGCTGATCGCCGCCGCGGGCCTTGCTCTTGGAGTGGTCACGGCGCTGCATACCCGTGGGACCCTAATCAGTTTCGGCGCGGAGGCATTGATACCGTCGTTGCAATCCGCGTCATTCTTTAACGAACTCGGCCCCCTGGTCACGGGCCTCCTTATCTCCGGACGTGTGGGTGCTGGCATCGGCGCGGAACTTTCTAACATGCGGGGCACGGAACAGATCGACGCCATCGATGCCATGTCTGCCGACTCGTTCAAGGGCCTGGTGGTCACGCGAGTCCTCGCCTGCATCGTGGTCCTCCCCATGCTGACGGTCTTTATGGATTTCACCGGCCTGATTGGCGGCTATCCCTCGGCATCGTTCCGAGCACTCGAACTCGCTAAGCGCGCCTCATTCAATTGGTGCTCCTGAAAGAAGAAGATGAAAATTCATTCCAAGGATTTCCGCGTACCACATCACAAGAAGACCGATATCAAACGTTTGCCGACGATCGTGAAGCCATTTTGGCAGTCAAAGAAGGAATATAAAGACCTTCTGGAAAAACATATTGCTGAGTTGACCACCCTGCAACAACTTCATTACGCGTCCAACCGCTATGCATTGCTGCTGATCTTTCAAGGGATGGACTCTGCCGGCAAAGACGGCGCAATCCGGCACGTGATGTCGGGAGTTAATCCCGAAGGCTGCGAGGTCTTCAGTTTCAAACAACCGAGCGCTGAAGAACTGGAACACGATTTTCTCTGGCGCACCACGTGCCGCCTTCCGGAACGTGGACGGATCGGCATCTTCAATCGTTCCTACTACGAGGAAGTGCTCATCGTTCGCGTACATCCCGAGATTCTCCGAACCCAGCGGCTTCCCGAAGAGTTGCTCGACGAGAAAAACATTTGGAAGGAGCGGTATCGGTCGATCGTTGACCTGGAGCGCCACCTCTATCGCAACGGAACGCGGATCGTCAAAATATTCTTAAACCTTTCGTACGAAGAACAGCGTAAGCGGTTTCTCGCGCGCATTGACGTGCCCGACAAAAACTGGAAGGTCAGCTCCTCGGACAATCACGAGAGGAAATATTGGAAGCATTATATGGAAGCGTATGAAGATTGCTTGAACGCGACCAGCACACGTCACGCACCCTGGTACGGCGTTCCAGCAGATGATAAAGAAAACGCGCGGCTGATTGTGTCCCGTATTGTCCTCGACACACTCCAGGATCTCAAGATGGCATATCCGAAGACCACGGAAAAGCGTCGGCTGGAATTGCAGGCGATCGCCAAGGAGCTGGCGAAATCACGACAAAGTAGTCGAGAGGAATAATTTGTATGCCCACGAAAGAACAAACGATAGAGGTCGACCAGGCTACCAGTTCGAAATCGCGGCCAAAGAATCTAGATCGGACTCCTAAGCCCTCTAAGTTTATCTTCGATGCGGCTTTGTCTACTGCTGTCGCTGCCAACGGACAACGGCCAACCAAAGCGCAGCAGCCCGATGGTCCCCTGACGCCCGAAATGCTCGACAAGATGAACCGCTACTGGCGAGCCGCGAATTATCTGTGCATTGGTCAGATATATCTCTTCGAGAATCCCCTCTTGCGACAGCCTCTCAAGGCAGAACAGATCAAGCCAAGGTTGCTCGGGCACTGGGGAACTTCGCCAGGACAGAATCTCATCTACATTCATCTGAATCGGCTCATCAAAGAGCATGATGCAAGTATCATTTACATCGCGGGTCCGGGACATGGCGGTCCTTCGCTGAATGCGTGCTCTTATCTGGAGGGTACTTATACAGAAGTCCATCCGGAGATCACGCCCGATGAGAACGGTCTACGCCTCCTTTTCCGGAAGTTCTCAACTCCGGGCGGAGTGCCCAGCCATTGTGGACCGCATGTGCCGAATTCCATGCACGAGGGCGGGGAACTCGGCTATTCGATGGTTCACGCATTCGGAGGCGCTTTCGACAATCCGGACCTGATCGTTGCCTGCATCATCGGCGACGGAGAATCCGAGACCTGCCCCCTTGAAGGAAGCTGGAAGTCCGTCAACTTCTTAAATCCGGCGCGGGACGGGGCTGTCCTTCCGATTCTGCACCTCAACGGCTACAAGATTTCCGGACCGACCGTTCAGGGAAGGACGAGCGACGAAGACTTAAGGGCTCTGTACATAGGACGCGGCTACAAGCCCTATTTTGTGGAAGGCGAGGATCCTGAAGTCGTGCATCAACTTCTAGCGGGAACGCTGGACAATTGCTATGCCGAGATTCGAACCATCCAGCAGAAGGCACGCACGAGTGGGTTCAAGAAGCAGCCAATCTGGCCCATGATCGTCCTGCGCACGCCCAAGGGGTGGACTTGTCCGAAAGAAGTAGATGGAATCCCGATTGAAGGTACCTTCCGTGCTCACCAGGTCCCTCTGGCGACGGTCCGCGAAGACCCGGAACATCTCAAGATCCTTGAGGCCTGGATGAGAAGCTACAAGCCGGAGGAGCTGTTCGATGAAAAGGGAAGATTCATTGACGCGCTGGCAGAACTCGCACCGACAGGTGATCGTCGCATGGGCGGGAATCCCCATGTGAACGGCGGACGGCTACTGACCGCGCTCGACATACCAGACTTTACAAGTTATGCGCTGGAGATCCCGGGACCGGGTCAAGTGGTCGCAGAAGCTCCGAGAAAACTTGGAGATTTTTTCAGAGACATCTTCAAACTCAATCCAACAAACTTTCGCATGTTCTGTCCCGATGAGACGGATTCCAATCGCCTGAATTCCGTCCTCGAAGCTACCAAACGCTGCTTCATGGCGGAAACTGTTTCCATCGATGACGAACTGAGCCCCGATGGTCGTCTCATGGAAGTATTGAGCGAACATTGCTGCCAGGGATGGCTCGAAGGGTACTTGCTGACGGGGCGGCACGGCATGTGGTCTTCCTACGAAGCGTTCGCGCAAGTCGTGGATTCGATGTTGACACAACATGCTAAATGGCTGGAGCAATGCCGCGATTTTCCCTGGCGCAGACCGCTAGCATCCTTAAATGTTCTACTCACGAGTCATGCGTGGCGAAATGATCACAACGGTTTCAGCCATCAGGCCACGGGATTTGTAGACAACGCGCTGGCGCGCAGGAGCGAAACCATCCGGGTCTACTATCCCCCGGACAGCAACTGCTTGCTAAGTGTCTTCGACCACTGCCTGCGGAGCCGGAACTACGTCAACATCGTTACCTGCGGAAAGCAGCCGCAACTTCAGTGGCTAAACATGGACGAAGCTCTCGAACATTGCTCGCGTGGAGCGTCGACCTGGAAGTTTGCGACCAACGACGGAGGCGGAGAGCCGGACGTCGTATTGGCCTGTGCAGGCGACGTTCCGACCATCGAAACTTGCGCGACCTCATGGCTTCTGCAGAAGTATGTTCCCGGCATCAAGGTGCGGGTTGTCAATGTAGTGGACTTGAGCATTTTGATGAGCCCGGACGATCATCCGCACGGCATGGATAACATGTCTTTCGACGCTCTATTCACCAAAGACGCACCTGTCATCTTCGCCTTCCACAACAATCGCTGGCTCATCCACACCATGGTTCATGGGCGCTCCAATGAAAGTCGCTTCCATGTGCGCGGCTATATGGATCAGGGCACGACTACCACGCCGTTCGACATGGTAGTGCTGAACAAGATGAGCCGTTTTCATCTTGCTATCGATGCGCTGAAGTACGTCTCCCGGCTGCGCTCACAGGTTTCGGACATAGTCGACACATTTAAGCGAAAGCTGTACGAGCACCACGACTACATTCGACAACACTTGGAAGACATGCCGGAGATCAGGAACTGGCACTGGACGACCGATCTAAGCGAGCCCAGTGCTCCTCCGCCGCTCGCTAAGGGACATCCTCGCGCAGGTTTGTTCAGCGATAGCTAGATAGCTAAACGTTCGCTTATATGCTTGCTTCCGGAAGATCTGCGACTCCTTCCGGCGGCAAAACATCCGGCATGTCGAGACGTGCGACGCCAATCCGGCTGTCAGCCATCCCATAATAAACATCGAACCGATTGGGTAAGCCGAGATCGTCGCGCCGGTCGATGCCGGTCGGAAAAACGACGTGGGCGACGGTCCCGCTGCATTCCTGCGGCAGCGTCGGCGTCAGCACAGGCTCGATGGAACGATAGCGGATCACTTGCGGATGCTCTTTCGAGAGGATCATCATGCCGGCCGAATAACGGAGTTGGTGTTCGCCGCTACTGGGCTTTTCCAGTTCGCTGACGCCGTGGTAAACGATCAGCCAGCCGTGCCGGGTGAGGATGGGCGGAGTGCCGCCGCCGATCTTGAGTCGCTCCCATGGTGACACTGGAGTAGCCAGCCGATGATGAGACATGAACCGACCGAGGCGATTTGATTCACGCGACTCCAAGGACATTAAGCAGTAGGAAATCCAGATGCTTTCCCGATCGAGATCAACCTTACGAGCCGCGGGATGACGAACGATTTCCTCCGGACTAGTGCCAGGAAAAAGTGGCCGGTGCAGGATGGCCAACTCTGGGTGTCCCGATGGATTTGGGAATCGCAACGGGAAAGAGACTGGCGTCCTTGTCATCGACGTCGCCGCACTCGACGCCATGGTAAGGACCAAAGGTCGCGAGCCCGAGACGTTTCCAGTGGAACAGGTCCGTCGACAAGGCTAGGGCGATTCGCGGGCCTTCAGGCGAAAAGGCCGTGTAAGTCATCATGTAGCTGTGTAGGGGTTCCACGAAGGTGATGCGAGGATCTTCGCACCCGCCACCGCCATCTGGTCGGCGCTCATAATCGGCTTCAGGTTCCAGCGCGATGCCGAGCCTCTCGACACCGGCCGCATCGCCGGCTTCATTGAATCGCACTCGCCCAATGCCAATGCGCGAGTAATTCCCCCGCGCAACCAGCCGCGGGAAAAGATAAAGCTCACCGTCCGGGCCACGAGCGGCGGCCGGATTCAGGACCCCTTCAACCTCCTGCGCGTTCCCCGGCTCCGGCTCCATTAACATTCCTAGCCGTTGCAACTTAAGTCCGCTCATCAGATCCATTTCGGCGATTGCCATAACTTCACGCCGCCTTACTACCGCCTGCTAAACAGGCAATGATGGTTTGAATAACCCGCTTGGTCTCATGGGGATCCTTAACCGGGATGCAATCCACTCCCACTGTTTCGGCAGGGTAGTCATTGCCGCCCACGTACAAGGCGTCGCCGATATAGATCATCTCGTCTATCGAAATACGGAGCAGGTCTCGCAGTTTTCTGATGCCGTAGGCCTTGTCAATGCCAGGGTTGGTAATGTCGATCGATGTCGAGCCCCCGATTCGAACAGAAAACTCAGGGATGAAAGTGTCAAGAATGGCTTTGATCTTCTTCCGCTTAGCGAAATCGGGATCCCATTTCTCCTTTTCCTCCAAGGGAGCCTGCTGACCTAAGGCAGAAAACGTTATCTGGCTTCCGCGGTCTTCGACTTGCTCGCCCCAGAAGTTTTTGATCTTGAAGTCTGCAACTCCGATCGCCTTCTTGAGGGAATCGAGGATCTCTTCTCTTTGATCTGTGGTGAAATCCTCAGAATAGATCTTTTTCCAATCTGCCGATTCGTATCGGTAAAACTTTGTGCCGCACGTAGGAAGGAGAGAGAGATTAGCCAGGACTCTGGCGCGCGGCAGATTCGAAACGAGTTGCTTTTCAAACTGCGGCCATCCGCCGCCGGAAATCACCGCCACTTTCACAATGCCGAGAAGCTCATGCAGCAGTCCGGACATTTCTGGGTCAACGGCCGATTTACTGTCGGCAAGTGTGCCGTCGAGATCAAACACAATCAGCTTTTTCAATATGCCTCCGCTGCTAAGTTCTCGATGAACTCAATCCGGGATTGCGATTTCCAGCAAGTTTACTGCGCCGCGCGGCCGAAAAAGACATTCACCGATCACCGCAGGTAAGAGGACTACGTCGCCTTTTCCGATGGTGTAGGTGGCGTCGTCATGCTCAACATCTCCCGTGCCCTCGACGCATACGAGTACACGCGGCAAATCCGCCGCGCCGACGATAAACGGCGATTGTCCGCGCAGGTGCCACAACCAGAAATGTTCACTATGAAAGAGTCTCTCGCGTCGCACAGGGGCAGTCGCTTCCACCACGGGCACTGCCAGATGAACCGGACCTTCGGCGAAATCAATGCAGGCTATTGCCTTATCGACTTGTAGTGCCCGCGGCTTTCCCGTCTTCGGATCAAGATGGTCCCAGTCGTACAGACGAAACGTCACATCGCTGTTCTGCTGAATCTCGAACACCACAAGGTCGCCGCCCAGAGAGTGAACTGTGCCTGCGCGGAGGAAAATGGCGTCTCCGGGCCTCGGAGTCAAACATGCGAGGTAGTCCGCAACCCTGCCGTTGTTGAGCGCGCGTCGCAGATTGGCTTCTGTAGTGTCCGCCATCAGGCCCGCGTAGATGCGGCTTTGGATCCCGGCTTCCAGCACAACCCAAGCTTCAGTCTTCGGGGTCTCGCCCGCAGGCAGCAGGTTCGCATTCGCTTTCGTGGGATGCACCTGGACCGAAAGCATTTCGTGAACGTCGAGGAACTTCAGCAAAAGGGGGAATCGGGGGAAGCGCCCGGCCAGCTTTCCCATTATTTGCGTCGGGAACTGCTGTAGTAATTGACTGATGGTCTGTCCCTTGAGAGGTCCATCGATGACACGGCTCTGATAGTCGTCGCGATCGCTGAGTAACCACGCTTCACCGATAGGACCACTTGGCAGGGGCGCGGCGAGAAAGTCCGCCAAATGCCGACCGCCCCAGAGCCGATACTGATAGATCGGTTCGAATCGCAGAGGACACCGAAGGGCCTGATCGAGTGCTTCTTCTCGGTGATCGACAGCCACGCGTACTGAGGTGTCAAGCATCACCGGTCTGAGAATGTCGGCTCGTGAGAAGGCGGATCGGTTCTGTGCGCCCGTTGATCGTGCAATTTGCCAAGGGTATGGTCAATCAATCTGGCGAGCTTATTTGCCGCGCCGTCGACGGCCAAGTTGACAGTCGCCGCTTCGTCGGTGACCGCGATGGGCTGGCGGCCTTCGAGGCGCGCCTCCATTATGCAACGTTTGTTATTCTCGCGGCTCTTGGGGCCGCTCTCGTCGGTCAGGTGGACTTCCACCCTCGTGATGTGATCGCTCATTCGGCTCAGGGCATTCTCTACTACGCCCCTGATCTGATCCGCTAGCCGCTCGTGGCCTTCGATAGTGTGGTCTGTATTGACTTGGATTTGCACGCTGACCTCCTTTTCCAAAGCTTTTGATCAAAGCTGTTTATTACATCCATACATCGCCGCGTCGAAGTTCATGGAACTCGGCTGCCGGCTGGAATCTGCTTCTGGCGACCGGAAGGAACCATCGACAAGTCGTTGGTTCCGACGTAGATACTTATAGCAATGAGCATCGCCATAACACCGAACCAGAATTTCCAGTCATGGTGTGCGCGCCGCCAGTAAGGTGTTTGGCCATGGCTATGATGACTCTCGCCGTTCGGATGCAAGTGTTCCGTGTTGTGCATAGTCATGAGGTCTCCTAATCAAATTGAGGAGGTTAGGTGGTGGTCAAGCAGCGACGGCGAAAAATCATGGGCCGCGCTTTGACGCGGATGCCACGTCCGGCTTAAACGCTGCTCAACGACAGAGCTGCCTTATGGTCCGCGTCGTGCAGCCAATAGGGCGGCCGGCCATAGTGATGGTGGAGTTGTTCCTCATAGTCACGACTGATTGGCCTTGACTCAGAGAACTCCGGTGCTGTTTTGATGGCATCCCGCCAGAGACCTACGTACACTCTCGACTCAGTCCAGCTCACCTTTTTAATCCAAGCGGGCGAAACCAGTACCTTCTTGCCAGGCCACCAATTTCGAGTTAGCACTTCTATGTAGCGGATAGCCCAGGTTTCCTCGTCTATGACGAAGCCCGCCACATGGCCTGTCTCGCCATCCTCCGCCTCGATGTGATAGCCCGTGACCTCTCCGGTACTGCGTAGATGCGAATCCGCCGACTCTTTTTGGATTCTTTCCAAGGCCTGGGTTTCTTTGGAAGCAGCGACTTCCGTCGCCAATCCCATCGGGAAATACACTGGGCCCCACAAGTAGGTACCACCCCAATAGTTGGGATATCCGTAATACCCGAGGTATGCCGACTCATGCTGCCGTGAAACGGGTTTGTGGGTGTCTACGTTGGGGCTGTTCTCCAGTTGCTTTTTTGTCAACGCCACATCCAGCCGCCTGCGTTGCCAATCCACGTGGGTCACTGAGAATGGAGAAAGCAAAACTTCCCGTCCGCTCAGCCAGCCTCCGGTTGCCACCGTCATGTAGCGAATGGTCCATGTCTCGTCGTCGAAATATAGTTGATCTACCGTGCCAATCTGCCCGTCCGTGGCCCGGATCGCAAGACCTTTCAAGTGGTGCACGTTTGTTAGCATCGTTGGCTCTCCTTATTGAGCTGGAACCTCCGCGCCTTGAGACTGTGCTGTTTTCTGGCTCAGCTCTTGCGTGAGTTTGTGAACATTTATGGAATGCTCATGCGCCTGCCTGCTTAGCTCATGAGCAGTCAAATGATCTTCTTTGCCGTGAGCGATAGCTGCAGCCGCATGGGCGTGGGCCGCAAGGTTGTGAAGTTCCGCGGCTTGCTCGTGTACCCTCTGTGACATGATTTTTCTCCTCGTCACTGTGCGTCGGTTTATGCAACGCGGTCGTTGTTATTCCGATACTCTTCGGGAACGTCGTCCTCCGGCACTTAGCGGGTCGTGACCTCTGAGACGTCCGGATCTTTGGCGTTCTCAACACCATCGACAATCGAGGCTTCAAATGCGTTCCCCTCTTCCGCTAATTCTTCGACGCTCTCAGAATCCGCTTCGGCCGGGCGCGAGATGCCCTGAATGTCGCCCGATTGCCCGGCCGAGTTCGTTTCACGTTCCTCTTCGTCGCGTCGGTTGTAACGCTGATTGTCTGCAACCACGGTTTCCGCCTCCTTAGAGTGGGCTACGGTACTTCTGCGGCCTTGGCTGCTATGCGGCCACAGCTTCCGCGCTATGCAGTGTGTAATTTGCAGGATTCGTGCTTGCGATGATGTCCTTCGCCTTGGCTACTTCTGCCGCCGTCCCATGGGCGATCAGCAAAAATTGATCGGTCGCGAGCGCCGTTTGGTACTTCACAACGCTGTCCTTTGGAATGCCGATGCTGAAGAGACCCGCTCCCAAAACGCCCAACGCGCCTACTTCTACAGCACCTTCCAACCCTGCCACGATCCACGCGACCAGAGGGCCAGCTACTAAGATTGGGCCGAGACCCGGGATCATGAACACAGCAGATCCGAACAAAAGGCCCCAGAAGCCTCCCCAGAACGCACCAAGCTTGCCCCAATATTTCATGCGGTCGCCGGTATTGTAGTAACCGACCACCTGTTCATCCGTGTGGTAGCCCTTACCGACGATGGACAACTTGTGCATGTCAACACCGCCACGCTGAAGTTCCTTTACCGCACGATCTGCATCGGCATGAGTGTGATAAATCGCGACAACTGAATTCTCAGTAGACATTTGTTCATCTCCTCGGCTACTTGCCGAAATTCTTCAACCACCAACATAGGTTCCCACTCTCAGTGTGACCACGAATACAGGCGAAGACTGGTCCCTATTGCTCAGTATCAGTGTTTAGTCCGGTATTCGATTACACGCCCACAAACTCGGGACGGTAATCCTTCCAAATCCCCGTAGCCGGCGAGATCACACGGACGGGGGCATCTTCAGCGTGCTTCGCGGTCCTCGCCCATTGCCAGGCGTGCTGAATTTCGGAGGATTCGAAGTAGCGAGTCTCTGATTGGAGAACGGCGGCTCCGGCAGTAAAGAGCTCCACAACCTCTTCCCAACGGTGGGCTCCGACGACTGCCATCCGAGCGATATGACTTGTGTGCTTCTGGAGAAACCGCAGATCATCCCAGCGCGCCTTCCATTCGGCTCCCTGCATTTCCGTCAAGTCCACAAGAATGCCGATGGGGTGCTTTTTGTGTTGTGCAATGAAGAACTCAAGCTGCGGCTCGAATGTCTTGAGTTCCTCGTCCAATAGCTTTCCGACAACCTTAAAGCCGAACGCGACTCCCCCAGTTTCCTTCAGACGTTCAATCACGGGCACACCTCATTGTTTCGTTTGAAAGCCGTACTTACTCTCCCGAAGCATTGGGAGTGACAACAAACCAGCCGCATCGTACTCCAGATCCCCCAAGTTTCCAGTCAAGTGGAGGCTGACATGCTCAGTTACCGGTCGTCAATTCGCCTGACGGCCGAGGAAAATAGATATTCCATTCTCACGCGCATCCCACGCTCCCTCACATTGCCTGCATCGTCACCGCACTCCGCATATCGGGCAAATTCCGCGTTCGTCGTGATGCCTTTGTCTTTCAATAGCTGGATGATTCCGCCAATCTGAGCGTCAAGTGTTTCCAGATAAGGCAGCATTTCCTCAAACACTTGTTCGGCAGGGAGCATCTTCTCAAACACCGCAGGGTCCACTTTCATCTCATTCTCCTAGTCCACTATTTCGAAGCCTCAAGAGCTGCGTGATAGCCGCCGATACCGGGACCTAGGATCTTGGTGGCAAATCACAGGCAATCAATCCCGACCGCGGAACCACATCCCACAGCTACGAGAGTAGGACTCAGGCATTCACCTTTCTGGTCAAAAGTGAACACCACCTAAACGGATGGATGATGACGTGAAAACCTTGGAGCATGGGTAAAGTGGCTCGCGCCGCACGGAGACGCACGAACTTGCCGATCACAAGTCCGGCATGATGACTCTCATCAGTCTGCCGATCATTGTGTCCTTGGAGACCCCACTCGCTCAACATTCGGCGTCTTCGAGATTGCAGTCTGGTGTGTCATTTGGTCCGTTCGAACTCCCAAACCAGAAACCGAGCGCTGTCGGGTACGGCGTAAGTATTCGTCAGCCGTTGAAAGTACAACCGATGGGCCCGGTGAGAGTGAGCACTCTTGCTCAGAAGAACGAGACGTGCGTTGGTAAGCTCATTTTCATCGGGATAATAATTTGAGAGGAGCACCTATGCCATCCAAAATGCACGCAGCAGTTGTCGAGCAATTCGGAAAACCTTTATCGCTCGTGGAATTGGACATTCCCTCTCCCGGACCCCGCGAAATTCTGGTGAAGACGGAAGCGTGTGGAGTATGCCACACCGATCTCCATGCAGCCCACGGCGACTGGCCGGTGAAGCCCACACTCCCGTTCATCCCTGGCCACGAGGCCATTGGTCTGGTTGTTGCCGTTGGTTCAGGGGTGAAAATTGTTAAGGAGGGCGACCGCGTTGGAGTGCCGTGGCTCTACTCGGCGTGTGGTCACTGCGAATATTGTTTGACTGGTTGGGAAACGGTTTGCGCTCAGGCCAAGTTCGGCGGCTACAGCGTTAACGGCGGTTTTGCCGAATACCTCCTTGCCGACCCAGATTACGTCGCCCACGTGCCCGCGGGCGTAACAGCTACGGAGGCCGCGCCGTTGATCTGCGCGGGAATCACGACCTACAAAGGGATCAAACAGACCGAGGCGCGGCCTGGGGAATGGATCGCCATCTCGGGCGCCGGCGGACTCGGTCACCTGGCCATCCAATATGCGAAGGCCATGGGACTACTCGTCTGCGCAATCGACGTCGACGACGGCAAGCTGGCCCACGCCACGCGGCTTGGTGCCGATTTCGTGATCAACGCCAAGGCTGGAGATCCGGGAACTGCCGTCAAGAAGGCGACCGGCGGCGGAGCTCATGGCGTTCTTATTACTGCGCCTTCTCTCATCGCATTCAAGCAAGGCGTCGGCATGACCCGGAAGTGCGGTACATGCGTCCTGGTCGGGTTGCCGCCCGGCGAATTTCCCGTTCCGCTCTTCGATGTGGTGGCGAACTGCATCACTATCCGCGGTTCGTTTGTCGGCACGCGCCAGGATATGGCCGAAGCCCTCGCCTTCGCTGTCGGAGGCAAGGTCAAAGCCGACATCGAACTACAGCCGCTATCATCTATCAACAAAGTCTTCGACCGGCTCGAACACGGCGATGTGCCATCACGCGTGGTCCTAGACTTCGCGCCGATCAAAACGAAGAACCAGCGTTCAGATGCAGATCAGCACCTCGCAATCGCAGGTTCCGCGAGAGAGCGGTAGTTCGGGCGAGAACGACGGCAGGTTGCCGAGGAGACTAATAAATGTCCACAGAAAGTTCAGTTGTCGCGGTATATCAAACCCACCCGGAAGCAGATCGAGCAGTGAAGGACCTTCAGCGCGACGGAGTCGACATGCGCAAGTTATCGATCGTCGGCAAGGGCTATCACACGGATGAGCAGGTAGTGGGTTACTACAACACTGGCGACCGCATGAAGTATTGGGGCAAGACCGGGGCATTCTGGGGCGGCTTCTGGAGCCTTCTTTTCGGTTCCGCTTTATTCATGATTCCCGGACTCGGCCCCGTCCTGGCGGCGGGTCCGGTAGTCGCATGGATTGTGGGTGCGTTGGAAGGCGCGGTGGTAGTCGGAGGTTTGAGCGCCCTAGGAGCCGGTCTCTACAGCATAGGAATTCCAAAAGACAGCATTGTGAAGTACGAGACGGCGCTCAAGACGGACCAATTTCTGCTGATAGGCCACGGGACAGCGGCGGAAGTGGCCAAGGTGAAGGACATCATTGAAAATACGCACCCGCTCTACTGCACGTTGCACGCAGCAAAACTGCTAGCAGCATAGTGCTAAACGCGACTAGCCGTCGCGGGTCACCTCGCAATTTGCGCCGTCAGCCTGCCGGGCATGATCGCGCAATCAATTCTGATCGGAGTTTCAATGACTGAGAATTTAGAAATTCCTCGAACCACTCCGCGAAGGCGTGGATCGAGCGACTCTATAGGAACCGTCACGGGCGGTACATTCTCCTCATTGGTTTTAGAAGCGGGAGGACCGATTGCGGTTGAGTTCATGTCTTATGGCTGCACACATTGCCGCACGCTCGAGCCAGTCATTCAGAACGTGGCAGAGGCGGTGAAGTCCAAAGTGAAGATCTTCCGGGTTAATACCGCGGTCGAAGAAGGACTTGCCGACCGCTACGAAATCCTAGGCACGCCAACTTTGATCATGTTTCTGAGCGGGAAAGAAGTTGGACGAGTCGAGGGCCCCCACCCGACTATATCGAGCGTCCTGGCAGCGGTGACGCAACCGTTCGAATCATGAATGAGGCCAAGTGCCACAGATGCAGAAACAGAGCACCGCCCATCCTCTTATTCAACGACGAATGCGCAGTCTGCCGCCGCATTGGACGTTGGGTGCAGAGGTCGGCGCAGAGCCGAAAGCGGACTGCCAATTCGACTCGCGGAGAAAGTAGCCGAAAATCTGAACGTACGTGAGTGAGGTAGACATTTTCTCTTGTCCGCTTTGCGCGGAATACTCGCAGAAACGCCAATAATCGAAGGTTTTCGAGGAAATCCAGCGCGTTTTCTCTATAGCTCAGACTCAGTGGCGGTGCATGGTGGATTCGAACCCTCAGTCCGGTTTCTAGCGCCTAAGCCTTGTCTTGTCCGTAACTTGCAGATGGCAAAACGCGGCCGGAGAATTTCGGTCTAAAACCCGCCCTAGGGCTTGTCAACCAGTCCGCTTTTGATTCGCCATCCTTTCGACGAGACTGCAGATTCTGTTACAGGAAGTAGCCTCGATTCGCCCAGAACGCGGCCCAACACGGTTGGCACGGACTGAATGCCTAGCGCGCAGTCAGATGTTTTACAGAGATTCGACGGAATGTTTCTGAAGGCTTTCGCCGACGCGGACGTTACAGCGGTGTCTTCTCTCTGCGATAGACCGCCAACCCGAGCCTTGCAACCACTGGCTAACGTACCTCGCTGAGTCACTCCGCCTCAAAAATCGGTGGAGATACTCAGATCCTTCCATATTCGTGCTTCCTCTAATCGCGCAAGATCATTCTTCTCCGCGGCGGCGTACGCATCGCTGCCGAGCAAGAGTCGCAACGGAGGGTTCCGTTCTTGCGTCAACTGGACGATCGCCTGAGCCGCCTTTTT
>Ga0181537_10000055_pt1 | contig 99796 bp, 90 predicted proteins | sample PEATcosm2014_Bin_39_FD_119765 | JGI IMG/M metagenome (GOLD analysis project Ga0181537, IMG submission 119765) | Peatland microbial communities from MTU Mesocosm Facility, Houghton, MI, USA - PEATcosm2014_Bin23_10_metaG | ecosystem: Environmental > Terrestrial > Soil > Wetlands > Peat | place... | reverse complement strand
GCGCGGGTCCCCCGGACCCGCTCTTCGCCTACGAGATCAGGCGCGTGGACGTGTGAAAAGGCCGACGAGGGCGTCGGCCGCGGACCAGGGGGTCCGCCCCACAACGGATCCGCATGTCCGGCTCTGGATAACTAAGTGACATTGGGCACTCGTGCCCGCGCCACATTCGGCTATTGGAGAGTTCCAGCTCCTCTTGGCGGCTGGTTCGATAACAGGGCGGCGGCTTCGGCGTCGAGTAACCAGAGCAGCGGCGCTGCGGATGGCTGGATCAGCTGCGCCGGAAGCTGCAGCGGCTCAAACGGTCCTTCGAGAACGCCTTTCAGGGCAAGTTGCTTGTCCGCGCCCCGCACGAGAAACACGACCTGCCGCGCCTGATTGGCTACCGGTGCGGTTATGGTGATGCGGTCGGTAAAAAACTTGCCGACCCAATTGGAAACCGCAAGCCGGCCAGCGGGGACGTCGAGCGCCTTAGTGCCGGGAAACAAAGAGAGCGTGTGGCCGTCGGGCCCGAGGCCGAGAAGAACCAAGTCAAATTGCGGGATACCGTTCGGGCCAGGCGGAAGTTGTTCGCGAAGCACCTGCTCGTACTCGGCGGCGGCCTTGGGGGCTTCCGGGTATTCTCCTTTGATGGGCCATACTTGGTCGGAGCGCAGAGATAGCTTGCTCAACAGCGCCTCATTCGCCATTCGATAGTTGCTGTCAGGGTGATCCGGGGGGACGTGGCGCTCATCGCCGAAGAAAAACGAGACATGCGGCCAATCGACGAGAGCGCGCCAGGGGTCCGTTGTCAAGAGCTGGTAAAGAGCACGCGGCGTGTTGCCGCCGGAGAGTGCAACCCGGAAATGGCCGCGCGCGGCGATGGCGCCCTTGGCAGCTCCGACGAAGGCGCCGGCAGCGGCTGCGTAGAAATCCTGTGCGGTTTCGAAGATGTGAACCGCGCGGCTCAACGCAGGTCCCCGCAGCCGTGGAGTTTCTTCGCAAAACGCGGGTCCCAAAGACGGAAGCCACCGACAAAGGAGTTGTTGTTGTCACCCAGCCGGCAGTCTTTTGGGAGGTCTTTCAACAGACGGGCATTGCCGCCGCCGAAAACCACATACTCAGCCTCCACGGCGTGCTTGAGCTGAGCGGTCACTTCCGCGACCTCCTTGCGCCATCTCTTTTTGCCGAGGCGCTCGAGCCCACGCAGACCGACGTAATCCTCGTAGGTGAGGCCCTTCTTATAGGGCAAGTGCGCGAGTTCGAGAGGCTCGAGGAAGCCATCGAAGATCAAGGCCGAGCCAAGGCCAGTGCCGAGCCCAAGAAATAGCATGCGGCCTCCGCGATAGCTTCCAAGCGCCTGCATGGCGGCATCGTTGATCAGTTTCACCGGGCAGCCGAAGGCTTTGGCAAAGTCGCAGCGAACCCAACCTGGTCCCAGGTTATGCGGCTCGGTGACGGCGCGGCCATGGGCCACCGGGCCCGGGTACCCGAGCGAGATACGAGAGTAGTTCCAGCCTTTGGTCAGCTTCTTGACCTGGCTGATCAGAGCCTGGCAGGTAAATTTTGGGCCGGAGTCAATTTGCGTGTGCTGCTTCTGCCCGGTCGCGAGGAGCTTGACGTGGGTGCCACCCACATCGATGACGAGGACCTTGGACTGTCGAGTAACGCTCGCGCGGCGAGGCGTGGCGCGTTTGGCGGCTGTGGGCGCGGCCGGCTCGGCCTCTTGCTGAGCAGGCGGCGTCTCTACCAATGCATCGGTGGTCAAGGGGGTGGAGCTTTCGGTTTCTTCCATGATTACCTCGCGATGATATACGATGTGCGGGAAATGGCACAAGCCGCGGGCATTTTCTTCGGAACTCGGGCGAGCTTTGCGTCAGAGGATATGATGCCAGTGCCGCCCATCGCGGGCCATTAGTTGGTCGGCCTCCTCCGGTCCCCAGCAACCAGCCGAGTAGTTGGGGAAATGCCGGTCAGGCAAAGCTTTCCAAACGTCGATTACGGGCTGAATAACGCTCCAGCCTGCTTCCACCATGTCGGCGCGCTGGAACAGAGTGGCGTCGCCGACCATGCAATCGTGCAGCAAACGTTCATAGCCGGTGGCCATGGAGTTGCCAAAGTATTTGGCGTAGTCGAAATCCATGTTGACCAGGCCGATGTCCATGATGGGTCCGGGAGTCTTCGCCCCGAATTGCAGCGAGATGCCTTCCTCGGGCTGGATTTGCACGATTAGCTTGTTGGTTTCCAGGTCGCGAACCGGCGTGTCGCGAAACAGGACAAAGGGCGTACGCCGGAAGTAAATGGCGATTTCGGTAACCCGTTTGGTGAGCCGCTTTCCAGTGCGAAGGTAAAACGGAACGCCTGCCCAGCGCCAGTTGTCGATCTCGAGTTTCAGGGCGACAAACGTCTCCGTGTTGGAGTCGGGAGGCACGTTCGGCTCCTCGCGATAGCCGGCTGCGGGCTGCCCGTCGCAGTTTCCGGCGCCGTACTGGCCGCGAACCATCTTGGTGAGCACTTCCTCGGGGAACGGAGGCTGAATCGCTTGCAATACTTCGGCCTGTTTGTTGCGGACGGCATCGGCTTGGAAGGAGACAGGGGGCTCCATGGCGGTAAGCGTCAACAGCTGGAAAAGATGATTTGGCACCATGTCGCGCAAAGCGCCGGCGGTATCGTAATACGCGCCACGGTGTTCCACGCCAACTGTCTCGGCGGCGGTGATCTGCACGTGGTCAATGAAGGCCCGGTTCCAGATCGGCTCGAAGATGCTGTTGGCGAAGCGAAAAACCATGAGATTCTGGACAGTTTCTTTACCCAGATAGTGGTCAATGCGATAGATCTGCGATTCGGCGAGGACCAGCTTGATTCGGCGGTTCAGGTCCTTGGCGCTATCCAGATCGTGGCCGAACGGCTTCTCGATGATCACCCGGCTCCAGCGGCCATTGCCTTGCTCGGTGAGCTTCGCGTTCGCCAGTTGCTGCACGACGCTGGCAAAGAATTGCGGAGCGACGGCGAGATAGAAAAAGTGATTTCCGTGGGTTTGAAATTCGGTCTCCACTTTAGCGATCTGCGCGGTGAGCCGTTCATAAGCCGCCGGGTCGTTGAAATCGCCTTGAACATAAAAGATCCGTTCGAGGAACCAGTCCCAGAGCTTGGGGTCGACAGGACTGGTTTCAAAGGAGCGCAGGCCGTCGGTCAACTCCTGCCGGAATGCCTCGGTAGTGAAATTGTCAAACGCGAAACCGATGATGGCGAATTGGTGAGGCACGAAATTCGACTTGGCGAGGTTGCACAAAGCGGGAATCAACTTGCGTTTCGTGAGGTCGCCGCTGGCGCCGAAGATCACCATGACGCAGGGATCGGGCGTAAGATTCTTGATGGGTTTGGTGGGATCCATGTCGGAGTATGCTTGCTCGTCGTTTGACTAGTGGCTAGGCTTCTCGGAGTGGCCGCCGAATTGAAACCGCATGGCCGAGAGCAGCTTCTGAGCGAAGTCTCCCTCGCCGCGGGAGGAAAAACGCTGATACAGAGCCGCGCTCAGCACGGGCGCCGGCGCGGATTCGTCAATCGCGGCAATAATGGTCCAGCGGCCCTCACCGGAATCCGAAACGCGGCCGGAAAAACGGGCTAGATCCGGCTCGTCGGCAAGAGCGGCGGCAGTAAGATCGAGCAGCCAGGAAGCAATCACGCTGCCGCGGCGCCAAACTTCGGCGATGTCTGGAAGGTTGAGTTCATATTGATAATGCTCGGGGTTGCGAAGCGGCGTGGTTTCGGCATCGACGGCGTGCTCGCCATGGCCCACATTGGCGTGCTTGAGAATGTTGAAGCCTTCGGCGTAGGCCGCCATCACGCCATATTCGATGCCGTTGTGCACCATCTTGACGAAGTGCCCGGCGCCCGATGGGCCGCAATGCAAATAGCCTTCTTCGGCAGTCCCACCCAGTTTCTCGCGGCCGGGTGTAAGGGCGAGCGAGCCCTTGCCTGGAGCGAGCGAGCTGAAAATCGGGTCGAGATGCTTTACCACGTCGTCAGGTCCGCCGATCATCAGGCAATATCCGCGGTCGAGACCGAAGACTCCGCCGCTGGTGCCCACATCCAGGTATTGAATGCCCTTGGTTTGCAGCTCTTTGGCGCGCCGGATGTCGTCAATATAGTAGGAATTGCCGCCGTCGATGACAATATCGCCCGCCGCGAGATGTCCGACCAATTTGTGCAGCATGTCGTCGACAATACCGGCCGGCACCATGAGCCAGATGGCGCGCGGCGTTGACAGTTTGGCAATGAAGTCTTCGAGCGATGCCGCGCCTGTGGCGCCTTCGCCGCTCATTTGTTTCACGCTGGCGGGGTTGGCATCAAACACCACGCAATCATGCCCGCCACGCTGCAGGCGGCGAACCATGTTTGCTCCCATTCGGCCCAGGCCGATCATTCCGAGTTGCATTGTTTTGTTTGCTCCAGCCCGACGCGCATTTATGACCGCGTTCGCGAAGGGGTCTGATTTGAATTGTAGAGTCTTCGTGTCGAGGAAATTCGCTCGTTCAGGGGGATAGGCGAAAAAAGAAGTCAGGAGTCGGGCGATCACAGCCTGAAAGCTGTACCACAAGGCTAGGAGGGCCGGCTGACTTCCTTTTCGGATTGACCCGCTGGCGCGACACACGGCATGATTGACTGATGACACACCTTCTCATCAACTGGTTAATCAGCGCGTTGAGTTTGGTTATTGTTGCCAACGTCATTCCGGGTTTTGAGCTCAGCGGATTCGGAGCGGCGTTGATTGCTTCCATAGTGATCGGCTTCGTGAACGGCACGCTGGGGTTTCTACTGAAGATCGTCACTTTCCCGCTGACAATCGTCACCTTGGGCTTGTTCTGGCTGGTGATCAACGCTCTGATGCTGAAGCTGGCGGCTGCTTTGGTTCCCGGATTCCGCATTAACGGCTTTTGGCCGGCGTTCTTCGGCGCGATTGTGTTGACTCTGGTCAACCTGGTGTTCCGACGCTTGTTGGAGTCCTGACGGACAAGGTTCAGTGTCTGTCCGCTTGCTGACGCGCGCGGTTCAGTGCTCTCAGCGGCTTGCACCGAACTGCGACCCGGCGGAGGCTTCGAGCAGCGAGGCGTCCAGATAGGGGAATTCACCGATGCTGTCGATGGTGATGTCGGCCGGCGCGTATTGGGCGTTTGCCTTTTCGTCGAGCGCGTAGTGCCCTTGGCGGACAAAGACGGTCGTGACGCGCGGGCCCCAGATCTCTTTGATGGCGGCGAGGATGCGCAGTTTGTCATCCACCACTACATAGTGATCGGCCGGGTACCGAAGTTCCACGTCGGCGAGCTGCCGCTCCTTATGGATGTAAATCAACACATTGCCCCGAAACACTTCGTAGAGGCCGGAGCGGTAGATCTTGCGCGGCTGAAAGACGACGTCGCCGTCGGTAAGTATCACCGCGTTCCCGAGTTTCTGCGCGTACTCGACGGCGTCGATGGCGCCAGGGAAAAGGCGATGGGCGAATGGGTAGTTCAGCAGGTAGTAGGAGACTTCGAGAAGCTGGTTGTCGCCGAGATTCTCGATGCGGTAGAGCTGCAAGGCGCCGAGATAATCGGCATAGCCGAGTTCGGAGCGCAACTGCTCGAAGATCTCCCAGTAGCGGCGGGATTTTGGTCCGACGAATTCGTCGAGATGCCGGCGCAAATCAGCGGTAACGCGATCGTGGTTGAGCAGCGTGTTGTCGACGTCGAACAGGAAAACGGTGGAACCTAAGCCTGACGCCATTGGGAAGTCTCCTGCGAGGTAGTCGCTCTTAGATGCGACTCGAAGTTGTCATGCATTGCAACCGGTGAGCCGCCGCACGGCCGAAGATTACCGGTGGATATGATTATTGCAAAAGAAGATGAATCGCCAGTCAATTCTCGATCGGGTACGGGCGCGCAAGGAACCCTGGGACATGATCGTTATCGGGGGCGGCGCAACTGGCGTGGGGGTAGCGGTAGACGCCGCATCGAGAGGCTACGACGTTCTTTTGTTGGAGCAGAGCGACTTCGGCAAGGGTACTTCGAGCCGCAGCACGAAACTGGCGCACGGAGGAGTGCGCTATCTGGAGCAGGGCAACATTTCGCTGGTGATGGAGGCGCTGAAGGAACGCGGAATTCTGCTGCAGAATGCCCCGCACCTGGTGAGCAATCTCGCCTTTGTCGTGCCGAACTACGACTGGTGGGAAGCGCCGTTCTACGGCATCGGCCTGAAGATGTATAACCTGCTGGCCGGCAAGTATGGGTTCGGCCCGTCGCAGATTCTCTCGCGGGAAGAAACGCTGCGGCGGCTGCCCACCATCAAAACCGAGGGCCTTCGCGGCGGAGTGGTCTATTACGACGGGCAGTTTGACGATTCGCGGCTGTTGATCAACCTGGTCGCCACTGCGTTCGAGCAGGGCGCGAATCCGTTGAACTACGTGCGGGTTTTGGATCTGACCAAAGACAACGAAGGCCTGGTGAACGGCGTGGTGGCGCAAGACGTCGAGAGCGGCGCCGGCATTGAAGCGGCGGCAAAAGTGGTTATCAATGCAACCGGCGCGTTCGCGGATGAGATCCGGCGCATGGCCGAGCCTGGCGCCAAAGACATGATTGCGCCGAGCCAGGGCGTGCATCTTGTGTTCGATCGAACATTCCTGCCAGGCGAAAGCGCGATCATGGTGCCCCACACGTCGGATGGCCGCGTAATGTTTGCGATACCGTGGCACGGCCACACGCTTGTGGGCACTACCGACACGCCAATCTCCTCGGTCGCCCTCGAGCCGCAGGCGATGGAGCAGGAGGTGGAATTCATTCTCTCGACAGCCGCGCTGTATCTGGCTAAGGCTCCGAGGCGCGAAGACGTGCTGAGCGTTTTCGCAGGCATCCGGCCGCTGGTGAAAGCCGGGGATGGGGCGAACACAGCCGCGCTTTCCCGCGACCACACCATACGCATTGACGAGAGCGCCCTGCTCACGATCGCCGGCGGCAAATGGACCACCTATCGACACATGGCTGAGGATTGCGTGGATCAGGCGGCGACGCTCGGCCGGTTGCCGGAAGCCGCCTGCGTCACGCGCAATTTGAACGTGCATGGATTCGCGCCGCGGGCGCGGAAGCACGGATCGCTCGGCGTATATGGATCCGACGCGCTGGCGATCAGGGAGCTGATCCGGAAAGAGTCGAAACTGGGCAAGCGATTGCACCCGGCTTTGCCTTACTGTGCGGCGGAGGTGGTTTGGGCTGCGCGTGAAGAGATGGCGCGAACCGTGGATGACGTGCTGGCTCGGAGAACGCGAGCGTTATTCTTGAACGCCGAAGCGGCAAGGCAGATGGCGCCGGAAGTGGCGCGTCTGCTGGCCGGCGAACTGGGACGTGGGGAGATGTGGCAGGCGGCGCAAGTGGGTTTCTTTGAGGAGGTGTCAAGCCGCTATGTGCTGGCTCCCTCCCTCGGTTACGCTGGGTGATTATGCGCGAAGCTGCTCAATTTGTTGCTTCTAAGGCTTCGGTTCGGCCAAAGATTGGCCTGGTGCTGGGCAGCGGGCTGGGGAAATTTGCCGAGGGACTTGTCGATACAACACGGATTCCTTATCGCGAAATTCCGGGCTTCCCCGTTTCGACCGCCATGGGGCATAAGGGGGAGCTGGCGGTCGGCTCGCTTGTGGGAGAACACGGAAAGAGGGTCGAGGTCGCGGTAATGTCCGGGCGGTTTCACCTCTATGAGGGATATTCGCCGCAGCAGGTGGTGAGCGGCATCCGGCTATTTGGCGAGATGGGCGTGCGGCAGGTGGTGTTGACGAACGCGGCCGGCGGCATCAATCTGCGCTACGCCGAAGGAGCGCTTGTGCTGATTTCGGACCACATCAACCTGCAGGGGGCGAACCCGCTGGTGGGGCCGAACGACGATCGGTTGGGGGTGCGATTTCCGGACATGAGCGAGGTCTACTCGAAGAGACTCCGGGGTTTGGCGCACGAAGTGGCCGGTGAGCGCGGCACGGCGCTCGAAGAAGGCGTGTATGTCGGTGTTCTGGGTCCGAGCTACGAGACGCCGGCCGAGATAAGGTTCTTTAAGGCAGTAGGCGCCGACCTGGTGGGCATGTCGACGGTTGCCGAAGCGATCGCGGCGCGGCATCTCGGACTGGAAGTTCTCGGGATTTCGTGCGTCACGAACGTGGCGGCGGGACTGAGTGATAAGACGCTATCAGGCGACGAAGTGCTGGCAGTCGGCGCGCGCGTCTCGGCGGCGTTTTCGCAATTACTGCGGGACGTCTTGTTGCGGATGGCCGGCTGACGGGAACCCGACCATTGGCCGCGGATGAACGCCGATGAACGCGGATAGGCCCTTTGTTTTTTCATCTGCGTCGATCAGCGTTCATCCGCGGCCGAATCTTGTCTGCTGACTCCTGCCTTCTGACCCCTGACCTCCGATCCCTGACCCCTTCTTCTTGACACACGGACCGAAAGCCGAAACAATACAATATCGAAGTGTTTTTTAAGCCACAGCATGTACATTTCGTGGGGATCGGCGGAATCGGTATGAGCGGCCTCGCGGAAGTGCTGATGAATCTGGGCTACCAGGTATCGGGATCGGATCTGAAGACTACACCGGTGACGGACCGGCTGGCTGGGCTGGGAGCGCGCATCGATGCCGGCCACAGCGCGGCTAACGTGGCCGGAGCGAAAGCGCTGGTGGTGACCTCGGCGCTGGATGCGAGCAACCCGGAAGTAGCCGAGGCGAGGCGGCTGCAGATACCGGTGATTCCACGAGGAGAGCTGCTCGCGGAGCTGATGCGGCTCAAGTTCGGGGTGGCGGTGGCGGGGAGTCATGGGAAGACGACCACTACCTCGATGGTGGCTGCCATTCTAAGCGCGGCCGGAATGGACCCGACGGTGGTGGTGGGCGGGCGCGTGGGAGCGATGGGGGGATCGAACGCGCGGATCGGGCAAAGTTCGATTCTGGTGGCGGAATCGGACGAGAGCGATGGATCGTTTCTGAAGCTGGCGCCGATTATCGCCGTAGTGACCAACATCGACCGCGAGCACCTGGATCATTACTCGTCGATTGAAGAGATCCGGCGGGCGTTTGCCGATTTCATCAACAAAGTGCCGTTCTATGGCGCGGCGATCGTTTGCATGGAAGACGAGAACGTCCAGCAGATCTTCCCGCGGATCACGCGCCGGACGATCACCTACGGGCGATCGGCGCAAGTGGACCTGGCAATTCGGGACATCCACTTGAGTGGCACGGGGAGCGAATTCCAAGTTCGGTGGCAAGGGGTGGATCTCGGCGGCTTCCGGCTGAACGTGCCGGGGGTGCACAACGTGCTGAACGCCACGGCCGCGATAGGCGTTGCGGTGGAGATGGAGGTGCCGGCGGACCGGATTCGCGAGGGTCTGGCGGCGTTCAGCGGGGTGGACCGGCGGTTCACGGTTCGGGGAGTGGCGGGCAAAGTGACGGTGGTGGATGACTACGGGCATCATCCAACGGAAGTGAAGGCGACGCTGGCAGCGGCGCGGCTCGGCCCCTACAAGCACATTCACGTGTTGTTCCAGCCGCACCGCTATTCCAGAACGAAATTTCTGATGGATGAGTTCGGGACCGCGTTTCATCAGGCGGACAACGTGTTTCTGACGGATATATACGCGGCCAGCGAGCCGGCGCTCGATGGAGTGACGGGGAGCGCGCTGGCGGAGAAGATCCGCAGCCACGGGCATCGGTCGGTACATTACACGCCCGCGCTGAGCGAAGGTGTGGAGAGCGTCGTCAAGGCGGCGCGGCCCGGTGACCTGATCATCACGTTGGGAGCGGGCAGCGTTTCGCAAGTGGGCGAGAGCATACTCGAGAAACTGAAGGGGAAGGGCTGATGGCGTACGGCGACCTTGAGCCACGAGCCGCGCGGCGAGCACGTCCTGCGCAGGAAGCTGCCCAGGAAGAGCGGGGCGGCATGCGGTGGGGCCGTGTGATCGTATACGCCGGATTGATTCTGACGTTTCTGGCGGGCAGCCTGATTGCCTGGCACCGCACCACCGATTTCCTGATACGTGACGACCGCTTCCGTCTGGCGGAAGCAGCTACATCCTCCGGGCAAAGCCCGAATCTGTTGGTTGAAGGAGCACACTATGCGTCGCCTTCCGAGATCCGTCACATCTTCGCGCCCGACCTGGGGCGCAGCCTATACCTTGCGCCGGTCGAGGAGCGCCGCGCAGCGCTGCTGGCGATCGATTGGGTGGCGGAGGCGTCAGTATCCAAGATCTGGCCAAACACATTGATGGTTCAGGTTAAGGAGCGGCAACCGGTGGCGTTCGTTGAGCTGCCACCTGTGCGGGCAGGGGGTCCGGCCGAATTCGCGCTGGTGGACCGGGAAGGCATGATCCTGCGGCCGAGGGTTCCGGCGAAGTTCACGCTGCCGCTGGTTAGAGGAGTGCGTGAGAGCGAAGACCGGCCCATGCGGAAGCGCCGGGTTGCCAAAGCCATGGCGATGATGGATGAACTCGGAGAGATGGCGGCGGCGGTGGGCGAGATCAACGTCAGCGATTTGAGCAACCTGGTGGTGAGCGAGAGAATCGGCGGGCGGGTGGTGACGCTGCTGCTCGGCGAAGATAGTTTCAAGACCAGAATGGCGTACTTCTTGAGTTCGTATCCCGAGATCAAAGCGAAGCGTCCGGATGCGACTACCTTCGATCTGCGGCTGGATGGCGTAATCGCGGCCGGCAAGGCGGACCAGTTCGCGGAGGGAGATCAAAACGATGTCCGCTAAGGGGCGGCCGGCGATCGGGCTGGATCTGGGCAGCAGCAGAACGCGCGTGGCAATGTGCGTTGTGGAAGGCGACTACATCCGCTATGCGGGCCATGGCGAGGCGCAGGCGCACCTGGCTTGGACCAGAGGACGGCTGACGGATCAAGCGGCGCTGGCAACCAGCATACGCGCGGCGATCGAGGAGGCCGAAGCGCGCTCTTCGATCTCAGCGGAAGCGGCAGTTATCGGACTCGGCTGCGGCACCCAAGGCGTGAACATGCGCGGCGTGTATGAAGTCGGCAGGAAGCGCCAGATAGACATTGACGACCTGCGGTGCGCACTGGCGCTGGCCTCGCGCGTGCGGCTGGAAGACGACCGGCTTGTGCTGCAGGTGTGCCCGCAGGATTTCACCCTCGACGGGCGAGCCGGGTTTCGGAATCCGCAGAGCATCTCATGTTCGCGATTGGAAGCGAACGTACACGTGGTGACGGCGTCCGCGCAGGAGCATCAGGGATTGGTTGCGGCGGTGCACCAGGCGCACTTGTCGGTGGAAGAGTCGATATTCGAAGGGATCGCGGCCGCTTATGCCACGGTGGTGACCGAGGAGCGGGCGCGAGGCGTGGCGGTGGTGGATATCGGAGCTGAATCGACGCACCTGGCGATCTACTCGGGAGAGGCGCTGATTCAGGCCATGACGATTCCGATTGGCGGGGAGCATTTCACGCGCGACCTGGCGAGCGAGCTGAAAATCCAATATGGAGATGCGGAGCGCCTGAAGCACGAATACGGATCGGCGAACCCTCAGCGCATTGGCTTGAACACACTGATCGACCTGCCGACGCCGGGAGGCCGGGATCCGCGAGAGACCCGGAGGCACGAGCTGGTTGCGATTCTGGAAGCGAGGGCCGAGCAGCTTCTGGGTCTGGTGTTCGATGAAATCCTGAAACAGCGAATGGAGGCGAACCTGTTCGAAGGCATCGTTATGACCGGCGGCGGCGCGATGCTTGCCGACATGTGCGATGTGGCGGACCGCGTCACCGGACTGCAGGTTCGCAAGGGACTGGCGAGAGGAATCGAGGGCTGGCCGGCAGAGCTGGACACACCAGTGTGGGCGACAACCGCGGGACTGGCAATGTACTCGGGGCGATTGAAGACGAAGAAAGAGTTTAAGCGCGGAGCGCCGGCACTGGCGAAGCTGGTAGTGCATTAGGGTAAGAAGCGAAAAACGCTCCCTCACGGTCGCGTCTCGGCTAGTGGTCTCGGGCCGGTAGGGGGCGAGAGGAAGCAGTAGTAAGCGATGGCTGGCAAAGGGAGTAGGGCAATGGCAGACAACGCGGAAACAGTGAGATTCTTCATAGCCGACGATGAACCGCAGGCGGCGACAAAGATCAAGGTGGTTGGCGTGGGCGGCGGCGGCTCAAACGCCGTGGCATGCATGCAGCACGGTGGTCTGAACGGGGTTGAATTTCATATTCTGAACACCGACCGCCAGGACCTGGAAGCGTCTCCCATCAAGAACAAGCTGGCGATTGGCGGGAAGCTGACGAATGGCTTTGGGGCGGGCGGCGATCCTAACGTCGGCCGGCAGGCGGCGCTGGATGAGACGGACCACATCATAGGAATTCTGGAAGGCGCCGATATGGTATTTGTCACGGCGGGTCTCGGAGGAGGCACGGGCACTGGCGCCGCGCCGGTGGTGGCGTCGTTGGCGAAGGAGCTCAACGCGCTGACGGTGGCGATTGTCACATTGCCGTTTGAGTTTGAAGGGAAGTGGCGCGCCAGACAAGCCGAGCGCGGTTTGGCGGAGCTTGCCAACGCGTGTGACACGGTGATCGGCATTTCCAATGAGAAGCTGATCGGACTGGTGCCGGAGGAGTTGGGTTTTGCGGATGCATTCCGGGCTGCGAACGACATTTTGCGACAAGCGGTTGGAGGAATTACGGAGATTGCTTTAACGCCCGGGCTAGTGAACCGCGATTTCGCCGATATACGGTCCATCATGCTGGGGTCGGGGCACGCGATGCTGGGAACAGCCTCGGCAAAGGGTCCCGATGCCGCGACGGAAGCAGCGAAACTGGCGATTTCGAGCCCGCTGATGGACCCGACAGGAATTGCCGGCGCCAAGGGACTGCTGATCCACATCACGGCCGGCAAGCAATTGCGGATGCGGAACATTATGGACGCGTGCGGGCTGATAAACGCGGCTACGCAAAATGAGGAAGCGCGTGTGAGCTGGGGGATATCGCAGGATGAGCGTCTGGGAGATGAGGTAAAAGTGACTGTGATTGCGACCGGCTTTCAGAAGGAGCCGCTGTCGCAGATTGATCGCCGCAGTCCGCATTTTCCCTTCACGGCGCCAATCGATGAGCATGCGGCCGGTGAGCCTGTTATCACCGGTCCGGTAACTGTCGAACAGCGCGCGCCGGAGCCTGAAGCTGGGGAAATGGAAGAGCCGATGATTCCGCCGCTTGACGATTTCGATACGCCGGCGATCGTGCGTAAGCGTAGACTGTTGCAATAGGAATCGGCGCGGGCATGCCGCTTCGCTTATAAGGAGACATCCGCCATCGTCAAGGTTTGCGTGTTAGCGTCGAGCAGCGCCGGGAACGCGACATTGGTGGCGACTGACCGGACGCGCCTGCTGATAGACGCGGGTTTGAGCCGGCGCGAGATCACGAAGCGCCTCGCGTCGATCGGCGAGGATGTCGCGAAGCTGGATGCGGTGCTGGTGACGCACGAGCACAGCGATCACGTTTCCGGACTGGCTCCGCTGGCGCGGCATCTGAAAATCCCGGTTTATTTGACGCATCGGACGGCGCCGGCCATTGACTGGGGCGAGGAGCCTCCGCAGATAGAGACCTTTCAAGCCGGGTGCGGATTCACGATCGGCGATTTCGATGTGTCGAGCTTCACGATTCCGCACGATGCAGCCGACCCGGTGGGCTACTCGCTGCGGGCCAACGGCGTTCGAGTCTCCATTGCCACCGACCTGGGATACATGCCGGATTCAATCCGCATGCACTTGCGGGGGGCGAATCTGTTGCTGTTGGAATCTAATCACGATCTCGAGATGTTGAAGGTGGGTCCCTACCCGTGGCCGGTGAAGCAGCGCGTGATGAGCCGGCGCGGGCACCTCTCCAACGAGACGACAGGAAAGTTTCTGAAAGCGGACCTGGATTCGACGGTTTCCACGCTTATCCTCGGGCACCTCAGCGAGCATAATAATCATCCGGAGCTGGTTCGCCGGATGGCGCAGAAGGCGCTGATCGGGCGTTTGCTGTTTACGGAGCTTGTGGTGGCGGAGCCGGGGAAACGCAGCGACGTTTTCCAATACTGATCCGGTGCTGCGCCAAACCAACCGCGGTGCGCCATACTAACATCGATCGATGTTCCAAAAAGTTCTGATCGCCAACCGAGGCGAAATTGCGCTGCGGGTATTGCGCGCCCTGCGTGAATTAGGCATCCGTAGCGTCGCCGTCTATTCCGACGCCGACCGAGCCGCGCCGCATGTTCTTCAAGCCGACGAGGCCGTGCGCCTGGGGCCCGCGCCGTCGCAGGAAAGCTACCTGTCTGGCGAACGCATTCTCGATGCGGCGCACGCGACAGGCGCCGAGGCCATTCATCCCGGCTACGGATTCCTGAGTGAGAATGCGGGGTTCGCTCGCGCTTGCGAAACCGCCCGAATCAAGTTCATTGGGCCGCACTGGCGATCCATCGAGCAGATGGGGTCGAAGACCGCGGCTCGCCGCGTGGCGATCCAGGCCGGGGCCCCGGTAGTTCCGGGCACCGAGCAAGGCATTGCGGATTTTGAGCAGGCGCGGGGCATAGCCTCGAGCATTGGCTATCCCGTGCTGCTGAAGGCCGCCGCGGGCGGTGGGGGCAAAGGCATGCGGCGCGTGGATCGCGAGGCCGATCTCGAAGCTGCGATGCGCGATGCCTCCAGCGAAGCGCAGCGCGCGTTCGGGTCAGGCGAAGTCTACCTCGAGAAGTTGGTCGAGCGGCCGCGCCACATCGAGGTCCAGATCCTGGGCGACGAGCACGGCCACCTGATTCACCTGGGCGAGCGCGAGTGCTCCATACAGCGCCGGCACCAGAAGGTTCTTGAGGAATCGCCATCGCCCCTCGTCGCCGCACAGCCTGAATTGCGCGAGCGCATCGGAAACGCGGCTCTGAAGATTGCGCGCGCCGCGGATTACTTCAATGCCGGTACCCTCGAGTTTCTGGCCACCGATTCCGGGGAGTTTTACTTTCTCGAAATGAATACTCGCCTGCAAGTCGAGCACCCGGTCACCGAATGGGTGACGGGCCTGGACCTTGTGCGCTGGCAGTTGCGTATTGCGGCGGGGGAAAAGCTCAGCGTTAAGCAGAGCGACGTTGAGTTGCGGGGCTCCGCGCTCGAATGCCGCGTATACGCCGAGGACCCGCTGCACAACTTCATGCCGAGCCCGGGCAAGATCGAGCACTATGCCGAGCCCTCCGGCCCGGGCGTGCGCGTGGATAGCGGCGTCTATCCGGGTTGGACAGTGCCGCTCGATTACGATCCGTTGCTTGCCAAGCTCTCGGTGTGGAGCGGCTCGCGCCAGGAAAGCATCGCGCGAATGCGCCGCGCCGTCAATGAGTTTCAGGTAACTGGCATTACCACGAACTTATCCCTTTTTGCCGGCCTGCTGAACGATGCCGCGTTTCAGAGCGGCAAATTGCATACCGGCTTTCTTGACGATTTCCTGCCCGGTTTCACCGCACGCGCCTCATCCGCGCCAACGGCCGATGAGGTAACTGCAGCCGTCCTTGCGGCCGCTCACTGCTCCAGCAGGCACTTGCCGCAGCCTGAGAAATCACAGCCGGAAAGTTTCTGGCGCGCAGGCGGCCGTGCGAGGATGATGCGATGAAATTACGAGCCGAAGTGGCAGGCGAAGGCTACTTAGTCGAACTTACGCCGGCCGGGGCTGCCTCCGGCCCCACTGCATCCGATGCATGTGGAGAACTCACTTACTCGGTCACGCCTGAAAACGGCGGCCACCCTCCGCGCACCGGCAAAGTATCCGTGCGCGAGGCCATGCCGGGCGTAATTTCGATTTTGGAAGGAAATCGCAGCACCGTGGTAACGCTGTTCAGTTCGCCGGCCGGCATGGTGGCCTGTATTGGCGGGAAGCAGCTGCCCGTCGGTCTCGGTGATCCGAGGGACCGCGCCCCGCGCACGCGCGATGCCCGCGCCATCGGACCACAGGAAGTACGCACGTCAATGCCGGGCAAGGTCGTCCGCATGCTTGTGGCAGACGGCGATGAGGTCGCAGTTGGACAAGGCGTGATGATTGTAGAAGCAATGAAGATGCAAAACGAACTAAAAGCCCCCAAAGCCGGCCGGGTGACAAGGGTGTGCACTGTAGAGGGTTCGACGGTGACCGCCGGCGAGACGCTGCTGGTGATCGAGTAGGAGCGGCGCCATGCTTCAAATCGCAAAGCCGGATTGCCCGATATGCCAGGGCACGGGCTGGGCAGTATCCGAGCGCGACGGGATTTCCGAGGCCGCTCGCTGCGAGTGTGTCGCTCAGGTGGCTCCCGCGCGCCTCGAAGAAGAAGCGCAGATTCCGCCGAATTTCCAGCACGCCTCGTTCGAAAACTTCAAGCTGCCACAGGATAATCCAACCGCGCTGCGAGGTCTCTCGGATGTAATGTTGGTGGTGCTCGCATACGCAAATAAGTATCCAGCGGTGAAGAAGCCTGGCTTGTTGCTGGTCGGGGAAACCGGAACAGGTAAGACGCATCTGGCTGTAGCCGTGCTCCGCGCATTAATTACACGCGGCCACGCAGGTGTGTTTTTTGATTATTTGAACTTACTCGACCGGATTCGATCGAGTTACAACGCGACTTTGGGAACCGCCGATCGCGAAGCTTTTACTAGCGCGCAAGAGACCGAGATCCTGGTGCTCGACGACTTAGGCGCTCACCGGGCGAAAGACTTTGTGGAAGATACGGTGACGTCGCTGATCACTTACCGTTACAACCACCGCAAGCCGCTGATAGCAACTACGAATCTGACTGATCCGGCGATCACCGGCTCGGTGATCGAGAAAGCTGCGCTCGGCGCGGGCCCATCTCTCAAAGAGACTCTCGAACAGCGCATCGGCGAGAGATCGAGGTCGCGGCTGTTTGAAATGTGCGAAGTAATCCGCATGCCGGGCGTGACTGACTACCGCATGAAGTCGGTGAAATAAGCCCGCGTGCTCCGCGGCATTCTCTCCAACGGATTGCCGGCGTCCGGCGACTGTCCGGAAGTGTTATCCTGACGGGCAGTCAAACGGTAGATGCCCCCCTTTCCCAGATCGATCGCAAAAGTCTGTGTAGCTCTCGGATTCGAATCCATCGATGAACTCGGTCATGCGGCGGAGGCCGAATACCGCGACGGCAACACGCTGCTTGAAATTCGCCTGGATCATCTTCGCCAGCCGGCGCGCGGCGTTCAGTGGATCAAGCAATTTTGCGGCGCGCATGCCGACGCGCGAGTGCTGGCCACCTGCCGTCATGAAGCCCATCACGGACACTTTCGCGGCACGGTGGAACAGCAAATCAAGCTGCTTGGCGACGCGGCCGATGCGGGAGCATTCGCGGTGGATCTCGAAATCGAAAGCGCTGAGCGTGCGCGGCCGGCATTAGCCTCGTTGCGGCAGCGGGCGGCATTGATCGTTTCGTACCACAATTTCGATAACACTCCGTCGCTCGAAGCCGTGATGCGCCGGCTGATGCAAATCGAGGCGGACGGCTGCAAGATCGCCACGCTGGCCCGCAAGCCGTCCGATTCGCTGCGCCTGATCGAATTTCTGAAGGCGCCGCGAAAGACTCCGCTGGTGGCGTTTGCAATGTCCGAACAGGGATTCGGCACACGCGTTCTTTCGCCCGGTTATGGCGGCTTGTTCACCTACGCTTGTCCGGCCTCCTCTGCGGGAACGGCGCCAGGCCAGGCGCCGGCGCGGCTGATGAAGACGCTTTATCACATCGACAAACTGAGCCGCCAGAGCAAGGTCTACGGAGTCATCGGCGATCCCGTGGCGCAGTCCAAGTCGCCGCATATTCATAACCGCGCTTTTCAGTCGCGCCGCATCGACAGTGTCTACTTGCCGTTTCTGGTGGCGCAAGCCCAGCTCGGCGATTGGATGTGCGTGGCAAAGAAGCTGCCGGTTTGGGGCTTCAGCGTCACCATCCCCAACAAGCAGAAGATTATGCGGTATCTTGACCACATCGATCCGCTGGCCAAACGCATTGGGGCCGTCAACACGGTGTGGAAGCGGGCTGGGAGATGGCGCGGCGCCAACACCGATGTCGCCGGCGTGGTGAAGCCGCTAAGCGAGCATATGCGGCTAGGCCACGTGCCGGTGCTGCTTGCCGGCTATGGCGGAGCTGCCCGCGCTGCCGCTATTGCATTACGCGAGGCGGGGGCGGACGTCACCATTACTGGCCGCGACCCTCGCCGGGCTGCGCTGCTGGCGAAAACAATAGCGGGGAAAAGCATCTCGCTCGCGGCCGCGACAAAAGCGCATTTCGCGGTGCTGGTTCACGCCACGCCGGTGGGTATGTACCCGGACTGCGGCGGATGCCTGTTTCCGGACGTCGTGCCCGCAGATTTGGTGTTCGATATGGTCTACAACCCGCGCGAAACGGAGCTCATCAAGCGCGCCAGTGCGCAGGGCCGCCAGGTGATCCAGGGCAGCGAGATGTTTCTCGAGCAGGCCGCGGCACAATTTGAGATCTGGACCGGCGAGACCGCCCCGCGCGCCGTAATGCGCCAAGCCCTCGATCACGAGTTGTAGCCCAACCGCTCCGCGGCCGTGGCGCGGGCACTCGTGCCTGCCGCGGAGAATCGTCTCGGCGCTACTGCCGCATTGGTAAACTGCTCAGCATGCCCTTTCCCCTCCGTGCTTTCTGGTTCTGTGGCGCGATTCTCAGCACCGCCGTTTCAACTTTACTGGCGCAGCCCGCTCAGTCGCCCGATGCCAAAAGGCAGCTCGAATACACGCGCTCGCACTACACCAAGTACGAATTCCGCATTCCGATGCGAGACGGTGTGAAGCTTTTTACGGCCGTTTACGTTCCCAAGGACGAATCGCAACCTTACCCGATCATCATGCAGCGGACGCCCTACTCGGTGGGCCCGTATGGCATCGATAACTACAAGGCAGTGGTTGGACCTTCCGAGCTGGCTGAGAAGGAGGGCTTCATCTTCGCCTACCAGGATGTGCGGGGGCGCTACATGTCAGAGGGAACCTTCATAGACGTGCCGCCGCATAAGACGAAATTCAACGGGCCCAAAGACGCCGATGAAAGCACCGATACTTACGACACCGTCGACTGGCTGGTGAAGAACGTACCCAACAACAACGGGCGCGTCGGCATGTGGGGCATCTCGTATCCGGGTTTCTTCGCCGCCTACGCCTTGATGAACGCGCATCCGGCGCTCAAGGCGGTTTCGCCGCAGGCTCCCATGGGCGATGTCGGCAACGGCGACGACGCTTATCACAATGGAGCCTTCCATCTGGCGGCCAACTTCGGCTTCTATGTATCGTTCAAGCCCCGCGGCCCGGATCCGGAGCGGCCTACGCAGTTCAATCGTTTCGATTACGGCACCTCGGATCAGTACGATTTCTATTTGCGAATGGGCCCGCTCTCTAATGCCAACGAGCTTTACCTCAAGAACGAAAATGTTTATTGGAACGACATTCTCAAGCACCCCGCCTATGACGAGTTCTGGCAGACACGCGCGCAAGCGCCGCACATGAAGAACGTCACGCCGGCGACGTTGTTTGTCGGCGGATGGTTTGATGCCGAAGACATCTCCGGCCCACTGAAGCTATTCCGGGCAATAGAAAAAGACGGACCCAAGGCAGCCAACACCCTGATCATGGGCCCCTGGTGCCACGGTTGCTGGTCGCGCGGAGACGGACAAACCCTCGGCGATCTGAATTTCGCGGTAAATACGGGCGAGTTTTTCCGCGAACATATCGAGCTGCCGTTCTTCATTCAGAATCTGAAGGGAAAAGGCGAAGGGCTGAAGGCTGCGCCGGATAACCAGATTCCGAAGGCCTGGGTTTTTGAGACCGGAACTAACGACTGGCGCCGTTTCTCCGAGTGGCCTCCCAAAGCCGCTACGGCGAAATCACTGTATCTCGGCGCAAACGGCACGCTCGGTTTCACATCCGCTGCCACACAAACTTCCGACGAGTATGTCAGCGATCCGAGTAAGCCGGTTCCGGTACTTTCGGGAATCGGAGCCGGCATGCCTGGCGACTATATGACCTATGATCAGCGATTCGCATCGCGGCGGCCGGACGTTCTGGTTTACCAGACGGATCCGCTGGATCATGATGTCACCATCGCCGGCCCCGTTACGCCCGTGTTGAAGGTCTCCACCAGCGGCACCGACTCAGACTTCATCGTCAAACTGATTGATGTATATCCCGGCGATTACCCGAATCCCGATCCCAATCCCACCAAGGTGCAGATGGGCGGATATCAGCAAATGGTTCGAGGCGAGCCATTCCGGGGAAAGTACCGCAATAGCATGGCGAAGCCTGAGCCGTTCAAGCCGGGCGCTGCCGCCACCATCGAATACGTGATGCCCGACGTATGCCACACCTTCCGTCCGGGACACCGCATCATGGTGCAAATCCAGAGCACCTGGTTTCCGCTGGTTGACCGCAACCCGCAGCAATTCGTGGATATCCCAACCGCCAAGGCATCCGACTTCATGAAAGCGACCGAGCGCGTTTATCACGGCGGGCCGGATGGGTCGTTGCTGCGGGTATTCGTTGTCGAGTAACTGTGCAGCAGCCAATGGCGCGCTTAGGGCATAGTTGCAGAAGTTTGCGCAAAAAGTCTGTCCGCTTGCTGACGCGCGCGGTTCAGTGCTGCCGGCGGATTGCACCGAACCGCGAAGCGCCAGAGAGCCGACGCGGACTTCCGCAGCTTGGGACTAGCGTCCGGATGCAGGTGATGGGACAGGCTTGCCGGCGGTCTCTTTCGCTGCCGAGTTGATGGCCAGCTGGGCTTCCAGTGCAGCCAGGCGAGCTTCAAGTTTCCGAATGGTTTCGTCCTGTTTCTGGAGCTCGTTGAGCAGCATGGCCGGAAGCTTGGAATACTGCACGCTCTCCGGTTCCCCGTCCCTTCCTCTCACCACCAGCTCCGGATACACGCCGGCGACTTCTTCGGCGACCAGGCCATACTCCAGCGGCTTCGACCCGTCAGGTTCCGCCTTCTTGTAGTGAAACGTCACCGGACGTAATCGCAGCAGGCCTTTGCTCGCATCGCCCATGTCCTCGATGTCGTCTTTATAGCGGCGCGACGAGGTGCCCTCGACACCTAGTTCGCCGTTCGAGTTGACCACAACGGCCGTCCCGGTAATCGTGTTGCCCGAAATGCCGGCGATGAACGCCGCCGTCTGGCCGTCACCAATTCGGATGATGTCCGTGTCGGAATTGGTTCCGTCATTGCCGATCATGATGTTATTGCTGCCGCTCATAATAAAGTTGCCCGCGTCGATGCCGATTGCAATGTTGTCGCTGCCAGTGGTGTTTTGAAGCGCCAGATAGCCAACTGCCGTATTCCCGCCCGCGCCATCCATGAAGACAGCGCCCGAGGGGTTATTCTTTTGGAGCGCGGCGTAGCCCACCGCGGTATTAGCGCCAGATCCTTGGTTGCTGCTCAGAGCATATGCCCCGACGGCTGTGTTCCAAGGCCCGACGGTGGCGGCATTGAGCGCCTCGTAGCCGATGCCGGTGTTGTCGCTGGCCGAGCTGTTTCCGGCGAGCGCCACGTCCCCGACGGCGGTATTCTGAGTGCCCGTGGTGTTGGACACGAGCGCAAAGTACCCAAGGGCGGTGTTGCCACCGCCAGTAGTGTCGCTGTTCAGCGCTCCTGTGCCGAGTGCTGTGTCGCCCAGGCCGTCGCTCGGCGCCGCATAGTAACCGTTGATATCGATCACCACGTCAGTGGTGGCATTGGCTACGACGTTCACCGAGCCACCGGGGCTGGCTGCCGAAATCACCGCGTTGCTTTGATACGACGCGCCCGGATTCCAGGTCATCGACGCGACCAGAGGGATCGGCGTCGCGGGATTCGGATACACGAGCAAGTATCCACCGGTATTGCCACCGGGCGGGACGACGGTGACGTTTAGCGAGAAGGCCTCGGGACCGGGGAAGAGAAAGCCGGTGGTCTCTACGCCGCACGCCCCGGCGACAGTCAGAGTGCGAGGCGTGAGCGCCGTCAACGGCGTCGACCCGAGGGCCGGGTAACCCGAGCTCACGCGCGTATCGGCCAGGCGGCACGGCGCGATGGGGACAAAAACAAGAACGTCAGTGGTCACGCCGCCGGGGAGTTGAAGCTTCGGCGTCGCGACGCGCTGTGTCGTTTGCAGTTGGGAACGTCGGATGTGGAGAGGCGACGCCCAGTTGTTGAGCGGAACTGCGTGCTCCTGAAGCGATTGGGCGGCCAGCGCCAGGGGAAGGAAAGCCAGTAGAATACCGAACGATTGTGATTTCATTTTCGTGAACCCTCCGGCTTAGTCTTTCACGACGGAGCACGGGATGCAAACCGGGCTGTCGCCGCCGCGGGTCCTGCGACGGCGGGCGAGGGCGTCGACGACTCACCGGGTCAGTGGGGTTTTATTGCTTTCGTGGCCCCGGTTGTGCGGGAAGACCGCTTCCTTTGGTCGCGGCTCGGGGTGCGGGTTGTGCGGGTGCGGGTTGTGCGACCGGGGTAGCCTGAGGGTCAGACGGTTTTTGAGGCGCCCACGCTCACAGCCCCCCGTGAAACCGACCGAACCCGCGGGCAAGCATCAGCGACATGATCAAAATACCCGCTCCAAGAACGAGCACGTGTTGGGTCTTGCGCAAATCGAAGGTCCCCACCCGGCACACCAGCAGGTAACCAATGACAAGGTTGAAGAGACCCCACAGGACATTGACCGTCGAAGTCGACAAGCCCTCCCCCGGAGGCGATGCAAACGGGCTCTGAAACGCATGCCCCGAAATCCCGTTGCCGAGATGCGGCAGCGCATTCGCCAAGAATGCACCCCCGAAAAAGTACGCCACATAGTGATACCAGCGCATTAGTGCTCCTTCCGGGGGCCCTCTCGATGGGCTGCTTCCTTACGTCCCCAGGCGCTACTTAGGGCTAGTTGCCAATGTCAATGTGGCAAAGCCCATTAGGATCCACGCAGAACCAAGTATCAGTAACGCCCCCAATCGTGACCGTGATTGTGTCCACCTTATCGCACTTCACGGGGCTATTGCCCTCCGAGCACGTGTTGCCGCTGTTGTCCTGATAATCTCTTTCGTTTTGGAGCGACCCACTACTCGAATTTGGAACGAAAGCGTCACGGGCGTTGATTGGCGCGAATTTGACTATACCGTTTGATGGCGTTCTAACCTCCGCAGTGATGCTTACCCCTCGGCCCGTGTCCTTGACCAAATCATTTATCGACCATGTGCTGCCTGGGTCAGCGGAGTAGATATAAATGCCCGGCTTTCCGGACCTCTGTTGGGAGACGCCCTCAATTGCAAACCTCGAAGCGTCGGCGGTGTCAGCCTCCAAAAAGGTTCGCGGATGCAGTGTGTCGGGTTTTTCGACTGACCAGCTGTTTACATCTGCTACCTTTATCGATCCGCCAACGACGCGAATTCCTGAACCTGAGCCAGGCCCCCTCGGGCCCACGTCTAACAATCTCTGGCCCTGTGGCGATCTAACGAACAAGTACCCCGCAAACAGTGTCACGAAGACGATTGCCAGAAACCACAATGCGCCACGAACCATTGAGCCCCCCTTCCGTTACATTTTCCTCAGCAAACAGGCACGGCCGTTAATTCACGCCGCTCTCAATCCTTATGCGCCGCCAGATCAGAAATAATCTCAGCTATCTCCGACCGCTGAATGAAAAGCTTGTATCCAAGAGTGCCATAATTATGCTCGAAATCAGAAAGGATGTCTAGCATTTTGCGCGTGGTCGCTCTTGCTTCGACCCAGGATCCGGTCCCCCGATAACTTCTCACGAGGACCCATAGACTTACTAACTCCGATTCTTTCTTTCCCGAAGAGCCAAACCACAGGCGCGCCTCCTCGGCGAGGGCCCTTGCCGGCTGCCACTGGCGCAGTTCGAGCAGGGCACGGGCCTTAGCAAGTTTCGCTCCAGCGACAATGATCGGACTCGGCTCCCCGCCGTATTTCAGCAGCTCATCGCAAAGCGGCAGGGCCCCGTTGGCGTTGCCAAGGCGGGTCAGGCCTTCCACGACCATCAACTGGAAGTCCCATTTCTCGCCGGTTGAGTCTGCGCCCTCGCGCAACGCCTTCTGGGCAATAAGCAGAGCTTCTTTGCGCCGCCCCTGGCTCCTGCAAAGCTCAATTTGAACGCGAGCGAATTCCATTTTCGCCTGGCCGGCAGTTTTCCAGGCGGGGTCCTTAACCGCGGCTAAAACCTGCTGCGCCTCGCCGGTGCGTCCCAAGCGGCAAAGCGCTTCGGCCCGAAGCAACGCTTCCCAGGATAAGTAATAGGCTCCTGCCGGCATCTCATCCGCGATTCGAAAGGCGGAAGTCAAATGCTCAAGTGCGCCTGAATAGTCCTCTTTCCAGTACAGCGCGCTGCCAATTGCTTCCTGAGCCTGCAGCAGATCCACGGGGTTGCCCAGATTGTTCGCAAGTTCAAGCGCCTTCTGGGCGTGTTGAAGAGACTCTGTAAACAAGCCAAAGAAAGACTTCGCCCGGGTGAGGAGCGCCTGGCATTGGAATGACTCCTGAGCAAAACCAAAGACCCTGTAGTAGTCGTAGGCCGGCGAGGCCAAATCGATCGTCTGTTGCTGGCGTTGCCGCGTTTGCTGCTGCACGGTGAGCGTCGCCAAACTAAGCTGACTCAGCGCCAGCAGCCGGGGCCACTGGCTGCGTTGAGCTTCGGCGCGCGCCGTCTCCAGAATGTTTTCAGCTTCACTTCTATCCCGATAAATCCACGAATTACCCAGCCGAAGCCGCGCGTCGGTCGCCCAATAAGCAACGCCATTGCCTTCCGCAAGGCGAATCGCGTCGTTGGCCACTTTGCCCGCCTCCTCGTCATGCTGCGCCCCATACTCGATCGCGCTAAGTCGCGAAAGAGCGCGGACCTGCAAGGCCACGCTGTGCATTCTTTTCGCCGCATCGAGCGACTCTTGAAAAAACCTGCGCGCTTCCTCCTCGTGGCCGGCGCCCAACTTACTCGCAACATAGCTTCTCTGATAATCGACCTCCGCCTTTCCCTCTTGGTTCGTCCCGTATAGCTCCTCGGCCTTGGCAAAATCCGCATCAGCCTCTTTCTGTTTGCCCTGACGACTTTCGAGAATCCCTCTTCGAAGAAAGGGCGTCGGCGAGTGTTGGTTGAGGGGAATGGCTTCGTTATAACGCTCAATCGCGTCGCCGATCTTGCCCGCGCGTTCGTTGGCGCGGCCTAAGTCGACCAAAGCGTTCGCGCGCTCGGTTTGCGGCCCCGCCAAATCCAGGAGTCTTGCATAGTCCTTTATTGCCGCGTTTGCGTCGGGCCGAACGGTCTCATGCACAGCATGCACGTAAGTTCGTTGGGCCGAGGAAAGCTCGCTGACCAGTTCCTCCCCGATCTGGTTCACTTCGCGCTGAGCTTCTCCGGTCGAGTCCAGTTCTGTGAAGGCGTCGGCGAGCCGAGCGTGTGCCAGAACAAAGTCGGAATCAATCTTCACAGCGCCCTGCAATTTCGTGGTCGCCGTTAAGTAATTGCCATTCTGAAACGCTTCCGTGGCTTCGCGATAAAGATTCTGCGCTTCTTCGGGAACCTTGTGCGCCGTCCAAATCTGATACCACCTCAGCCCAAGCACACCGGCTGCGAGCATGACCAGGCAAGCTGTTACGAGACCCAGCCGCCTGCCCGAACCGCGTGCGACTAGCGCCCGAAGTGCCGCCGTGCTCGCCGAGGGGCGCAGTGCGTTCGCCACTTCCGCCGTCGACTGAAACCGCTGCGCGGCTTCATACTCCAGGCACTTCTCAATCACCCGATCCACCCGGCCCGGCACCCCTGGCTGGACCGACGAAGCCGCCACCGGCCGTTTCGCCCGCTTCACGGCCGCGCCCAGCGGGGTCGATGCTTCGAACGGCCGCTTGCCCGTTGCCATCTCGTACAACACCAGCCCCAGGGCATAGACATCGGTGGCCGGGCTCACCTTCCCGCCCTCAAACTGTTCCGGCGCCATGTAGTCGGGCGTGCCAACAACCCCGCCCGTCAGCGTCAGCCTCTGTCTCCCGTGCAGAGACTCCTCAGGCCGCAGTGCCAGCCCGAAATCCATTACCACCGCCTGCGTCACATTGCCGCGCCGCGCAAGCATGGCGTTCCCAGGTTTGAAGTCGCGGTGTACCAGGCCAACCGCGTGAAGCGCCTCCAGGCCCCGGCAGAGCTCCAGCGCGATTGGCTCGGCCTCGCTCCACGCCAGTGGGCCCCGCTCAATCCGCTTGGCAAGCGTCACGCCCTCGAGCAGCTCCATCGTCAGAAAGGCCCCGGCGCGATGCTGCTCGTCGCCCGGGAGCGGGAATATTTCGTGAATCCGGCAGACGTATGGACTTGTTACTTGCCGCGCCACCTGCACTTCCTGGTTGAATCGCCGCAGCAGCCCGCGATCGCCAAGCAAGTCCCGCCGAATGGTTTTCAATGCGACCGGTGTTCCGAGTAGCTGATCGTGGGCCTCGAATACCTCGCCCATTCCACCGCGACCTAACAGACGCACGATCCGGAAACGGCCGAGCACCACTTCGCCTTCCCGAAACGCGGAAGCCTTCTCCGGCTCGGGCCGCGGCCGCAGCGGGCGCCCCAGCGGCTGTTCCATCGTTTCGGTCGATTCGGCCCCAGCCTTCAACAGCCGCGCCAGCTCGTCCGCCATTTCGTCGCCCGCACCGCGGCGCACCCGCTCAATCAGGGCTTCCCGTTCGCCATCGGGCAGGTTCGCGGCCTCGTTAAACCATTGGTTCAGGCGCGCAAACTGTTCGGGATTATCGTCCATCGCCGTTGCCCCGGCGCCGTAACTTGTAACAGGCGCCTTTTGCCGGGAGGCACAATTATAACTCGGACTTGTGTGGTTTTGTTTGACTAATGGCTAGCCGAGAATCAGCGTCGACCAAAACACAAATGCCCTATCCGGGTTCACCGACGGCTATGGACTCGCACTTGTTGGTAGTCAAACTGTTACGAAGCTCGCGCCCTACTTCTTACCTGCAAATGGATCCGGTGTAATGCAGCTATAGAAAGCCGGGCCGCTCAACTCTTGCTTGCATTTGACGATGAACATTAAATCCTCGACTTTGTCGTAAAGTGTCCACGGCATCACGCCGACATCCATCTGAGGCAGCAGCCTGAATCGACCGTAATCGTCGATTTGACCACGAACGCTCGGGTATACTTTTTCGAGGCGCTGGCGCAGCGCGTGCCGTGGCGCGCCGGTTTCAACCGGAAGTTGATCGAAAGGTCCGTCGTACCAGGTGTTCTCCATCGTGTTACGCCGGTCGACACCTACTAGAATCCAGCGATGATTCCTCTGATCGATATAGAACGCAAACCGCGTCCGGCGTCCGATCGCTATGTCGGAGGCAACATAATCAAAATCTTCCGCGACCGGGCGGTCCTGATTGAGGATCCAAAAAAAGTGCGCGGGCTCTTCCTGAAACACAAGCTGGAACTGCAGGCCCGACTCATCGAAGACCGGGATTACCCAGCTTTCGCCGGGTAACAAGTGTGCCTGGGCCGGCGGCGCCGCAGCCCCCTGGTTTAGCGCGAAGACCACCGTTCTCCAGTGGTAGTAACATAACCATGCGCGCTGGCCAACCGCGGACAGATACAATCCCTGGCGCCGGCCGAGCCTTACCGAGACAGTCTTATCTCGTCCCGGAACGCCCAGGCTGTATGCGATACCGATCATTCCCGCGGCACGCAGCTCGGGCGAAAGCCAAAGATTGCCTTGAACCAGGCCCCGGGTGCACGCAAAGCTGAAGTAGTAATGGTTCCCGCTGGGATAAATAATCGCGCGCCACGGCAGAGCCGAGAAAACGTGCTGGAATACGGCCACGGCGTCGTCCACATCCACGCTCGTCTGCGACGCCTCGATCAGGCTTTCATTGGTCTCGATGCCTGCCGAACCGAGCCTGCTCAACCACCCCGTCGCCGACGCCAACAGCACGCCGCATCCAACCACCACGACGCAGGCGAAAATCAATAGTCGCTTTCGGGCGTGCGAATACCCAGACCGGCCATCTCTCGCCGGGTGGCCCGCGGTTGGCTGCATTCCAATCCTTTAGGTTCCGATCAGGAGTCCCGCTAGTGTCAGGGGGTCGGGATTTGTTTCGGCGGTACAAGCGTCGTGTCTTCGGGATGGCCGGGTAATGGCACCCAGCAACCTTTGAACGTACTACTAGGTTTGGTCACTTCCTGCCAACCTTTCGGAACCCACATTCCCGACCCTGGGGTGGTTTCCTGATAGATCTTCGGATCTGACGTCGCGTCTTTTTGGGCGCTAGTCAAAGGTGTTACGCAGGAAAAACCCTTTGTGACGTCCAACGCGATCATCCGCTTTTCCTCGTCCTTCCCACCGTGGCATGCCGATAGAGTAAGCCCGGTGAAAAGCAGCAGTGTGACAGTAACAACTCTCATGAGCGACGCTCCTAAACCGACGAATTAGGAGCAGCATAACACAAGGGTCCAACCTCTAATGTGGGGCGCGTAAACAGGGCAACGCAGGCGAAAATCGGTCAGATCGGCAGGCCTGCCGACGGCCGGTGTCAGGGGCGGCCTCTAGGATGTCAGCGTCGTGTCCCGAGAATGGCCAGCTGCTGGCACGTAGCATCCTTGGTATGTACCCTGGGTCACGAGATGCCAGCCCTTCGGAACGAACTTGCCCGACTGGGGGGCGGTTTCCTCATAGTTGGTCGGATCGAACTGCGATTGTGTCAATTGGACCGACGACAAAGGCGTTATGCAGTTAAAACCATGTGAAATCGCGTCGTGAACCATGACCTTGTTCTCACTTTGGCACGAGACTAGAGTAAGCCCGGCAAAAAGCAGTGGTGCGACAGTAACAACTTTCATGAGCGACGCTCCTAAGCCGACGAATTGGAGCAAGCATAACACAAAGGTCCAACCTCAAATGCGGGGTGGGTTGTCAACGATTGTCAACCTGCAGGCCGATGCTGAATCGACCCTCGGCCTACCGAACGTTGCGCGCCAGCCATACGTTTGCCTGCTGGGTTGATGAGCTCACAATCAGCCAGCGATTGTCATTCGCAAGCGCGAACGTATCCGACACATGTACCGCCGGAGGCAGCGTTAGCTGAACCGTGGAATGCGTCCGCGTGTCCTCCATATAGATGGAGGAGCCGGAGCGGAAAAGCAGATGCACTCCATCCTTTAACCACACCGGCGCCGATCCGGTTGAACTGATCGCGTCATATTTTCGATCGCTGACAGTGTAAATACTGATGCCGCCGGAAGGGCCATCCGGCCGCAGCAGTGTGCCGGCGATGCGGCTGCCGTCGGCAGACCACGCTTTGGCAATAAACTGCATCGAACGGTCCGGCGGCGCCGCAAATGCTTCAGCCTGCAAGGTCGCGATCCGCAGAAACCAAGGATGACCGCCAATCACCGAGTAAACCAGTCCCGAACCGTCGGGATTCCACACCGGACTCACGGCCTGCTGCGCGATATGCGTCAGTTGCCTCAGGTCAGACCCGTCTGGCCGGATAGACCAGATCTGATTCAGACCCTTGGCGTCCGCGGTGGCGTTCGATTGAAATGCGATCAGTTTGCCGTCGGGCGACCAATGCGGTTCCTGGTAGCGGACCGACTTGTCGGTGTTGTCGGTTATCTGGCGCGGAGGACTCGCTCCGCTAGCTGGCATGACGTAAATCTGCTCTGGCTTACCGACCCCGGAGATGAATGCAAGCATTCCTCCGTCACTCGAAATACTCGGCATGGTATCGAGGCGCGCGCCCGAAGTTAGTTGTATTGGTGCACCGGCTTTTTTCAAATTGCCGTTCAACGGAATGCGGAAGAGGTTTGCCGTCACCGTACGCTGCACATACGCGATGGATCGGCCGTCGCGCGAAACGCTGATGTGCTCGGCATCTGTGGCCGGCAACGTCACTGGCTCCGGTTCTCCATTCCGCTCTCCGTTGTCCTCATTCACGTTAATACGCCACAGATTCATGCTGCCGCCCCGGTCGCTCAGGAAGTAAATCCAGCGGCCGTCCGCCGACCAGACCGGGTTCCAATTCGTATGTGTATCCGAAACCAAGTCCGCGACTGCCCCGCTCCGTATTTCCGCGGTTTGAATGCGTATACGGCCTTCTGCCAGGGTCCAGAACGCGACGCGGTTGCCATGCGGGGACCAGCTAGGCTGGAACCCGTTTGCCTTTCCGAGCCGATGTACTGAGCCGTTCTTGACGTCCACAATCCACAGGGGGCTGACGTCGGTGGTCAATCCGGAAGACGACGCCGCTCTCTCGGTCGCCACCACCAACTGCGTGCCATCTGGAGACCACGAGGGTTGGTGTCCGACAGATGTCAGCCTTCGGTTCCACGTTCCATCGGCCGCCGTAATCGATATGCTCCCGCCATCGCGCTCGCATCGATATGCGATCCGCTGCCCGTCCGGCGACCAGGCAGGCTCGCTGTCGGCGCTCTTGCAATCTGCCGTGATGTCGATGGTCTGGCCGCCACCAACAGCCTGTGTGTAAATATCCGAGTCGCCATTTTGTTCCCACGAGTAGGCGATGTGTGTGCCATCCGGAGACAAAGTTGGGAACAGTTGCTCGCCGGGTTGATTCGTCACCTGTATGAATGAGGGTGGGGTTGAAGGCCGAAGAAACAACCAGCTCGGGTGAATCGCAATCAGCACAGCGCCAACCAACGCCAAAACGACCGCCATTCCGGCGCCGGCGCGCAGAGCGCTGCCCCACACACCGTGCGCAGATGCCCCTCGCGGGCCGCCGGGCATTAACGCCTTCACCACCTCGCCCGCGGAAGCAAACCGGTCGGCTGGCTCAAACTCGAGGCACTTTTCGATCACCTTATCTACGCGGCGCGGAACCCCGCTTCCCATCGACGATACCGCCGGAATCCGTTTCGTGCGCTTCGTTCCCGTTCCCACCGCCACGGCATCCTCGAACGGCCGCTTGCCCGTCACCATCTCGCACAGCACCAGGCCCAGCGCATAGATATCAGTGGCCGGGCTCACCCTGCCGCCTTCCACTTGCTCCGGCGCCATGTATCCGGGCGTGCCCGCAATGCTCACCGTCATCGACATCCGGGGTTCCTCGTGGCGAAGCGCCAGCCCGAAATCCATGACCACAGCATGCGTCTCAGTGCCGCGCCGCGTCAGCATCACGTTCGCCGGCTTGAAGTCGCGATGCACCAGGCCAACCGCGTGCAGCGCCTCCAGGCCCTGACATAGCTTGAGGACGATGGGTTCCGCTTCGCTCCACGGCAGAGGCCCCTGCGCAATTCGTCTTGCCAGCGTCACCCCGGCGAGGAGTTCCATGGTCAGAAACGCCGCTACAAGCTGCGGCCCGGTGTCGGGCAGCATGAACAACTCATGAATCCGGCAGACGTATGGGCTCGTCACTTGACGCGCCAAGTGCACTTCCTGTTTGAACCGGCGTAGCGTGGCGGCATCGCCTATCAGGTCGCTTCGGATGGTCTTCAATGCCACCGGGCCGAGTTCCTGATCGTGAGCCTCGTAAACTTCGCCCATTCCGCCGCGGCCCAGCAGCCGCACAATCTGGAAGCGGCCCAGAACTACGTCGCCTTCGCGGAAAGCCGAAGTCCTCAGTGTCGCGGCCATCCGCCGTCGCGCCTGAGGGGCGTCAATGGTGTCGGTGGTCGAATCGCTAATGGTCAAGCGGCGAGCCAGCTCATCCGCCATCGCGTCGCCTTCGCCGCGGCGCACCCCTTCAATAACGGATTCCCGCCCGGACTGGGGTAAATCTTTCGCCGCGTCAAACCATAGGCCCAAGCGCGTAGATTGTTCGGCTGTGAACTCCATTACGGTTGGCCCAGCGACCGAAGTTGTGACCCGCGCCATCTTCTAAGAACGTCCAAGCGTTCCGGCGCGGTTCGAGTACTTGCCATTTCGCAAGCTTTCTTAGATTGTACTGGGAGGCACAATTAAAACGTGGCTGTGGCTGGGTTTTGGGGGGAGAAGAAAGGAGTCAGGAGCAGGAAGGCGGAGGACAGAAGGCGATTTGGGGTGGATTTGTTGACGGGGCGAAGGGGACAGACCGCTCCATCGCTTGGGCGTGGTGGAGGACTTTTGGAGAATCGTTTCTGCGATGGAGGAGTCAGTCCCCCCTTCGCGCATTAGGACTCACAGGGGGTTAGACTTGGTGACAGTAAGATGCACAAGAGAGTTTTCGTTCTTTCGGCCGCCGCCATCACTTTGTTGGCTGCATTTTCGATAGCTCGTGGCAAGCCCGCGTCCGCCGAGGATGGCCCAGAATTCACCAGTGACGGGCAACTCAAACGCCCGGCCAACTATCGCGAGTGGATCTTCCTCAGCGCGGGTCTCGGCATGACATACGGCTCGGCCACAAGCCAATCGCGCGACGAAAATCCCAACTTCGATAACGTTTTCGTGAATCCCGCGCCCTATCGCACGTTCACCGCCACGGGAGCGTGGCCGGATAAGACGCTCTTCGTCCTTGAGGTCCGTGCGTCGCAATCCAAAGGGTCCATCAACAATGGCGGCCACTTTCAGGGCGACGTCACCGATCTGGAAGCTCACGTAAAAGATGAGCGCTTTCCCGGCAAGTGGGCGTTTTTTGGCTTCCCCAGAGGGGCGGAGACGGCAAAGCAGATACCGGCCACCGCATCCTGCTACTCGTGCCACGCCCAGCACGGCGCAGTGGACACGACGTTCGTTCAGTTCTACCCGACGCTGATTCCGATTGCGAAGGCGAAAGGGACTATGCGCGAGTGAGGGAGCTAAAGGGGCGGGTCCAGGGGGGTCCGCCTCACAACTTACAGGTATTAGTGGCCAGACGTCCTGCCTCGGAGGCTAGCCTGCGAAGAATGCAAGAATAGAGACCCATTCTCATGTCGTTATGTGGTTCACCAACCGCCTGAAGATCGCCGCGGCCCGCAACAAGCTTCTTCGCCGAAGCTGGCTCCACGCGTCGATTCTCTCCGGATGCGCTTTGCTGGCCGGGCTGACTCTCGCCGGCTTCGGCAAGGCGGACGGGCCTTTTGCGAATGCCCCTGACGGTGAGTTTGAGTTCGAGTCGGCACATTATAAGGAAGCCATTCCGCTGCTTCGCCAGGCCGTGGCGGAGGATCCGGCCAAACCCGTGCCGGCTGCCCATTTGCTGAGCTCGCTGGTGCATGAGGGGCAGCTTGGGGATGCCGACGCGCTTGGGGCGCAGTTGGAGCAGAGTTTTCCCAATTCGGCCGACGCTCTGGCAGCGCGGGGAGACCTGGCATTTTATCGCGGGGACCTGGGCGACGCGCAGAAACTCTGGGTAGCGGCGCTGAAGGCTTCGCCGGAGAACGCCTGGGCGTACTTCGGCCTTTACCGTCTATACCGTTCCGCCAGCATGTACTTCAGTGCGCGTAACCGAATCATGAAGGCGCACGATCTGGATCCTGCAAATGTCGAGATAGCGCGCATATGGTTTGCGTTGCTGACCCCCGAGAAGCGGAAAGAACTGTTCGAGCAATATACCCGTTTCAATCAGCCGGAGACGGGCAATGAGGAATTAGAGCAGGAGTTCGGCGAAGCCATCAGCCGGGAACTGAATGGACGGAAGGTGTTCGAGCCGGTGAATCCGCCGGCGGAGGCGACCCTGAAGCTGAGCCGGATTTACGAACCACGAATGATGCGCGGCTACTCAATGGAGGTGCGGCTGAACGGCCAGAAGCCCCTTCACCTGCTTTTCGATACGGGAGCGAGCGGGATCATGATCAGCGTTCGAGCGGCTGAGAAACTCGGCCTGAAGCTGGTTGGCGCGACCGAGGCCTGGGGCGTCGGCGACAAGGGGGCCAAAGCGGTCAACGGCGCGATCAGCGACGGGTGCTCGGTGGGCCCAGTGGAATACAGAAACTGTTTTCTGCGCGCGATGGAGGGCCGGAGCGTTACCGACGAGGACGGCCTGATTGGCGCCGACTTTTTTGCCGCCTATGTGATCACCATCGACTTTCAGCGCCTGACGCTCCACTTAAAACCACAGCCGGCGAGAGTTCCGAGGCCGCAGGGCTACGACCGGACGGTTCCGGAAGATGAAAAGGACTTCTCACCAGTGTTTCGCTTCGGCCACCATCTGATGCTGACCACGATCGCGAATGATAAAGTCGAGGGCCTGTTTCTGATCGATACCGGCTCAACCGCGTCGATTATGGATTCGGTCTATGCGCGCGAGGCGGGAAAGGTTCGCGGAGACGATTTCACCGTGGTTAAGGGCATCTCCGGCACGGCCAATAAAGTGTGGAAGGCCGATGACGCAACCTTGCAATTCGCGCATTTCAAGCAGCATAACCTGGGTATGGTCGTCGCGGACTTGAATAATTCCGGGAAACCGGCGCGGGTGCGCCTGTCGGGCATTTTCGGGCTGCCGGTGCTGACGATGTTCCGCCTCACCCTCGACTATCGGAACGGTCTGGTGAAGTTTGATTACCTGTTGAAGTAGCGGCGGACAGGGGTCCGGGGACAGGGATCAGGGGTCAGGGCTTGGTAGCGCTTCCTCACGGTCGCGCCTCGGCTAGCGATATTGGACCGGCTCCGGCGGCAGCTCTCAGGGGTCAGGACTTCTGACTCCTCACTTCTGACTTGTCACTTCTGGCTTGTGACTTCTTCGAGTGGCACTTTATATTGCTCGCATCGCCAAGCGGTGATAAAGATGAGATATGAAGGCTGATCGAGTTGAAGCTTCCTGGGATAAGGACAAGAAGAGCTGGCTGATTCGCATCGAAGTCGGCGCGGAAGTCATCCGGCGCCACGTTGAGGCGCCGCAAACGGCGGACGACCAGGCTCTACGGACGGCCACCGAAAAGGCGACTGCGGACGAAGGCTACGAGGTCGCTGCCGCGAACATTGCCGTGCGGAGGTAAAGCGGCGGTTTTTTCGGCCTCCCTTGAAGGACCAAATTCAGCGGGTATCAAGCGCCGTAGTGACTGCTAACAACACGCGCTAATTTCTCCAGATTAATCTCAAAATGATTAAGAAATGCGCGGTTTTCTTAACGTTGCAAAATTCTCCATCGAAAGAAATAATAGCTCGCATCACGTTATGACAGGTAGAACGAAGTTCTATACATAACGTGCTGATAATACGTTGCTTACTGATTTCTGCCAACGTGAATTCTGTTGACCTCGCTCCCCGGCGCGGCTAACCTGGAACTACAAACGGCGGCAATTCAGAGTCGCTCTTGAACGCCTCTAATCGTCGCCGATTATCTCCGCCAAGCGGCGGAAAATATACCCTCCCTGCAGAAGGTATTTCACCAAACGTTGGATTCTTGAGCGGGAGTGATATCTCTGCTTAACCTTGGTGCTCCGTTAGCTCCGAAACCACATAAAAACCCAAACAAGGAGAAGAATTGTTATGAATGCTCGGTTCGTAAAGTCCCTGATCGCGGTGGGCCTGCTGGCTCTCGCGTCCATAGCTCCGCTGGCTGCGCAAAACAGCGAAATGAGGATTACGGTTCCCTTTGCCTTCCGCGTGGGCAGCCAGAAATTGTCTGCCGGCGAGTACTACGTCCAGAGGGCCGAGGAGAGCGGCCTGGTGCTGATTCACTCGCGCACAGGCGAGGCAGCCACGGTGCTCGCACTGGTAACCGGTAACTACAACTCGGTGAATGAACAGCCCGGTCTTGTCTTTGAGCGCAATGGCCAGGGTGAGCCCGTGCTGACCAAGGTGCAGTTAACAGGACAGCAAGCGCTCCTGGTAAACGGCCACCCCCTGAAGAGCGAAAAGGCGGTTGCTTCTCGCTAAACAGCGTTGATTCCAACTCGAGTCAAGGCGCCCTGCACGCTGGCAAACGTTTCGCCAGCGCGCGGGGCGCTTTGCTTTGGCGGCTTAAGTAAAGCTAACCAGCGAGCACGCTACAATGCCCGCTAGTGCGAAAGCTGCTCGAAGTGATTGCCTGCACAGTGGAGGACGCGGTTGAGGCCGAGCTCGGCGGCGCAGACCGCATTGAACTCTGCAGGGCCCTGATGATAGGCGGCCTCACGCCGGATTCGATGCTAGTGCGTCAAGTCATGAAGCGGGCCCGCATACCCGTGCGCGTGATGCTGCGCGAGACCGATTCGCCGACCACATATGGAGAGGCCGACTTTGCGCGAATCGAAGAGCACCTGCGGCGTATCAGCGACCTCGAAATCGACGGCCTGGTGATGGGCTTTGTCAGCAGCGGAGAAGTGGAAACGCGAAAGCTGGAGCGGGTTTTAGCCCTGGCGCCCCATCGCCAGGTCACCTTTCATCGCGCCTTCGACGAGGTTACGGACCGCTTTGCGGCGCTTCAGGTATTGAAGCGGTATTCACAGGTGGATCGAATTCTGACTAACGGAGTGGATGACGACCCGGAGGAAAGGCGCACACGACTGGAAGGCTTGCAATCCGCTGCCGCACCGGAAATCACGGTGATTGCAGCGGGGGGGACTGATGAGCAAATGCTGCGGGCGCTTGCGTGCAGCAAGATTGTACGCGAGATTCACGTGGGGCGCGCGGCGCGCAGTCCCGCTATCCATACAGCTCCGGTTATGCGGGATCGCGTCGAGCACGTGCGGCGCCTGATTGACGAAGGGTCGGACGCCGGGTAAACGGACTCGCGCGGCCCGCGTTAGCTTAGTCTGGAAGCTGGTGCGCGTTTTCCTTAAGCGTTGTTTGCGGGCGTGGCGGGAGCGCGGCCTTAATCGAGAGTAGACACGGTAAAAGAGGAGGCGCAATTGGCGACCAGTATCGGCAGCTCACTGGAAGATCTTTGTATCAATACCATTCGCATGCTTTCCGCGGATGCGGTTCAGCAGGCCAACTCGGGCCACCCGGGAATGCCCATGGGCGCGGCCGCTATGGCTTTTACGCTCTGGAACGGATTTCTGAAGTTCAACCCCAAGGATCCGAATTGGTTCAACCGGGACCGTTTCATCTTGTCAGCGGGCCACGGCTCGATGCTGCTGTACAGTCTTCTCTACCTCACCGGCTATGATCTGCCTCTCGACGAGTTGAAGCGGTTTCGCCAATGGGGCAGCAAAACACCGGGACATCCCGAGCGGGGACACACGGATACGCCGGGCGTGGAGGTATCCACCGGCCCGCTTGGCCAGGGCTTCTCGAACGGAGTGGGGATGGCGATTGCCGAGGCGTGGCTGGCAGCGCGGTATAACCGGCCGGGCCACAAGATCGTCGACCACTATACTTACGCGATTTGCGGCGACGGAGACCTGATGGAGGGCATCACGCAAGAGGCAGCTTCTCTCGCCGGACACCTACGCCTGGGCAAACTGATTTATCTCTACGATCAAAACCACATCTCCCTGGCCGGAGCGACCGACCTGGATTTCACGGAAGACGTGGCCAAACGCTTTGAGGGCTACGGCTGGCACACGCGAGCTGTGCCCGAGGGCAATGACACAGCCGATATCGCCAAGGCGATCCAGGAGGCTCAGGCCGAAACCGGGAGACCTTCTCTACTGCTGGTGCACACGCATATTGGCTATGGCAGTCCGCACAAACAGGACTCCTTTCAGGCCCACGGCAATCCGCTCGGGGAAGACGAGCTGGCGGCCACGAAGAAGGCGCTGGGCTGGCCAAGTACCGACAAGTTCTATCTGCCGGAGCAGGCCGTGGCAGTGTTTCGCAAAGCGATTGATCGGGGCGCCGCCGCGCAAACGGAATGGAATACGGCGTTCGATGCTTATCGCGGGGCTTACCCGAAGGAAGCGGCAGAATTCGAGGGCATCGTGAAGGGCGAGCTGCCGGCCGGGTGGGATGCGGATCTGCCGAAATGGAAGCCCACCGATAAGGCGATTGCCACGCGCGCGGCGGGCGGCGCAGTAATGAACGCCCTGGCCAAGCAAATTCCGAATCTGATTGGCGGCTCGGCTGACCTGAACCCATCCACCGACACCGCGCTCAAAGGTCTCGGAGATTTCCAGCCCAGCGAATTCGCCGGACCGGGAACCCAGGGGGCGGTGGGCGGGGAATGGGGTTATGCCGGCCGTAATGTTGCATTCGGCGTCAGAGAGCACGCCATGGGAGCGGCCGTGAATGGCATGGCTGCGCACGGAGGCGTGCTCCCGTTCAGTGCGACTTTCCTGGTCTTCTCCGACTACATGAAGCCCGCCATTCGTCTCGCGGCTTTGAGCAAGTTGAAGGTGTTCTTCGTTTTCACGCACGACAGCATCGGCGTAGGCGAAGATGGCCCGACCCACGAACCGGTCGAGCAGCTGGCTGGTTTGCGGGCGATTCCAGGGCTCACTGTGATTCGGCCGGCGGATGCCACGGAAACCGCGGAAGCGTGGGCGTTCGCCGTGCAGCACAACGGCCCGACCTTGCTTGCGCTGACCCGGCAAAACCTGCCGCACCTCGACCGGTCGCGCGCCGTGGATCCGGATGCTTCGAAAGGCGCTTACATCATCTCCGAGGCCGAAGCCGGAGAGTTGGATGTCGTGCTGATCGGCACGGGCTCCGAGGTCTCGCTCTGCGTGAAGGCGCAGGAGAAACTTTCGGGCTATGGCGTCAAGGCACGCGTGGTGAGCATGCCGAGCTGGGAGCGCTTCGAAGCGCAGGATGAGGCTTACCGAGAAAGTGTGTTGCCGAAGGAGATAAAGCACCGCGTCACCATTGAAGCGGGCGTACGCCAGGGTTGGCACAAGTACGCCACTGACGAAGGCACCACCATCGGAATCGATCATTACGGCGCTTCGGCGCCCGGCGACCTGGTCATGCGCAATTTCGGATTCACCGCCGAGCACGTAACCGCCGCAGCCCTGCGTTTGATTGGCCGGCGCCAGCAAGCCGATCAGGAGTACAAGGGAAGCTAGCTATCAGCGGTCGGCTTTCAGCTATCAGCTTTCAGCTTTCAGCCAAACAAAGCCGCCACCTCAACGGCCCGGCTGATCCCTGGTCCCTGGTCCCTGACCCCTGGTTCCTGGTCCCTGACCCCTGGTTCCTGGTACGCTACGCTCGAATCAGCAACCGTGCGACTGTTGTCAATCGCTGCGTTAACCGCTGCCGGAGCGGCGCTTGTTGGCACCCTGTTTGCCTTTGAGCGCCCGTTTCGCGAGTATCCTGGCGTCGAATACGAAAACATTCCTGTGCCGCCCGACTACAAGGTCAAAGGCGAGTGGACATTTGCCCGGCTCATGTATCCGCCCGGCGCTAATGACGGCTACCGCGGGCGCTTTGATGGCGATTGGCATCTCGGCTTGTCGTTGTGGACCCAGGACTATCCACGTGCGGATCGCCACTTCTCGGAAGCGGTTCGCCGCCTGACCCGCATTCGCACACGTTCGGTGGAACAAGCCGTGAACCTCGAGGACGGCAATGAAGTATTCGAGTGGCCTTGGCTCTACGCGGTGCAGGTGGGCGAGTGGGGAATCACGCAGGCTCAAGCCAAAATTCTGCGGGAGTACCTGCTTCGCGGCGGCTTCTTCATGGCTGACGATTTCCACGGAACCTACGAATGGATGGTGTTTCAACGGAGCATGGAGATGGTGTTCCCCGATCGCCCGATCGTCGACATCGACAATAAAGACGCCATCTTCCACACCGTCTACGATCTTGACGACCGCTATCAGGTGCCCGGCGCCGAGCACCTGGCGCTTGGATATAAGAACGACGGCTACCAGGCGCGCTGGCGCGCCATCTACGACGATCGCGGCCGCATCATGGTGGCGATTTCGTTCAATTCCGATATTGGCGATTCGTGGGAGTGGGCCGACAGTCCCGAGTACCCGGAGCGTTTCTCGGCGCTCGGCATGCGGCTGGGTGTGAATTACATCGTGTATGCGATGACACATTGAGAAGCTTTCAGCGGTCAGCTTTCAGCGATCAGCCGTCAGCGGTCAGCTTTCAGCGATCAGCCGTCAGCGATCAGCTTTCAGCCAGCAGCCCGCTGTGTCCCCACCCCCTTCTTTAGGCCTCGCCGGAAAAGAGAAAGAGTCGCCGGTCACGAGCCGAGTGCCTGAATGGCTGAGAGCTGAAAGCTGATGGCTGATAGCTTTGTCACTCCGCCTCGATGCGCCAATAGTCGAAACTGGATAGTTTGAGCAATTGTGGCTTTCCATCTACGAAATGATGAAAGGCCGCGGTTTCGGGACTCCATGCCTCGTCGCCCGCGCGAAACAGATTCGGTCCAATGGGCGAGAGCGGGGTTGTTCCGTCGACCCAAAGGCGTCCGCGCCTCACGACCACGCGCAGACTGCCCGCCCATGGAGACTCGGCGCGATAGTGGCCGATGTAACCTGCCAGATTGGGCGCCGGCGGGTCTTCCCTCGCACCCTGATAATCCGAAGATACAAACCAATCCGGGCCCCAGATGAGCTCGGCGAAGGGGCGCTGGGCCTGACGCTCTTTTGAGGCGGCGGTTTCTTTGGGTTCAGGCACGGCGTTTGCGGCGGTTGGAATTGCCTCTGCGCGAATAAACACGAAGGGAAACTTGGCGTGTGGCCGCGCGGGTGAGATGAAAACGTCTGGTTCGAGCATCTCGAGCGGGACCTTTTCGCCATGGATGCGAAGGAACAGGCGAGTGCCGTCGGCAACCGCCTCTATCGTCCGGCCATCGGGAGAAGTGTAGACCTTGGCATAGGAGCTGGCTTCGGCGACGAAAGTCGGATCAGGCAGAATGGGGCGCGGCGGCAAAGGCTTCTTCTGCGCCTCGGCATTCAAAAGCTGGATAGCGTAGATGGTCACCGGATTCGGACGGAAGCCGTGTGCGACGTTAACGGAAGCGAAGGCGCCAAAGCCCGCGTCGAGGTCCACGATGATCGATGAAATGAAAGATGCCATGCCGCCGGTGTGCCGCAGAATCGTGTGGCCGTCGAGATGGTCTATGGCGATACCGTAGCCATAAAAAGCCGTCGGACTCAACTCTTTGGATTCGATCAACGGCTTCGTGAGCAGGCGAAAGCTTTCTTCCGATAGAACCCGGCCGCTCGGCCCCTGGCCGTGCCCGATCAGCATGCGCATGTAGCGGGCCATGTCGCCGGGCGTGGATTCAATGCTGCCGGCGGCGTCCGAGAACATGAACGCCCCGGAGGGAACCAGCGGCGCGTGGCGCCCCTCGGTCTGGTCGTCGTAACGCCGCACCCAACTGCGGGCGCGGCGGGAAAGAGTGTCGTTTGTGATCACGGCAAACGAATCCCGCATGCCCAGTGGTCCAAATATGCGCTTCCGAATGCTGGCTTGCCACGGCTGGCCATCGAGTTTTTCGATCAGGTAACCCAGCGCCTGGAATCCGGCATTGCAGTAATGGAAGTGCTCGCCCGGCTTGGAGCTCTGTATCAGCCGGGCATGTGGGTCGCTGGGAAACAGGTTCAGAGCGTTCGGCAGACCTGAGGTGTGGCTGAGCAGGTGGTGTGTCGTGATGGGGCCATAGGCTGTCTCGATGGGAAGCCAGGGAAGGTATTCGAGGACGGGACGGTCGAGATCGAGCTTGCCTTCCTCGCGCATCTGAAGCAGCACGATAGCGACAAACGACTTCGTGATGGAGCCGATTTCAAACAGAAGATCGGGCGTTACCAGGACTTGCGCCGCCGGATCGGAGAAGCCGTAGCCCTGCGTCCGAATAGTTGCGTCGCGCCCGGTTAGCGCAAGAGTCAGGCCGGGACAGTTCATCTCCGCGAGGTATTGAGCGACAAAGGCATCCAACATCCCTGCAACCGTGCCTCCGTCCGCCGCCGCGGCTGCGCCAGGTGATGCAGAGACACTCGATGAAGCAAGCTCCGGCTGTGCCAGCGCGCATCCGGCCGTCAGCCAAGCCGCTGTGCGCATGCTGCTTCGCAGAAGAGATCTGCGGTTCATCGAAAACGCCGAAGGAAATGGGGTTTGGGAGTGGGCGGGTTGCATAGAAGACTACGATAGTGTACCTTCCGCGAAAGAATCTGGTGGGGCAGGCGACTTTGTCGCCTGCCAACAAGACTCACAGGCAAGCCTTGGCCGATCGCATCCTAGCCATCCGGCTGATGCAGCGCCGCCTGATTCGGCTCACACTCAAAGCATGAGCGAAGAAACAGTCTTTGATTTACAAGCCTATTCGCAGGCTCTCACGAAGTTGATCGGGCGCGCGGGCGAACATGTGGTGGCGGTGGCCGCGGCAGCGTATCGCGTATCGAGTGGCGTGGTATTTCGCGATGGCCTGATCGCCGTCAATAGTCACGCCTTGCGCCGCGAGGGAAAGATTCCGGTGACCCTGTCCGATGGTTCTGAGATCCAGGCCGCCATCATTGGGCGCGAGCCTGCGGGAGACACGGCAATCCTGCAGATTGAGCGCGGGAGAGCGGCCGCTGCCATTCCCGAGGATGATCCACAGGCGCTTCAAGCGGGCGCGTTGGCCGTGGTCGTGGGGCGCACTTTGGATGCCGGGCTATCGGCCAGCGTTGGGATTCTCGGCGCGGTAGGGGCGCCGCGGCGCACCTGGCGCGGAGGAAATCTGACACGCTTTCTGCGTCTGGATGTGAATCTCTACCCTTCTCAGGCCGGAGCCGCGGTGATCTCGCCGGCCGGCAAGCTGATTGGCATGGCTACGGGCGCTATGTCGCGCCATTCCGCTCTTGCGATTCCTGTCGACACGCTGGATCGGAACGGCAGCCGGTGGGACGAGGAGAGCGAACGCCGCGCTGGCGTGGGCACGCCCGCCGCGTGCGAGTTATGTTGTAAACACCATGATTAGGTGCTCCATCGCTGTCGTCGTTGCTCTTCTCATCCTCACTTGCCCACTCGTTGCGCCTGCCGCTGCGCCGACGTCAGATCCTTATGCTCCGCTCTGGATTTACACTGGCTCCTGGCTGGTGACTCCTGCCGGCGCTGCCCCTGAAACTCTTGTGAACGAATGCGCCCGGATCGGAACTTACGTGGGTTGTCAACAAACGGTGAATGGCTCGGTTGCCGGATTGTTGATCATCATTCCAGCGAAAGAACCGGGCCACTACTACACGCAAACGGTTTTGCCTCAGGGCCGCGCCACGGGCCTCGGCGAACTGGAGATTACCGGCGACCGGTGGACGTTCGAGAACAGTCAGCCCGGCAGCGGCAAGGTGACGCACTATCGCACCATCAATACCTTCACGGGCAAGACGCATATTCACTTCGAGCAGGCCGTCTCAGGTGACGGCAATAACTGGAAAGTCACCGGAACCGGCGAAACCGTGAAGCGCCCGGCCGCCAGATAGCGCCGGCGGCGGTCACCATCGCCGTGCTATTCGGTCGAGGCCGTGAAAAACAGGCTTTGCTGCCGGCCGCTCTCCGCCTTTTCGGCCTTGATTCTACGCTCGGCCGGTTGAAACTCCCGCATCAACCGCAGCGTGCGCTGCTGGAGGGTATGGATTTCCAACAAGAGCTGGCACCTCGGGCAGTTGCCTCTGATGGCGCCTGCCCCATCCACCACCGGATTGTAGCCCGGGTGTCGCGAGCACTTCCCTTTCCACCGAACCGATCCAACTTTCAGCAATCTTGCGCCTCGCTCCACATCGTATCTGATCGTCACCCCTTCAAAAGCGGAGAGGATTCGACGTGCGCTGCCCCGAGGCTCGAGAGTGGGTTGTGAAGGGCGGTTGTTGGCATGGTTGTTCCCATTACTCGGGAGGTGATTGCCTAATATATTAGGCAAAATGCTTGTAAAGTGGTTGAATGCCTAATATACTAGGCATACATGCTTGACTTAATCTCCATAGGAGCTCAGATAGCCGAGCATCGCAAGAAGCTGGAGCTTAGCCAGACCGGGCTCGCGCACAAGGCCGGCATCAGCCGGGCTACGCTCGACGCCCTCGAAAACGGACGTAGCGGCGAGCTGGGCTTCGCTAAACTCACCAAGCTCCTTGCCGCTCTCGGCCTCGAGCTGAAACTCCAGGACGCCAGCTCGGATCGGCCCACTCTGGACGAGCTCCTGCAAGAGGATCGCGATGATCAAAGTCTGGACCGACGCCGCTGAGGCGGGGCTTCTCGACCGTCACGCCGAGCGCGGCAGCACGTTCACTTACCTGCCCGGCACGCCCGCCGGGCGCGCCGCCTCCGTGACAATGCCCGTGCGGCTTGAATCTTGGACGGTACCGTTTGGCCTGGCCCCAATCTTCGAGATGAATCTCCCTGAGGGTGCTTTGCGCGAGCGCCTCCGCCTGGCCTTCGCGAAAGCCACCGGCAGGTTCGATGAATTCGACCTACTCTCAGTCGTCGGCCGTTCACAGGTCGGCCGCATCCGCTACACCGGCGATCACGAGCAGCTACACGAGGACGTACCCTTCCAGTCAGTCGATGAAATTCTCGAACGCAGGCGCGGCGGCGACCTGTTTCGCTACCTGCTTGAGAAATTCGCGTCATTCTCCGGAATCAGTGGTGTGCAGCCGAAGATCCTCGTGCGCGACGAAAAAGCCTTCGCTGAAATGGAGCACACAGGACAGCGGCTCTCGCAGAGCTACAAGGGCGCGACCCACATCGTGAAATTGTGGGAGCCGAACGAGTATCCACAACTCGCCGCGAATGAATTTTTCTGCCTTACGGTGGCGCGCAAGTGTGGACTCGACGTGCCCCCTTACCGCCTGGCCGAAGACGGCATGGCGCTGGTGATCGACCGATTCGATCTGCGCATGGATGGCACTTACCGTGGATTTGAGGATTTCTGCGCGCTCAACGCCCGTAGGACCGACGAGAAATACCGCGGCAGCTACGAGACCTCCATCATGAAGCGCTTCGGGCAGTTCGCGAACTCGACTCATGTCGTCGAAGACATGGAGAAACTCTTTACCTTGATCGCGCTTAACTGCGCGCTTCGCAATGGTGACGCACATCTGAAGAATTTCGGAATTGTCTATGACGATGTTCAGGGTGAAGCACGGCTGGCGCCCGTCTATGACGTCGTGACCACGTCCATTTACCTGCCCAAGGACAGCTTGGCTCTTTCCCTCAACGGCACGACCAAATGGCCAAGCGCAAAAGACCTGCGGAACCTAGGCGAAACGCGCACGGGCGCCGCGCCCGCCAAGGTCCGATTGATTTTTGAGCGCCTCGACGAGGCGATTCGGGACACCGCAAAAGAAGTCCGCTCCTACATCAAGCAACATCCGGAATTTGCGGAGCTCGGACGAGGGATGCTTCAAGAATGGGAACAGGGCTCTTCCGCCTCGCTGCGTGGCTAAAGTCCTCGGATCAGGATCACTCGAAAACGCAGGGAGGCTTCTCGTTTAGCGAACTCCACAAGTCTCAGGAACAAAAACGACCCGGAGCAGAGCCTGGATAGCGCCGCAAACGTTATACTGGTGACGGGTTTATCTAAACGCAAGTAGAGCCAACATTAAGCCACCCTAGCTCAGTTGGTAGAGCGGCTGATTCGTAATCAGCAGGTCGCCAGTTCGATCCTGGCGGGTGGCTCCAGCTTCCTAACAAGAACGGAAGAAATGAATCTACTTGATCGGCCGCGACCCACTGACTAGAATATCCACCAGTCTCCGGGCGCTTTGCTTCCAGTCGGGGCTGGACGCCACGTTCGACACGCCGATCAGAGCCCGAAGTAGATCAATCGGATCGAGGTCTTTGCGTATGTCGCCGCTCTTGATCGCACGCTTCACCAGTGCACGAATCGCTTCCCAGACCTGTTCGTAGGAAGCCTCGAACACCTTGTGGGGGCCTCCGACCAGGTTATTTAGGGCCGGCGCGATGATCTTCTTTGTGGCGATGTAATCGATGAATAACAACATCCAGGCCCGCAGCGCTTCAATAGGCGGCATTGTCTCCGCAAACTTCTGCGCTGCTGAGGCCAGCTTTTCTACTTCGCTTCGGTAAACCGCCTTCAGAAGTTCATCCCGCGTAGGAAAGTGGCGATACAAAGTCCCGGTTCCCACACCGGCCTGTTTGGCGACATCGTCCAAGCTGGCATCCGCGCCTAGCCGGGTGAACGCCTCCTTCGCCGCTTCCAGAACACGGTCGCGATTCCGTTGCGCGTCAGCGCGTGGCTTTCGTGCGGCAGATTGTGAATGTTTGGCGGCCATTAGCAAAAACTTGCAACCGGAGACAGCCTCCGGTAATCTAGATATGCGGAGACTGTCTCCGTTTTATCAAATTCGTGAAAGGCTGGTCAAGAGATTATGCGCGTTTTTGTAACAGGTGCTACAGGTTTTATCGGCTCTGCCATTGTGTCGGAACTCATTAACGCTGGCCATCAGGTGCTCGGCCTTGCTCGTTCGGATAAGGGTTCTGCATCCCTTGCCGCGGCAGGAGCCGACGTGCTTCGCGGTTCGCTCGAAGACCTGGACAGCTTGCGGAGTGGAGCAGCCAGCTCGGATGGAGTGATTCACACGGCCTTCATCCATGACTTCTTGAACTACGCGGCCGCTGCGGAAGCGGATCGGCGCGCCATCGAGACGCTCGGCACGGCGCTCGCGGGATCTGGCCGCCCACTCGTCGTCACTTCCGGGACGTTGCTCCTTCGACGCGAAGGCCCCTTCGCAACAGAGAAGGATGTGGCGGATCCCAATTTCCCCCGCAAGTCGGAAGGGGTGGGGCTTTCGCAAGCGTCGCATGGCGTGCGCGTGTCGGTCGTACGCCTTCCGCCATCGGTGCATGGAGACGGCGATCATGGCTTCGTTCCGCGCCTCTTCGCCATTGCCCGTGAAAAGGGCAGTTCGGCATACGTGGGGGACGGGCTCAACCACTGGCCCGCTGTGCACCGGCTCGATGCCGCTCATCTCTACCGACTAGCGCTTGAAAAGGGTTCCGCGGGTAGTCTCTATCATGGCGTCGCCGATCAGGGTGTTCCTTTCCGGGATATCGCTGAAGTAATCGGCCGGCGCCTGAATGTGCCGCTCGTCTCCAAATCACCGGAGGAAGCGGCGGAGCATTTTGGCTGGATCTCGCACTTCGTAAGTATTGACTGCCCGGCTTCCAGCGTACAGACGCAGGAGGAGCTGGGATGGCGCCCCACGCATGCTTCCCTGATTGCCGATATTGACCGCCGGAGCTATTTCGAAGTTCCAACCGATGCGGCCGTTGCGGTGGCGATGCACCGATAGCGGTCGCTGCACATCCGTGCGGGTCAGGAATGACATCATTCCGGAAGGCGCAGATAGCTCGCCTGGCGCTGGTTCCGGATGATGGTCCAACCGCGACCTTTTCGGACGCGCAAGACATCGTTCCCTGGTAAATTGCACGCAAGGGAGAAATTATGAGCAACGGAAACGACAAGACGGCAATCATCACCGGCGGAAGCCGCGGGCTCGGGCGCAACACGGCGATCCATCTGGCCCGGCGCGGCGTGGACATTCTCTTCACGTATCACTCGAATCTTGCCGAGGCCCAGAACCTCGTTCGCGAGGTCGACGCCATGGGAAGGAAAGCTGCCGCATTTCAACTCGACGCCGGAAATGTCAGTTTGTTTGGTGGCTTCGTCGACCAGGTCCGCAACCTGCTTCGAGCTTGGGGCCGTGACCGATTTGACTACCTGGTAAACAACGCCGGAACTGGTTTGCACAAGCCGTTCGATCAAACTTCGGAAGCCGAATTCGATCAGATCGTGAACGTGCATTTCAAGGGCGTTTACTTCCTCACTCAAAAGCTCCTGCCGCTGATGCAGGATGGCGGCCGTATTGTGAACATTTCGTCGGGCCTGGCGCGCTTCAGCATGCCCGGCACTTCAGCATATGGAGCGGCAAAAGGCGCAATCGAAGTGTTGACCCGCTACATGGCCAAGGAGCTTGGGCCGCGCGGGATCACGGCCAACGTGGTCGCCCCGGGAGCGATCGAGACAGATTTCAGCGGCGGCATGGTGCGCGACAATCCCGAAATCAACAAGCGCGTAGCGGAGATGACTGCGTTGGGACGCGTTGGCGTGCCTGACGATATTGGGCCGATGATTGCGGCGCTGCTGTCAGACGACAACCGATGGGTGAATGGGCAGCGCATTGAGGTGTCAGGCGGGATGTCGCTGTAAGGGTCCGCATGAGTGGTGCCTACTTGCTCCGGTAGTTCAACGGCGGCTTCTGACCGGCTGGTATGACGGATTCGTAAGCCTTTCCTTGCAATTGGCGGCGGAAATCCGCTTTTGCATCCAGCACTAACTGGCGGTCTGAAAACAAGTCCGCGCCGGTGATCGCCAGCGCTTTTGCCGCGATGATCATCCCCCTTTGGCCAATGCTCATGCCTGCGCAGGCGGCTGCTTGCCACGTGTGGGCAACCACTCCAGGAACGAATGTTGCGGAGCCAAAACCGATTGTCGGGACGTTCCAGCTCACGTCTCCGACGTCGGTGGAGGCGGCTGGTTCATTGGGATCGGGCCGGCGCAGGGGTTGAATCAACGCCGTTGAATTCAGGTCGCCGGCTCCGCCGGGAGGCAGGCTCTTTTGCAGCTCCTCCGCAAAATGCTTTTCTTCGGCCGTATAGCGGAAGCCGCCGACTTCCTCGAGATTCCGCTGCGCGACCTTCGCCAGCGCATCATTGGGAAGCACGTTAGCATCGCCGCCGATGTCTCGAACCTCGAGCGTGGTTTCGGTCATCATCGCGGCGCCTTGAGCGATCTTGAGGATTCGATTCCAAACTCCGCCGAGCACCACGGACGAAGGGTTGCGAGCATAGAGGTAAAGTTCGGCTGTATCCGGAACGATATTGGGTGCGGCGCCGCCATTAGTGATGATGTAGTGGATGCGGCTATTGCTGGGTATATGTTCGCGAAGAAACTCGACGCCATTGCCCATCAGCATCACCGCATCCAGGGCAGAACGGCCGCGATCCGGGGCCATCGCCGCATGAGCAGCGACGCCATGGAACAGGAACCTGGCGCTATCGATAGCCAGCATGCCGCCGTTGGCTACCTCATTGCTGCCCGAGGGATGCCACTGCAAAACCACGTCGACGTCGCGAAACAGTCCGGCCCAGATCATGTAGACTTTCCCGTCGCCGCCCTCCTCGGCGGGCGTCCCGTAAAGGCGTAGCGTGCCCGCAACGTGATTACGCTCCATGTATTCTTTCAGCGCTACGGCCGCGAGTGCGGCTCCGGATCCCAGCAGGTTATGGCCGCAGCCATGGCCTGGCGCGCCGGCCACCACAGGGCTACGGTCCGGCACGTCGGCTTGCGAGAGACCTGGAAGCGCGTCAAATTCGCCCAGAATGCCAATCACCGGCTCGCCTTGGCCGTACGAGGCGACGAAAGCGGTGGGTTCATCCGCTACGGGCGCCTGCACCCGAAAGCCGGCCTCCTGCAACTCATGCTGCAGAAGCGCCGAGCTTTTCTCTTCGTGATAGCCTAATTCCGCGTATTGCCAAATGGCCTTGGAAGTCGCGGAGAAATGCGCCCCGTGCTGATCCACGAGTTCGAAGATCTGCTGGTGCTGTGAAGGCTGCTGGCCGAAAGCCGCCGCTGGAAGCAGAGCAAAGGCCATGGCAGAAGCCCACCCGGCGGAGGTATTCGCGCGTTTAACGTGCATTGGTTTAGCATATTATGGACTCCCAGCTGGCCGGCTACGGAAGCTGTATTTACTCTTCGACGAACTTCTTGAGGCGGCTCAACGCTTGATCCCATTGCGCGGAAATTCCGTCGAGGCACTGGCGAGCGGCGTCGAGAGGTTCGGGTTCGAATTCCCAGACGCTCTCGCGGCCCGACGGCGAGTTTGAGGCTAGCCCGACACTCGCCAGCACTTGAAGGTGTTTGGTCACCGCCTGGCGGGTCACCGAACTGCCTTTGGCGAGATGCGAGATAGACATGGGGCCTGCGGCGCAAAGACGCTCCACCAGGCGAAGTCGAGTGCGATCGCCGAGCGCGGCAAAAATCAGCGCGGCGTTACCGGTCTTACGGCGCGGCCTGAGCGGTCTAGCTGACATATTGTTCTATCGCCTTCATTTGATGCGTCCAACCTTGCTCGTTGCCTCGATAGGCGTCTGCGCGGCGATCCAGCGGAATGCCGTCGAAACCCGACTCGACCACCGTCAACAGCGTTCCCCCGGCGACATCCGTGAGCTCGAAGACGACCAGCGTGGTGGGTTCGGCCGAATAGTCGCGCTGAGGATCGATGGTTTGGGGATGCCCGCGCCATGAAAACAAGCGTTCGGGCTCCATGCGGTCAACGGTCAGCTCGAAGCGAACGTGTTCGTATCCTTTGTGCGTAACTTTTCCCTGAATCGTGGCCCCTGGCGTGAAAGGGGCATTCAACTCCACGCCGAACCATTGGCCGAACTCCGTCGCGTCGGTCAGGGCCCGCCATACGCGTGCGCGGGAGGCCTGGAGAACAATGCGTTTCTCGATGCGGTCTGTGCTCATGTGCAACCTCCTGGTTGCAGATTAGCAGGGATTGGATTTAAGCGCAACTATTTAGTTGCATATCTAGAAAGACAAGCAATCGCTGAAGGCGACACCGGGGGCGTGTTACGCAGGTTCCTGGTAGATCCCGATGACGTTTCCTGCCAGGTCGCGGAACCGCGCGGTGATCTCAGGCGCGTCGGCGCCGATTGGCTGCACGATCTCGCCACCATTTGCGACGATCGCCTCAAGGGTCGCGGCCACGCTGTCGACCATGATGTAAACGAGAAGGCCGGGCTCGGAGGCAGGCGGGCGTCCGAGGACCCAGGCGCCGCTTACTTCGCCGGTTGCGTCGTCGAAGGCGGTTCTCCCGTCATCGTCTTGCCTGATCCGCCAACCGAATACCCGTTGGTAGAACCGGGAGGAGAGAGCGATGTCGGTGGCGGGGATCTGGATGTAACAGATTTTTCCGTTCGCAAGTGTGGGAGGCATCGGGAATCCGTTTTCGCTTAAGTTACCGCGATCAGCTCAGGGAGCGGGCTGGGTCTTGGGGGCGACGCCTGCAAGGGCATCTGTAACGGTGACGTGGTTGGACTCGAGCGTCGTTCCCAGCGCGAGATCGAGCGCCACGCGCGCACGGCTGAAAATGCCGAGAGCCGCCACTTCGGCGCCTCGTGCGGTGGCAAGCGCGCGCTGCACGTCGATGACGTCGTTGATAGTAGACACGCCAAGCTGAAACTTCTGTTGCTCGAGTTTAAGCAACTGCTCTTCGAGCAGGCGCGACTCGGCGGCTGCCGCATAGCGCGCGCGCGCCTGGCGCACGGCGATCACTTGGTTTGATATATCGACGGTAATCTGATTCAGGGTGCGGCTATGGATCATTTGGTTTTGGCGAAGCTGTAGTTGGTCAATTCCATAGTCGCCCTGCGCCAGGTGGTTGCCGATTGGACCATCCAGCAACACGGCGCCGCGGTGGTTCTGAAAATCATCGCGCGCTATCTGGCCCACAGCTTTGCCGAACCCGCCGATGGCGGAGGAAGGCAGCGGCGGCGCGCCGGGTTCAGGAACCAATGTCCCGGCCAAACCGACGGCGGAAATCGCACCGATGCCTTGTAGTTGAGGCAGCAGGCCATTGGCGGTGCCGAGAGCCGATATTTTGGCCGATTCCTCGCTAAACTGATCCAGTTTCACGTCGGGCCGCGTGAGGAGCGTCTTGGCCACCAACTGGCGGACAGGCGGCAAATTATCTTCCGCCGGCACTTCAATATGGTCGAGTACGACCACATCGGCCGCGTCCCAATTCGGATCGTGAGCGCCATCGCGAATGAGTACATCCTTAAGCGAATTGGCTTGCTGGCGGGCGGTGGCCTGAGCGATGGCCAGTTCACGGCGCCGGGTATTCATCTCCGCCTCGGCTGGAAACAATTCCACTTTAGCCAGCACCCCGAGCTCGATTTCCTGCTTAGTGTCGTTGTAGAACTTCTGCGAGTCGTTGAAGGTTTGCTCGAGAGACTTTACTTGTGCGTTGGTGGTGACGAGATCCCAATACAGGTTTTGCACTCTTGCCACCAGATTCAACAACTGCGAGCGGAAGATTTCCTGCGAGGCTTTGAGGTTGATTTGCGCGACGCGTATGAAGCGGCTGTTGACAGACTCGCCGAAACTGTTGAGAAAGTTGTGTCTGGCATAGAGCCCGGCGATGGGAGCTACAGAGGGGTTGAGTATGTCGCTGGGTGCATTCTGGTACAAGTACTCCGAATTGAACGTCGCCTGTACATAGCCTCCGGTAATAAGGCCTTGTTGAACGGCCGAATCATAGATGTGGCTCACCTGAACCAGCGAAGTGGTCTCGCTGATCAGAGGTTCAGGCTGCGGGCTGGATTGGTGAGAAAAGCCCACCGAAGCCTGGAGAACGGGATCGAGGTTGGGTGTAATCGGCCCGATTTGGGACACAACCGCATTGCCAGTTCCACCGCCGCCGCCGCCGCCAGTATTGCTGGCAAGGCCCGCGCTGAGCTCGCTACCGGTGACGCCCTGGCCGGGAGTAGTCTGATTGACCACGGAAGAACCGCCCGTGATGCCGCGCAACGGGCCTCCACCCTTCGTCCGTTCCAGTTGCCAGTACGCAGCCAGTGGACCGTAACGGTCGACCTCCAAATCGAGACTATTTTCAATCGCGAGAGCAATGGCGTCCTCAAGAGTGAGATACAGGATGCCGGCGCGGATCAGCCGCGAAGCGCGTTCGGAATTTTTCAGGTGGATGGGCGGAACGTAGGCTCCGCGATAAGGCCGCGTCAGAATCAATCCGGACGGCCGATCCACGGTGACCTCGGGAGTCTGGGTGGTCTGCGCGGCCAATGAGCAGCAAAGGGCGAAGGTTGCGGCGAGTCGTTGGGTCTTCATGGCAGACACTCCCTACTGCTTCTCCGACGGTAGCGTCTCTGGCAGCACGGACTGCCGTGACACGCGACCGCCGGATGCCTCTTCCATCGAGATGTCATTGACGTCGAGCGTCTGGCCCACGGCTTGGTCGAACGCAATGCGCGCGTGAGTATAGTTAGCCATAGCTTGTACTTCACCACCCTGGTCAGTCGCCAGATCGCGCTGGCTTTGGACGACGCGGGCGATGGTGGATTCGCCGAACTTGAACCGGTTCTCTTCGGCTTCGAGTGTCTGCTGTGCCAGAACCCGGGTTGCCACCGCGGTTTCATAGCGTGCTCGGGCTTGCTCCAGGTTGATCACGGCATTCTTCACCTCCACCCGAACCAGGCTTTGGCTGCGCTGAAAGGCAAGCTCGGCCTGGCGCAAAGAGAGCAGGTCGGCAACATAGTCAGCCTGGGCGACGCGATTACGAAACGGAATGTTGAGTGAGAAACCAGCCGAGTAGTTGGGGTAGTTACGGCGGAAGATTTCCCCCAGCATGTTGCCGTACCCACCTACAAGGTACGGGTCGGCTACGCCATAGGCGCCGTTGACGTTGAGTGCGTTGTTCTGCCCGGTTAGACCGTTGTTGGTTAGTTCGGCGAAGGCCTGAAGAGTCGGGCGGATGGCGTTGCGAGTGCCGCCCAAATTGATGTTCGTGCTTTCCAGATTGATTCGCGCCTGCTCGAGTTCCGGCCGGCGCTCGATCGCCTGGCTGATCAGTTCCGCAACCGGCTTGATCTCTTCCTTCTCGGGTACGACGATTTTGTCGAGCGTGACGATATGCACGTCATCCAGCCAGGTGGTGGCCGTACCGTTGCGGCTGAGGGCGTTCTTGAGCACCGTCTCCTGCTGGGCAACATTGGTCTGGCTGATCAGCAGCCCCTCTTTCGCGGAGGACACTTCGGCCGCGGCGCGCGTCACCTCAATCGCAGGCAGCGTTCCGAGCTTAACCTGCTGCTGGTTATCTTCGAGAAGCTTTTGAGCAGTAGCCAGGGCCTGTCCCTTGATGCGAAGGTCTTCGCGGAAGCTGACCAGGTCCCAGTAGAGATTGAGGACCGCGGAGACCGTGGTAATGACCTGGCGTTTCACCTGCAAATCCGTCACTTTCGCGTTGTTGCGCGCCACGCGGATGTTCCGGTTGTTGACGCCTATTCCCAAGCCCTGCATAAGATTTTGGGTGACGTAGAGGTCGATGTCGCCCTGGGTGTAAGGGTTCAAAACATTGGCGGGGCTATTGACCGAGCTGTGATAACTGCTGAATGAGAGCTGCAGGTTGGTTCCCGAGACCCAGGATTGGCCATAGCCAAATTGATAGTTGCGGTAGTTGTTGACAAGCGCCGAGACGTCGCTTACGACTTCGTTGCTTAACGGGGATGTTTGGTGCCCAAAGCTGGCGTAGCCGTATAGAAACGGATCAAGGTTTGGGGGCGCAGTGCCGAGCTGGACCACAATGCCGCCGCCGGAACCGACGCCCGATCCGGTCTCGGCCAATCCAGCAGAGCTGGCGGTAACGCCCTCGAGGCTGACGCTGCTGGGTCCTGGGTTAATCGGAGTGTCGACACTGCGCAGAAATCCGCCCGCTTGGGCGCGGCGAAGAACTTCGCGCGCGAGATAAGGTCCGTAACGCTGGATGGCGATGTCGACATTATTCTCGAGCACCAGTGCGATGACGTCGCGAGACGAAAGATACAGATTGCCCGAGCGGACGAGCGACTCAAGGCGCGGCGAATTCGACAGATTGGGCGCGGAGACGATGCGGTGTTCGAGGTGGAATGGGCGCAGGATCGGACCCAGGATGGGGGGCTGAGGCGGAGTTGTGATGGTGATTTCGGATGAGCGCAACACGCCTGGCGTGGGCTGCGGAAAGGCGACCGAAGCGAAGGCAATCAGCGCGCCAACAACAGTGAGGAGTCCACGACAGGGCGGCTGAAGACGCGAGGCGATTGAAATTGTTTTCATTTTTGAGGTCGTTCCAAGAGAGGATTAAAGTGCAATTCGCAACCCATGAAATTCGGGGGCGATTGTACGTAGTTTAAGCTGTCCGCTCAATACGTTAGGCGAGATAAAAGGGGTATTGCGCGGGCGTGGCCACGCGCCCTATGTTCGCTTCCGCAACCTTGTTGTTCGATTCCGCTACGCGAAGGTAGCGGCAAGCGAGCTTAGTTTACCGGGCGGCGCTTGGGGATGGTTGTCACAACGCCTAGAGTCTTCAACTGGTTTCGGGCTTTGGTGGCCTGGTCGGTGTGGGGATACTTGGCGATCAGCTCCTTGAAACAATCGATCGCGGCGGGGCGCTGACCCGCCTTGTACAAAGCCATGGCTTTCATGTAATAGGCGTTGGGCGTTTCGGCATTGTCAGGGTACTGTTCGAGGACAGCGTCGAAACCCTGAGCGGCGTTTTCCATGTCGCCCTGGTTGTAATAGATCTGGCCGATGTTGAACTGAGCTTCGGGGGCCTGTTCGGTGGTTTTGCCGAAGTATTTCAGGTAGTCCTGATATTCCTTGAGGGCGATCGGGAAGTTGCCGGATTGCTGGTCACGCTGCGCGTTAGAGAACAGATCGGCGGCATTCAAGCCGGCTGGTGGGGCGCTTGTGGCATTGGGATTGGGCGGCGGAGCGGGCGGCTGGGCGAGCAAAGTGATTTTGTTGGAGACATCGGTGAGCTTGGCGTCGAGACGCTCGAGGCGGGCGCTGAGTTCGGAGACGGAATCGTGGAGGCCCTGAATCTCCTGCTGCATGCCATCGACTTTCTGTCCGACCGCGAGGACGGGCCGGAGCTGGTCACCGACGCGATTGGACATTTCCGCGGGCATGGATTGCACGGAGCCGACGGCGCGCGCGGAGTTTTCCTGAGCCTGCTGGACAAGGACCAGGAGTTCGGCGAGTTTCTCGTCAAGAGTGCGCTGGATGCGGGTGGCCTGATCCTGCAATTGAGCCACATCGCGCTGTAGCTCTACCATCTCCTTGCTGGCGCCGAAACACGAGACGGACGCGGCAATTGCGAGCACGGCGAGGCGTAGATACTTCATTCGGGTCTCCTGTATAAGTTGGGTAACAACGATGGCCGGCGCGCAGATAGCGCGCCATGACTCTATTGAAGCATCCCGCCAGGAACGAGATCCGGGAACCAGGAAGAACCACTCCCTCGGTCGCGGCTCGGCTCGGGTTCCGGTTGTGCCCATTTCATTGTGGCGTGCGGGGCCGCTAATACACTGTGGTTCTATGGCCTTGTGGCACAGCCTTCAGGCTGTGGTTCTGCAGCCTTGTGGCACAGCCTTCAGGCTGTGGTTCTGCAGCCGCTATTGAGCCGCGTTGAAGTGAGCCCGGCGATTCTGCTGGAAGCACGTCTCGTTCTCTTCGGTGCAGAGCGGGCGCTCTTTGCCGTAGCTGACTGTCCTGAGGCGGTCGCCCTGGACGCCAAGGGCTACCAGAGCTTCTTTGGTGGCGGAGGCGCGGCGATCGCCGAGCGCGATGTTGTATTCGGCCGAACCGCGTTCGTCACAGTGTCCTTCGATGGTGATGCTCGAGCTGGGGAAGGTGGCGAAGATCGTTTTCAGAGCAGACGCGTCGCTAGCGAGAAGGGACTGGTCCTGAGCACGGACGTCGCTCTTGTCGTAGTCAAAATGCAGATCCTGGAGCCGCGCGGCGATTTCCGCAAAGGTGGGCTGGCTCCTGCTCGGCGGGCTGGGCGGCGGCGGAGGCGTGACTACGGTAATGGTCGCGGTGGCTGTCTGAGTGCCACCGTTGCCGGTCGCGGTGAGGGTGTAAGTAGTTGTGGAGGCGGGATAGACAGCGCGGCGGCCGCTGGGGCTAACCGGCCCGACGCCACCGTCAATGCTTACATTGGCGGCGTTGGTCACGGACCAGCGCAGATTCGAAGGCTGACCCTTTTCAATACTAGTAGGCTCGGCGGTGAACAGGCCGATCACCGGGGCGCCGGGTGCTGGGGGCGTCACGTTGTTTACCGGAGCCGAAGGGGTCGAAGCGACCGGCGGCGCCGGGTGCTTGCAGCCGGCGGCTAATGTCAGCAACGCCAAAACTACGGCTATCTTTCTCTTGTTGAATGCGGTCATTGGTGGTCTGAGTCCTTCCCTATCCTCAATTCACTTCGAATTCTCAAGAAAACAACCTTACTGCAACTACTCTACTGAACTGCAACTACTCTACTGAACTGCACGGAACCCTACTGAATCGCCGGAATCCAGACTGGCTTTTCATTATTGCCCTGGGTGGTTAGCTGCTGCTTGGCCGTGCCGTTGGCGAGCATCACCCAGATCTGCGAAACTTTGCCCCGCTTGGAAGCAAAGGCGATGTGCGCATTATCGGGCGCCCAGGACGGATTCTCGTTGCGCCCCTCATTAGAGGTTAACTGCACAATGTTCCTCGAGGTTACATCCATCACGAAAATGTTGTAATTGCCGGGCTCGAAACCCTTGGTCCAGGCGAAAGCGATTTGAGCGCCGTTGGGAGCCCAGGCGGGGTTGGTGGCTTCGCCTTCTCCATTGGTGAGGCGCTGGACGTCCGCGCCGTCGATGTTCATTTTGTAGATCTGTGGAAGGCCGGAGCGGCCGGAAACGAAGACGACATCGGCGCCGGTCTTGGGGTTGATCTTGGGCTCCACCGAAATGGCATTGGAACTGGTGATCCGCTGCAGATTACCGCCATCGACGTTCGCAGAGTATAGCTGGGCGGGGCCGCCGGCGACGGTGGAAGAAAACATCACGTGCTGGCCGTCCGGGAAGAAATCGACAAAGGCGTTCATGGAGGCGTGCTGGTTGTAGAAAGGCAGGCGGCGATTGGTTTCGAGCGAGAGGAGCACGATTTCCGGCTGCCCGTGAAGCCAACTGGTGAAGGCGAGCTTTTTGCCGTCGGCAGAAACCGAGGGGAAGTTGCTGATGGTGCCGTAACGGGTGAGCTGGTGCTGGTCGGTGCCATCGTAACTCATGGACCAGATTTCCTTGCTGCCAGAGCGGTCAGAGACAAAAATGATTCGGGAGCCGATCAGGCTCTTGCCGCCGAACTGGGCCAGGATGTCGGAGGCGTACTGGTGGCCGAGGCGGCGGGCGCCGTCTTCGTCCAGGGTGCCGATGTAGGGTTTGGCGAAGACTTGAGCCTGCTGGAGGGTAGCGATGGTGGTCGCCGTGGAGTAAAAGTAACCGAAGACGACAAGCTGGCCAGTTTGCTCAGCGCCATATCCGAAGCCGAGGAAGGTGGCGGAGGCGGGAGGCAGACCCCAGTCAGTGAGGCGCAAGCCGTTGGGGTTGATGGGCTGGCCGTTATTGGGCGCCGGAGTGGTCTGAAGGTCGGTGGGCGTCTGCGGCACTTGCAAGGGGTATTCGGTCTTGGGGACGAACTTGACCAAGGGTGAGGACTGGAGGTCGGCCTGCACGGTGCTGTTGAACGTGGCCATGAACTGTTGTGCCGCGCCGGTGGCTCGAAAGTCAGTCACGGCGACGTTGGGGACGGTGGCGCGGTCGGTGATTACGATCTGGGGTGGCTGCGCGGCGGAGGCATGCCAGAGCGCCATGGACGCGCCGAGCCCGACAAGGATGCCGGCAGCGCACAACGTGGAGAGCGAGGTCCGAAGTTTCATTGCTTTAGGGTGAATGTGAACTCTACTGAGAAGGAGGGACGCAGGCCATCCGGAAGCGGCGGCATGGGGTTGGCCTGATAAAGAGCGCGGAGCGCCGAATCGTCAATGGCGGGATTGCCGCTGGTTTGGACAAGTCGAATGTTGCGCACGTTACCGTTTTGCTCGATGACAACACTAATGATGGCGGCGTCGCGCTGGCTACGCGGGTCGAGACCGGCGCGGACCCATGACTGAGTGATGCGCGAACGGAGGAGTTCCGCGTAAGCGCCATATCGGCTGCCAAGGACGGTGTTCTGGCTAATGCCGACGCCGTTGCCGCCTGAAGGTGGAGCGTAGATGGGATTCGAAGCGGCTTGGCGCGTGCTCGAGAAAACCTGATTCTCGGGCGGAAGTGGCGCGTACTTGGCGGGGCTCTTGGTGCGGGTGTCGAGTTTTTTCTTTTGCTTCTCCTCTATTTGGAAAGCGTCGGGTGCCGGGGGTTTGCGCACCTGCGTTTCCTCTTTTTCCGGGGCGTTGCGCACTAGCGATTGCGAATCGCCGGCAACCGGGTTCGGGTCCGCCTGACGTTGGGGGATGGGGATGGAGTCGATTGGGGAGACTGTATAAACGCCGCCGCCGGGGTCGGGGGAGCCGAAATTCTCATTTGGATGCGCGAGCCAGAGTGTGTAGACCGCGGCGAGGCCAACGGCAAAGAGGTGGAGTGCCAATGATCCGGCGAAAGGGAGGGCTATCGGATCGCGTTCATCGAGGATGTCGATTGGTTCAGCCATGGCGACTAGTGGCGGTGCGACAGGTCCACCGGCTTGGTGACCATCTTCACTTCGAATTTTGCCTCGCCGAGGGTCGCGACGACTTGGGCGATGGGGTCCCAAGGCGTTTCCTTGTCAGCCTGAACGCAGACAGCTTTGGCGCTGTGGAAACGTGTGTGGATAGCATCCTTCAGGGACTGGAGACTGATAAGGCGGCCATTGAGATAGGAGTTGCCCGTCTTGGTGAGGCTGACAACGGGGCAATCCTGCATGGTGGTTTTTACCTGAATCACTTCCGGAACCTGAATATCGAGGCCGAATTCCATGACATTGGCCGTGATCATGAAAATAATAAGCAATACGAGAACCACGTCGACGAGAGGAACGACGTTGATGTCGGAGTTCGGCGAAAGCCCGCTGAAACGGCGGCCGCGGCGCGGAGTGAATCCGCCATTACCGTGATTGACGGAGAAAGCCATTATTCGCCGAAGTCCCTTTCCGCCATGTTCTGGAATTCAATGGCGAAGTCTTCCATGCGGGTCCCGAATTCTTTGATGGCCGTGCCGTAGAGGTTGTAGAAGACAGCAGCGGGGATAGCGGCAAAGAGGCCGATAGCGGTGGTGACGAGGGCTTCGGAAATGCCAGGGGCGACGGCGCGGAGGCTGGCGCTGCCGGCGTTGCCGAGGCCGGCGAAAGCGTCCATGATTCCCCAGACTGTGCCGAGCAAGCCGACGAAGGGAGAAACGGAGGCGACCGTAGCCAGCCAGTTCATGTTTCTTTCGAGCCTCGTGACTTCTTCGCTGATGCCTAGTTGGAGGCTGCGCTCGACAGCCGCGCGGTTGACGAGACCGCCCCGCTGTTTCATCTGGCGCTCGATTTCACCATAGCCGAAATCGAAGACGGCAACCAGCGGCGCGGCGCTGAACTGCTCACTGGCGGCCGCGACGGCCTGAAGGTTGGTGGCTTTGCGGAAGACGCGTAGAAACAAACGATTGAGACGGCGCGCCTTGCCGAAGGAACTCCATTTGGAGATGACAATCATCCAGGAAAGAAGCGACGCCAGAACCAGGAGGATAGCGACGGCGAGCGGAATGGGTTTGATTTCATCCAGCAGATGCATGAAGCTGATTTGCAGCCACGCGGGCAGCAGTACAAAGGCCAATTGAAGTCCTTTCGCGTACTTGTGATGAACTCGCGCAAAACGGAGCCCAGAGGGCGCCTCCTCGCCGGCGGCAAAGTCCATTGAGGTCCGTCTTTTGTCCGGCGCCGCGGCTCGCGGCCTTTGCGCCTCGCAATTTTCATTATAGGGAGATAGCCTGCAAGGAACAGTTCGGCATTCGCTTTTGCTGGCTCGCCGGTAAGACACTTCTGACCGATTTTCTTATTTTTTGGGGGCGTAGGGCCCCACCTCGGGCTTGCCTTGCGTGTCCTTCAGGTCTCCTAGTTCGGCGGCAACGCCGCGGGCGATGGCAGCGGTCTCACTGGCATTCTGGAAGCAGGTAAAATCAGGCCGGTCGCGCCACTTGAAGGGGCCGCACAGCCGCTTGCCGGAAGCGAGCGCGGCGTCGTGCACGATATTGATCAGCCGCTCGTAGTCGGGCGTGCCTTGCTGGTAGCCGGAGAAATTGCCCAGATCTCCGCTTGCCGCGAAGATCGCGGTGACGCCCGGAATCGCGGCGATTTCGCGCGAGGCCTGGGCGCCATCCAGCGTCTCAATCATCTCGATCAGCACGACGTTGTTGTTGATGGTGTTGCGATAGCCGCCCGGCACGCTGCCCCACATGTCGGGATCGAAAGCCTGACCGCCGCCCAGGCTGCGCTTGCCAAGAGGCGGGAACATCGTCCAATCCCTCGCGGCTTTCCCCTCTTCCACCGACCGCACGGTGGGAATCACAATGACCAGCGCGCCCAGATCCATGGCGTGCTGGATTTCACGTTCATCCGTGTAGGCCACTCGCACACCGGGTACCGCTTTGGCGTGGGGACACGCCTTCCACATGCGGCCGACCGCTTCCCAGTCGCGCGGGTCGTGCTGCATCTCGGTCCAGATGAAGTCATAGCCGGCATTGGCCATCGCGCAATAAGTCTCCGGACTGTCGGAACTGAATACCGTGCCGCCAGTGACTTTCTCGCCTTTCATCATCTTGATCATCACGGGATTCCAGATCTTGGAATTCGGCGGCGCATCGAAAGCCGGCCCGTATTTCCATTTGGCCGGATCGAGCATTCCCTGATTCGCGGCGCCGGGCGGCGCTTTCGTAATTGCGTTGGAGTCTTTGCCCGCGGGCGCAGCGAGCGGGAACTGCAGCTTTCCCGCATCCGGGTTATTCGCGTAGGGATCGGCAGTGGGCGGAGGCGTTTGGCCCCACATCTGGAAACTCACTAATCCGAGCGCAGCCGCAAGCGCCATAACTGGAAATCGACGATTCATCTCGGGCTCCCTCTTCTTCTCGTGGACCGTTCCGCATGCATCCGGCCGTCGCGCACGGTCTGAAAAACAGATATCACAATGGCAGCGGTCAGAGGTGCGAAATCGGGAGAGCGCAGGCGCAACCGCCTGCGCCACCACGACAGCTCGATGGCCTCGAGAGCGCGGTCGGCCGGCCGTCGGAGGTTGTTGAAAAGGCGAAAATGTGGCTGGCCGCCGATGAACGCCGATCAACGCGGATGGAAAACAAATTGCTTATCCGCATTCATCGGCGTTCATCGGCGGCTAAGATCGCAGCCCCGGAGTTTTCGGCTTTTCCTAGTGCCGGGAAATGGCCGCGTACCCAGGCAAGGCCGGCGAAGGCGCAGACCATCGCGATTGCCAGAGAGTACCAGTAAGCCTTGGCTCCGGCATGAATGATGGCCGCGCCGAAGAGTGAACTCAGGGTGCCACCTGCCCTGCCGACGGCGGCAGCGTAGGCCACTCCGGTTGCCCGGACGCTGGTGGGATAGACGTGTGTTGCCAGTGCATACATCGACGTCTGGACAGCGTTCGCCAGGAGGCCGTTGACGAAGATACCCGCAATCAAGAGCGTGCGATCGCCGTGCGTTTGTATCGGGACCAGGAGAAGCGCCAGTGCACTGGCGGCGCAGGCGAGGGCGCCGGAGAGGAGTGGTCTTCGCGATCCCAGAGCCGTCATCAGCACGGCCCATAACAGGACGCCGAGAACTCCACCGAAATTGTAGACGGCGAGTCCGGAACTGGCGATGGCGAGATCGAGCCCCTGCGCGGTTAGCATTGCCGGGAGCCAGCCAAATACCAGGTAAATGGACCCCAGGCAGAAAAAGAAGGCGATCCAGAGGCCGGTTGTGTCGCGAGCCAATGCGGGTCCAAACAGTGTGCCGAGTGAAGCGCGTTGTGTGGTTGCGCGTTCGGCGCGATCCACAAAAGCGGCTCCTGACGGTATGGCATGACCCATGCGTCGAAGCAGGCGGGCAAGCTGCGGCCAGAGCGCGGGCGTCAGAGCCAGGAAACGCGGCGATTCTGGCAGAGCGAGCCCGAGGATCACCACAAAGAGCAGCGGCGTCGCGCCCCCGATTGCATAGAGCGCGCGCCACCCGAGTGACGGCAATACCTCGGCAGCGATCAGACCGCCCAGCATACCGCCGAGCGGCACGCAGACGATTGCGAGTTTCACTGCTACCGCGCGGCGGCGCAAGGGTGCAAACTCGGCAGCCAGAGCACTGGCGTTGGGCAATGCGCCACCGGCGCCCATGCCGCAGACGAAGCGCAAAACAGTGAGTCCCGCAAGGCCCTGGACGAACGCAGTCCCAACGGTGGCCAGGCCGAAAGCCATGACGCAGCCGATGAGCGCCGTGCGGCGCCCGAAGCGGTCGCCCCAGTAGCCGGCTAGTGGTCCACCCAGCACCATTCCCGCCAGCCCCACGGCAAGGATGGGGCCGAAGGCGGCGCGCGACACGTGCCAGTCGCGGATCAGAGAGGGAATGGCAAAGCCGAGGATCTGAATGTCGAAGCCGTCAAAGATGACAGCGAGGGCGGTGAGCGCGGTCACCAGTTTCTGATAGGTGGTCCAGGCGCCGCCGTCGAGCAATCGAGCGACGTCTACGGTCTCTACAGTCTTCATTGGTCGGTCACGCCTGGTAGACCGTGGCGCCGCCCGTCACCGTGCGGACGATCGTAATGTCCTTGATTTTTTCTTGATCCACGGCGTGAGGATCCTCCGCCAGCACGACGAAATCGGCGAGTTTGCCCGGCGTTATGGAACCCTTAATCGCTTCCTCGTGCGCGTTGTAGGCCCCGTTGATCGTGTTGATGCGCAGAGCCTCTTCGACGCTGATCCGCTGGTTGGCTCCCCAGGTTTCTCCATTCCACCCGGTGCGCGTCACCATTCCCTGAATCGCCATTCGGGCGTCGAACGGACCCGGAGGGAAGTCAGAGCCTGCCGCGGCCAGAATCCCGGCGTCGAGGAAACTGCGAAAGGCCATGCACCGCTTCATCAGCTCCTCGCCATAGAAATGAAACTTGTCGGAATTGTAATAGGCGTATGAGGTGAACGCAGCAGGGACGGCTCCGGCTGCCTTCATGCGCCGCAGAATGTCATCGTTGATCAATGTGCAATGGGTGATCTTGGGGCGGGGGTCAGCGCGCGGGAACAACTGCTGCGCCCGCTCGACGGCCGTCAGCACCATGGCGATGGCGATATCCCCATTGGCGTGGCAGTTGGTCTGGATGCCGGCGCGATGCACCCGCTCGATCCAGGCGTTGAGGTCGTCCTGTGTCTCGGTGATGTTGCCTTTGTATGGCGGGTCAACGCCTGGATACGGCGCGCTGAGCGCCATCGTGCGTTCGGAGAACGACCCGTCCACAGTGTGTTCGGACGTGGCGCCCAGCCGGATCCACTCGTCGCCGAAACCCGAGCTGATGCCGCTGGATATCATCGACTCGAGGACTTTGCCGCTGGCCTCGTAGCTCACCCGGTGCAGAAGTTCGCCGCGCGCCCGCACCTGCTGCAGGGCGAACAGATCGCCATCCTCGTGGTGGACGCTCGTGAGGCCATAGCGAACGAACTGCTTGGAGATGTATGCCAAGCCGTCGCGGTTGCGCTGCAGAGTCTGCTCGGGTGTGAATGACGGGCGCTTGCCGACACGGTTGAACGCGCCCAGCGCCCGGTCGGTAACGCGGCCGTTGAGTTCGCCGTTTGCGTCGCGATCGAAGGTGCCACCGGGCGGATTCGGCCTATCCTTGTTGACGCCCGCCATCTCGAGGGCTTTGCTATTGAAGAAGGAAGTGTGGCCGCCTCGATGATGGACCGCGACCGGATGATCCGTCGACACCTGGTCGAGGTCGTGAACGTTGAGCAGGCGATTGTCCTTGACCTTGGTGTCGTCGAAGAAATATCCCTCAACCCACATGCCCGCGGGCGTCTGAAGGGCTTTGCCGCGGAGTTTGTTCACGATGCTGGCGATGGTCACAAATTCGACCACGTAGGGATTGCCGACCAGGACCTCATAGAGCAACATGTTGCCCGGGGCGTGATTGTGGCAGTCGATAAACCCGGGCACGATCGTCATTTGCCTGGCGTCGAAGGTCTGGGTCTGTTTGCCGATAAGCGCCTTCATGTCGGCGGTGCTCCCCACAGCGACGAACCGGCCGCTCTTGACCGCGAACGCCTCCGCAAGCGGCGCGCGGGAATCCACCGTGTATACCCTCGCGTTGAAGACCACCAGATCGGCGTTCTGCCCTTCCACGGCCTCGGCCGCACCGGGCCATGCCCCACCGGCAAGAGCGGCGATGCCGGCTCCGGTCAGCTTCATGAATCCTCTACGACTGTCCCGCTGGTTCAGCATGGTTCGTCATTCTCCAGGCGTGTGTTGATTCTTCAGTTTCGGTCCGTGATTAGAAACGCTCCCTCACGGTCGCGTCTCGGCTAGCGGTTTTGAACCGGCTCCGATCACTTGGTCTTCATTACCCAGACTCCAGTCCAATCTTCGCCTGGCGGCGTCTCCTTCAGGCGTTGGCAGCGTTCGATGTACATGGGCGGGAGTTTGTCGTTTACATTGATGGACGCAGCTTCGTGAAAAGCCCGGATGGCGCGGTCCCAATCTCCCTGGCGATAGTAGGTCAAGCCGCTGTTCCAGTAGTTCACCGCTTCCATCAAGTTCGGGAAAGTCTCGGGGGTGTGGTAATCGAGCACCTCATAAATAGCTACAGGCTGATGCTTGCCCTTCACCAATACCAAGTCGATCTCTCGTGCGCGGTAAGTGCCGCGCAGGCGTTTGTAAGTGTTCTCGCTGATCAGAATGCGGGCGGCATACTCCTTGCAGGCTCCCTCCAAGCGCGAAGCGAGATTCACGCCGTCGCCGATGATGGTGTAATCCATGCGGCGGGGCGAACCGATATTGCCGGAGACCACGTTATCGGTATTCAGCCCGATGCCGATATTCACCGCGGCCTTACCCGCTGCCGCGCGTTCCGCGTTCCACTGCGTCAGGGCGTTGACCATCCCGATGGCTGCTCGCACGGCTCGATCCTCATCGTCGTCATGGGCCACCGGCAGCCCGAATGCAGCCATGATGGCGTCGCCGATAAATTTGTCCAGCATGCCGCCTTGCTTGGTGATCACCTCCACCATGATCGAGAAATACTCGTTCAGCAGGCTCACCGTGCGATGCGGTCCGAGTTCTTCGCTCAGCGTAGTGAAGCTGCGTATATCGCAGAAGAGCACCGTCGCGGTAACGCTCTTGCCACCCAGTGCGTCCTCTCCGCTGGCCATCAACTGCGCCGCGACGCGCGGGTCCATGTAGCGCGACATGGTCGATTTCATTCGCTTCTCGGAGCTGATGTCTTCAATCATCAGCAGCGTCCCCAGCCGTTTGCGGGCGCCGTTCGCCTCCTGGCTCATCAGGGGTAGCAAGGTCAGGTTCACAGACACCTTCTCGCCCGCGACGATCATGTCGGCGTCCACAAGGGTGTCGCTTTGCAGCGTTTCATCCACTACCTTGATCCGATCCAGCACCCATGGATTCGCGTCGCCAAAAAACTGCATGGCGGTCTGCGACAGGATCGCCTCCGGCTGAACGTGGAGAATGCGCAGCCCGGCCTGATTGCAGGTGGCGATGCGGCCTTCTTCATCCAGAGTCACCACGCCGTTGGACATGCTCTGCAGCATGCTCTCGTTGTAATTCTTGACGTTCTGAACATCGTCAAACAGGCGCGCGTTCTCCAGACTGATGGCAAGCTGAGCGGTGAAGGCCCGCAGGCGAGCTTCGTCTTCGTCCGTGAATGGCCCGCCCCGCTTGTTGAGGACCTGGGTGACGCCGATGATGCGGCCGGCTTCGTTGACGATAGGCACGCAGAGGATGGATTGCGTGAAATAGCCGGTCCGCTTATCGAACGCGGGGTTGAAGCGCAGGTCGGCGTAGGCGTAGGGAATGTTGATGCTTCGCCCCGAGGTAAACACGGCGCCCGCGATCCCCACATGGTTGGGCATGCGGATCTCGCCGATCGAGGCTCCCATGGCAACGCGGGAAAACAGCTCCTTGCGCTTTTCGTCATGTAGGAACAAAGTGGCGCGGTCAGCCGACAGGATGCGCGCCGCTTCGCCCACAACCTTGGCGAGCATGGCTCCCAGATCGCGCTCACGCGTTACGTCGCTGACCAGGTTCAGGAACCGCATCTCCTGCTCGCGGGCGGCCTTCATGCGCTCCACCAACTGCATGCTGGCAAGCGTGGCCGCCGTCTGCATAGTGACCGCTTCCAGCAGGCTCAGGTCGGCGGCGCTAAAACTGCCTCTGCTCGAATTGATCATCTCGAGCACACCAATGACGCTGCCGCGCACGCGAATCGGCGTGGCCATCAGGTTGCGCGTGACGTAGCCCGTTTCCTGATCGACGGCGGAGTTGAAACGCGCATCCCGGTAGGGATCGGAGATGATAAGCGGCTGGCCTGTGGTGAAGACATGGCCCGCAATGCCTTCATGATTCAGAATCCGAATCTCGCGCATTCGGTCGCCTTGCGCCACGCGGGAGTAGAGCTCGCTGGTGCGCTCGTCGTTCAAAAAGAGGGTGCCCCGGTCGGACTGGGTCTCATTGGCCGCCGTAGCGACAATCATCCGCAGGACATCATCCAGCTTATCGGCCTGGGCCACCTTGAGAGACAGATCCAGGAGAAGCTCCATTTCCCGGAATTTCTTTCGCAGGCGGGGCGCTGAGGCAGTCTTAAGATCGGCCATGATGAGCCTCCAGTTGCTCGCGCAGGGCGGCGATGGTCTGTTCCAGAAGGCGATTTTCGTCGCGCGCAACGCGCCGAAGCTGCTGTGTTTCGTTGGTGTGGGCTTCGGTCATGCGCTCCATTTCTTCGCGCAGTTTACGGATGGTGGCGACGTGCTGCTGAACATTGTTATGCAAGTCGGCGGCAGCCTGTTGGAGGGCACTCCGTTTTTCATTCTCAAGGCTTTCGAGTTGCTCTCGCATCGCGGAGATTGTGTCACGCAAATGCGCTGTCTCGCGCGCGGCTTGATGGGCCGCTCTTTGCACTGCCTGCTCTTTCTCTGACTGCAGCAACTCGAGAGCGGCGCGCATTTCGCCGATGGTAGTCCGTAAGTGACGATTCTCTTCCTGTGCCTGGAGGAGTGCGTCGGGATGAGTTTCAGGCTGCATGACGCGCGCCAGGTTGCCAGGGACTACGCGGATGCTCGAAGGTCTGGCTGGCGTGACTGCGGTTCAACTTCGACCGAGTTTACCAGACGGGAGGTCGCTTTGGGTGTGGGAAGGCGAGAAGGTCACCGGGAACGTCGCGGGGATGCGGCTTGACACGAGGGCCCGGCAGTTAAGAACGCTCCCTGACGGTCGCGTCTCGGCTAGCGGTTTGGACCGGCTCCAGCGTTGAGTCTCACAGCTCAGGATTGGCCGAAGGGCCGGTTGAGCATTTTAAGGCGCGCGGGAGGAGCGTCCCGAAGGGCAGCTGTTTGTTCATCGAGCAACCGGGCCCGCAACGATATGAGACCTTGTAAGCCGGTCAGGACCTGCTCGACGTCGATATCAACCTCATAAACACAATCCAGCGCCAGGCAAAAGACGACCTCGCCTAGGTAGAGGGCATCGTCATGTTCCACACTTAGTGGTACGCATGCTGGGATCGGTTCGGGCGATTGCAGGTGCATGCGATGGCCTTTTACGGTCACGACCCGGCAGGCGATGTCGTTTTTCGGGCCGCTGGGGTTCGCCGTGGGCAGGTGAACAATGGACTCAAATTCCTGGAGCGTTGCGTTCTGCACACCTTATATATCGGATGCGGCGTGCGCTGGCTTTAGGGCCCTTAGAACGTTCCGCTGGTTAAGTCTTCCAGCTCAGCAACAGCCACAGCAGCGAGCCGGCAACAAACGGCAGTGTGAGTTCCAGCCAAAATCGGACGCCCTTATTCCGGGGCGCCGCAACGCGCGCGCCATCCGCTTTGGTCCGCTGTGACTGAATGGCGCGAGCCAGCCGCGACTGCACATCGGAGGGCAATCCCTGCAGCGCGCGCACCAGCTCTTCGCGCCCCCGCCGGTCCGCAATCAGGATCGTGGCTGAATTCGCGCCGGCGGTTGTCTGTTCCAGACGCTTCCTGAGCGGCGAAGGCACTTCCGCCGCAGACCGGTACACGCGAGTCGCCTCGGCGGTACCCACAAAAACAATCGAAGTCCTCGACGTCACCCTCGGTGTGCGGCTATCCATCGAATTCCTTTAAGACTGGCGCAATCCTTTAAGACTGGTTTACCACGCTCGCTCGCGCCAATCGCTGCCCTTGCACCGGCACTGTCCCGGCTACCCCGGCATTCTCAAGAGTAACCTGAATGAACCCAAGCGCCGCCTTCGAAAGTGACTTGTCCCGCCGGTAAATCAGCCCCACTCGCCGGATCATCGGCTCTGGGCCCAGCGATCGCGTGATCAGCCTGCCGCCCCGCGCCTCTTCGACGCAGTTCGACGCCGCCAGGAACGAGAGCCCCAGATCGGCCATCACGAAGCGCTTGATCATCTCCGAGGAATCCAGTTCCATCGATACGGTCAGCTCCTCCTGCACCGGGTCCAGCCACTCATTCAACCGCGCGCGTGTCGTCCCGGTTTTTGGAAGCAATAACTGGAACCCTACCAGGTCATGCGGCGAAATCGGATCCTTCGCGCCGAGCGGGTGCGATGGTGGCAGCAGCAGCTTGATTTCATCCGAATGTATTTTGACAACCTGCAGCTTCTTCTCCTGCACCGGAAGCTGCATGATTCCGAAGTCAGCCAGATTGTCAAGCACCGCTTGCACCACTCTCGATCCATAGGAGCGGTCCACCAGCAACTGCACGTTCGGAAACTGCTTCTTGAACTCCGCGAATACCAGCGGCAGCACATAGATGCAAGTTGCCTCGTTCGCGGCAATCACCAGCTCGCCGCGCGGCACCCGTTCCAGCTCGTTGATTGCGTCCTGCGCCTGTCTGCGTAAGGCCAGAATGCGCTCCGAGTAGTCGGCAAAGATTCTCCCCGCCACGGTGAGTGAGATTTTCGTTCCCAGCCGCTCGAACAGGCTGACGTTCAACTCCTGCTCGAGTTGCCGCACCTGAGCGCTGATCGCCGGCTGTGTCCGGTAACAGGTCTGAGCAGCCTTCGAAAAGCTCTTCAAACGGACGATCTCGAGAAAGGTATGGAGCTGGTCAAGATCCATATAATCGGGTGCTTACACTGCCAGCGGGTCCGCAATCTTCCCGGCTGAGACTCAAATTGTAGCAGGCATGCGGGTCGCGGCAGAAATCGCCGCTACTGCAGCGCGGCAAGCCAATCGAGCAGCATTCGATCGAACTCGGCCGGCTTCTCCATCATCAGAAAATGCCCGGTGCCGTCGATGCGCTTCAGTTCCGCCTTGGGGAAATGGCGCTGCAGTGATTCGAGCCTCATGGATGTGTTGTTGGCGGCGGCGATCTCGAGAAAAGGCAGGCCGATGCTGTCGTCGTGCCAAAAGGGCGGCGATGCCATGCCCAGCATGGACCCAGCAGCAACCTCGGCGGGTGCGGCAAGCATGCCTTTGCGAATGCGTTCTCTGAGTTCTGGCGTGGTCGCCGCAGAAAAGAGCGAGGCGATCATTTTCTCGCGGGTCGCCATCGCGTCCGGTCCCTGAAAACTCTTCGCATAGACTAGAAACCGTTCCGCGGTCGCGCTGTCGATCATCAAGCCATCCACGGCGACGAGAGCGGTGGTCTGATCCGGATGGCGGCGCGCAAACGCGAGCAATATGGCGCCTCCCATGCTGTGGCCCACCAGCGCGGCCTTCCCGATGTGCTCCGCGTTCATTACGGCGCTGACGGCGTCGGCGAAGCTATCCATGGAATAATCGGGCGCTGGATCGCTCTGCCCGTGTCCCGGCAGATCGACGGCCACTACACGATAGTGACTGGCGAGATCGGGTATGTTCGCGGACCAGAAACTCGAGTCGCAGGTCCACCCATGGATGAGCACCAGCGCCGAGACGCCCGCGCCTGTCACCGAATAGTGGACCTTTCGCCCCTCCACCATGGCGTCGGAGGCAGAGAGAGTGGCTGAGAGCAGGACGAACATAAAAAGTTGCCGCATAAAGCTGTTTTAAAGTTAACTGCTGCCGATCAAAATACCAGCCAGGAACACAAGCGCGCCGCCCACAATCACCTGGAGCGCCGCCGTCGTGAACTTCGCGTCCATAAAACGGTGCTTTACAAAACTGATCACGAACAGCTCGATCAACACCACCACTACCGCCAGCATCATCGCTACACGGAAGTCCGAAATCAGAAACGGAAGCGTGTGGCCGATTCCTCCCGCCGTCGTCATGGCCCCGCACACCACACCGCGGATCAACGGCTGACCCCGTCCGGTCAGCGAGCCATCGTCGGAAAGCGCCTCGGCAAAACCCATCGAGATGCCCGCCCCAACCGAAGCCGCCAAACCCACCAGGAACGCGTCCTTGCTGCTTTGCGTGGCAAGAGCCGCCGCAAATACCGGCGCCAGGGTCGACACCGATCCATCCATGAGCCCCAGCAAACCCGGCTGCATCACTTGCATCAGGAACAGCTTGCTGGTGGCAGCTTCCTCCTGCTGGCGTGTCTCCGGCGTCAGTTGCTTCTCTAAGCCTTCCGCCATTACCTCGTGCTTGCGCTCCTCCTCCGCCAAGTCGCCCAGCAGCTTCCTCGTCGAGGCATCCGATATCTGGCTGATGGCACGCTCGTAGAATCGGCGCGTTTCCACCTCCATCGATTCCGCGTGCTTGCGGACCGCGTTTATACCCAGCGGACGCACCAGCCATATGGGCCTGCGCGTTACGAACCCTTTCACATCCTGCCGCCGGATCAACGGAATGTGATCGCCGAACCGCGTGCGATAAAGATCGATCAGCCTCGCTCGGTGCCCGGACTCCTCCGCCTGCATCTCGTCGAACATCTTCGCCGTAACTGGATACGATTCGCGTATGCCTTCGGCAAAGTCGGCAAAGACGCGCCCGTCTTCCTCTTCGAGTCCAATGGCAAGCGCTAGGATCTCGCGCTCGGTCAGGTCTTTGAAATCCTTGGCCATAACTTGTTCACCAGGAATCACTAGTTTAGCCCGCGGGCCTCTTTTCTCGCGCCATCGAAGAGGCCGGCGTGGCGTTCAGCGGCCGGCGGGATAGTGGCCACAGTTCGGCGCGCCGGCGATTGGCCAAGAACCCGCAGAAACGGATGCTAACCACGCCGCGCGGATGCTTCCTGAACCAGAAGCCGACGGCATTCGAATCTGGCATCGCGCGGCAAAAGAACCGGGAATTCGCGTCTAGCGCTTTGCTTTGTGCTGTAGCCGCCTGTTCGCCTCTTTATTGACAGCGAAATAGTCTGCGCTGCAATCGCGTACAGAGTATCCATGTTCACGCAAAATATGCCGCATTTCAGCCTTCTGGGCACGGGGCAAATGCCGGTGCTCAATAAAGATTGAGAGCGGGGCATGTTTGGCAAAATCGACAGTCTTCAAAATCTCGTAATCATGCCCTTCCGTGTCCACTTGCAGCAGGTGCACATCCTGAATCCGGTTTCGCATCAGAATATCGGACAGAGTGCTGACTTGAACTTTGCACTCAATAATGAACGGCTCAAGCCGGCCCTTCAAGTGCTTCAAGATGTGGTTCCTGTCGAACGACCCGATGCGATCAAACCATAACGGCAGGTCCGGCATGTACTGATTTGCTTTCGCATCGACATAGTAGAAACTGGCTTGCCCAGCCCTCGCTCCGATCGCGACTTGCTCAAAACAGAATCGGTGGGCATCCTGGAAGTTGGCCTTCAGGCGGTCGAAACAATGTGGAACAGGCTCGATGAGCAATCCCCTCCAATTCGTACTGGCAAGGAGAACATCACTGATTGGGTCGCCAGCAATTCCGTCATTCGCGCCGATTTTGACGAATACCGGCTCTGGCACCAGCTTCGACAAACTAAGACAGTAACGCCTGAAGGCGGCCACTTCTCTGGCCCTTGCCTGCGGAACAAGGTCCACAAGAAGCGTCTGAAAAGGTGGTGCAGACTTGACTACAGCTCTCAACTTCTCAACGAACATAGTCTGTCTGGCCTCAGCGCGCGTATCGCATATAAAAATAGCAGGCCTTGCCAGACGGCCTTCAGAAACCGAGTTCCAGCGATCCGCGAGCGTCTGCTGTGCGAACCTGAGGTTTCGCCGCATTCCCCGTGCCATCTGATGGATCGCCTCCCCTTTCTCGCCACCTCGACTGCAGCCCCTTATAGCGAATTGCGCTTGCCGGTGGCGCTTCTTCTGCATCATGTTCGCAGCATGTACAATGTGGGCGCTTTCTTTCGGTCCGCCGACGGCGCCGGCGTCGAGCGTATCTTCCTCTCCGGCATTACTGCCCGCCCCCCGATGAAAGCTATTTCGAAAACCGCGCTGGGAAGCGAGGAGTGGGTGCCGTGGACCGCGGTTGCCGAACCGCTCGTCGAATTGGCGCGCATGCGAAGCGAAGGCTGGGAGATTGCGGCAATCGAGACCAGCACCCGCGCCGTAGACGTATTTGACTGGGAGCCAAAGTGGCCCGTATGTGTGTTGTTCGGCCACGAAGTGGATGGCCTGCCGGGGGAGTTACTGGATGCTTGCGACACCCATGTCCGCATCCCGATGTTAGGACGCAAGCATTCCCTGAACGTCGCCAGCGCCGGCGCCGTGGTTACCTACGAGCTGCTGCGGAAATACAGGGCCTTACTGTAACAGCGAAGATTCCCGTGCTTCTTTTCCGGGATGATACAACCGAGCTATGCGTCTTCTCGCGCTTTTAGCCATAGCTACGCTTCCTACTCTCGCCCAACAGCCGCTTACCTCGCTCCCTTACACGCCCAGCCTCGATATCCCCTCGATGGACCGCTCCGTCGAGCCTTGCCAGAACTTTTTCCTCTACTCTTGCGGCATGTGGAACAAGAACAATCCCATCCCCGCCGACCAGGCCCGCTGGGACGTCTACAGTAAGCTCACTTACGAGAACCAGCTCTTCCTGTGGGGCCTGCTCGAACAGGCCGGCAACACCGCCGTCAACCGCTCGCCCAACCAACAGAAGATCGGCGATTTCTTCCACGCCTGCACGGACGAAGCCGCTGTCGAAAAAGCCGGCCTGGCTCCCGTTGAGGGCGAGCTCGCGCAAATCGCTAACCTGAAATCCCTCGCCGATCTCCCTGCCCTGCTGGCCGGCGAGCACTTAACGCTCTACGCCAGCAGCAGCCTGTTCGACTTCAATGCCAATCAGGACTATGCCGATTCCTCGTCGATGATAGCCTTCGCAGACGCCGGCGGCCTGGGCCTGCCCGATCGCGATTACTACACCAAAACCGACGCCAAATCCGAAGAGACCCGCCAGAAATACGTCGCGCACATGACTCAGATGTTCCAGCTCCTGGGCGATTCCGCCGCCGCCGCGGAAGCCAACGCCAAAACCGTTATGCGCATCGAGACCGCTCTGGCCAAGGCCTCGCTCACGCGCGTCGAGCAGCGCGACCCCTATAAGCTTTTCCACAAAATGACGCGGGCGGAGCTGCAGGCCTTAACCCCCTCATTCGGCTGGGATGCCTATTATGCTGCCATCCGCATGCCCGCCACGAACCAGATCAACGTTACGCAACCGGCCTTTTATCGCGAGATCGAAACGCAGCTCAAAACCAATTCGCTCGGCGACCTGAAGACTTATTTGCGCTGGCACCTGATCCACGCCAAGGCCCGCTTCCTTTCCTCGCCATTCGTGCAAGCCGATTTCGATTTCTTCAGCAAGTATCTCCGTGGAGTGCCCGCCATGCAGCCACGCTGGAAGCGCTGCGTGCAGCTTACCGACCATACCCTCGGCGAGGCGCTTGGCCAGGTCTTCGTCGAGAAGACGTTCACTCCCGATACCAAAGCCCGCACTGTGGCTATGACCAAGGAAATCGAAGCAGCCATGCAGCGCGAAATCGAAAACCTTCCCTGGATGAGCCCCGCCACCAAGCAGCAGGCGCTCACTAAACTGCACGGCGTAACCAACAAGATCGGCTACCCCGATAAATGGCGCGACTACAGCTCGGTTCAAATCAAACGCGACGATTTTCTCGGCGATGTGGAACGCGCCGTTGCCTTCGAATCTCACCGCCAGCTCGACAAGATCGGCAAGCCCGTGGACCGTACCGAATGGGAGATGTCGCCGCCCACGGTAAATGCCTACTACGATCCGCAAATGAACGACATCAACTTCCCCGCGGGCGTCCTGCAGCCGCCGCTTTTCGACCCTAAGATGGATGACGCCCCCAACTACGGCAATACCGGCGCTACTATTGGCCACGAACTTACGCACGGCTTCGACGACGAAGGCCGCCAGTTCGACGCCAAAGGCAACCTCCACGATTGGTGGACCCCTACCGACGCCGCCGAGTTTCAGAAGCGGGCCGATTGTGTGTCCGACGAGTACTCGGGTTTCACGATCGTCGACGACATCAAGATCAACGGCAAGCTGACGATGGGAGAAGATGTGGCCGACCTGGGTGGAACGCTGCTCGCTTATATCGCGTGGAAGGCCGCGGAGGAGGGCAAGCACCTCGAACCCGTCGACGGGTTCACGCCCGACCAGCGCTTCTTCATCGGGATGGCGCAATGGGCCTGCGGCACCGAGCGGCCGGAGAACTTACGCGTCAGCGCCATCACAAATCCCCACTCGCCGAACGAATACCGCATCAACGGCGTGGTCTCGAACATGCCCGAATTCCAGAAGGCGTTTGGCTGTACGGCGGGCCAGCCGATGGTACGCGAAAAGGCCTGCAAAATCTGGTAGCGGCGCACGAAGCGGAAACCGGATCGGACGAAACTTGATTTACCTCGATGACGTCAGGCCTAAGAAGGTAAACAGGAGGCAGTTATGTTCAAACGTTTCTGTATGATTACGATGCTGTTGGCCCTATGCTGGTCCGCGTTCGCGGTCGAGCAACGGCACGGCATTGTGGTTGGGGTGGTGGTAAAGCTGGATGCCGGCGCTAAGACGGTAGCGGTGAAGCTGGCTGACGGAACCGAACATACGTTTCATTTCGTGAAGCGATCCGTTGTGCATGGCGCGGAAGACACAGCCGCGGCAGCCAAAGAGACATTTCACGGCCTGAAGGAGGGCGGCGAGGTCGCCGTGCATTACACGGCCAAAGGCGCCGAAGAGACTGCAGAAGAAGTTGACCGCATCGGCAAGGATGGCCTCAAGGCTACGGACGCCACCGTAACCCACATCGATCGCGGCGCCAAAACACTCACAGTGAAAACCGCCAACGGGACAGAGGAGGTCTATCATCTGACCGACAGGGCCGCTAGAGATGCCGGGAGGGACATCGCTGAAGGCGCCGAAAAGTCCGCGAAAGTAACCGTCTACTACACGGAGGAAGCCGGCCACAAGGTGGCGCACTTCTTCCGAAAAACGGCTTAGGGCCTTCCTAAAACGGGCGTTATACTGACGGCTACGCGCCAGGTTGCGGAAGTTTGCGTACAAAGTCGGTCCGCTTGCCATGATCTTTCACTCATCGCGCTTGGGATAGGCGGTTCCGTGGCGGAACTGACCTTGCGCGTTCGCGCTTTGCTGGGGCGGCTTGTGGGATTCGAACCCACGACGTCCAGAACCACAATCTGGCGCTCTACCAAACTGAGCTAAAGCCGCCGCAAACCCAAGGAGGGAGCATGTCCGGCCCGGCATTCGGGCCGCATGTCTTTTCATTTTATCATCGCGGCAAACCCATCTCGAAAGCCTGTGTCAGAACCACAGCCTGAAGGCTGTGCCACAAGGTTCATTGCAGACGCTTGCTAGCATCGAGACTATGGGTCCTCAAGGCGCTCGCGAGCAGCCAAAACTACCGATACCCGGCGTAAAGAACATCATCGCGGTCGGTTCGGGCAAAGGCGGAGTGGGAAAGAGCACCGTCGCGGTGAACCTGGCCATAACTCTCGCCAAGCTGGGCTATTCGGTGGGGCTGATGGATGCCGATGTGTATGGTCCGAACCTAGCCACCATGCTCGGAGTGCGGGCGACTCCGCACGCCATTGGGCAGCGCATCCAGCCGCTCACGGCGCATGGTGTGCGCGTAATGTCGATGGCGTTCCTGAATCCGGGAGATAAGCCGCTGGTGTGGCGGGGCCCGATGCTCAATAGCGTCATCCAGCAGTTTCTCCGCAATGTGGATTGGGGCGAGACCGACTACCTGGTAATCGATCTGCCGCCGGGCACCGGCGACGTGCAGCTTACGCTAATCCAGACAACACCGCTCACAGGCGCTTTGATCGTCACCACGCCTTCCGACGTGTCATTAGAAGACGCTCGCAAAGCCGTGCACATGTTCGAGCAAGTGCGCGAGGAGGTGCTGGGCATTGTCGAGAACATGAGCTACTTCGATCACGGCGGCGAGCGGGTCTATATCTTCGGCAAAGGCGGCGGGCGCAGGACCGCCGAAGAAATGCACGTGCCGTTCCTCGGCGAAATCCCCATCGACCCGGCCATCCGGGAAGGCGGCGACACCGGCAAACCCGTCATGAGCAAGGATTTGCCTCACACGAACGCGGCGGTCTTCGAAAAGCTGGCGCGGGCGGTGATCGAGCGGGCCGAGGAAGCCAAGGGCAAATCGCGGCCCACCATTGAAATCAGCGATTAGTGGGAAGCAGCTTTCAGCTTTGGCAGGCGACGAGATCGCCTGCCCCACCCACAGTGTCCTTCGCCACGTTAGCGCGACAAAACCTGCTCGAGGTATTTCAGCGCACGTGGGTCACCCGATTGGCCCAGCCAGAAAATTGCCTGCTTCCGCACTTCACGGTCGGGGTTGGTTTCCGCTACGTGAATCAACTGCGGGACGCCTTCCTCATGCGGCAGCTGGCTGAGGGCAAATACGGCCTTCTTCTTCACTTCCACTTCAGGGTCGTTTTGCGCCGCTGCGGAGAGGAAAGATACGGCCTTGACTCCCGCCTTCTGCGCCAGCCAGAACATGGCTTGCGAGCGCACTTTGCTATCGGAATCCTCTTTCGCCATACGTATGAGCTCGTCCACGCCTCGGGGATCGGCCACTAACGTCAGATGGAATGTCATCTTCTCGCGGAACTTAGGATCGGCGTCGCGAGCAAGCTGCTGCAGTGCCGGGAAGCCTTCCGGCCCACGCTCGTTAGCCAGCCAGAACGAAGCCTTCTCTCGAAAATGCAGGGCGCGCTGGGACAAAGCCAGCCGGATCAGCGCGCGCGTCGCCGCCTGCGTCTGATGCATCCCGATCGCCATCAACGCATTCTCGGCTGTTTTGTCTTCCTTCTCAGCAATGCGTTCGAGGTAAGTAACACTCTCTTCCTGATTTACCCCGGTGAGCCAGACGACGGGAAGCCCGCCCGCATCGACCTTGCATTCAGGACTTACAGCCACAATCTTGCCGACGGCGTGATCCGCAACCCTCAACAGGATGTAGGCGGTATTCGGGCTCGAGGATTCAGCATCGGTTTCGCTCGTGTTGCCCCGACCGTCCTCTAGATATTCGAGGCCGCAATTTCCCCAGGAATGGCGTCCCGCCGAATGCAGTGACGGTACTTCGTAACCCACCCACAGCGGACCTGCCTCGTGTGTGAGCGCCTCCATTTTCGCGGAAAACGTAGGGGTAGGCTGTTCGGTGCGGAGCTTGGCGTTTCGGATGGCGGGCTGCGCGCCTGCGGAAACGGCAAGCCACATCAGCATCGCGGCGAAAATTGCCGGCCGGCGGATGGAATGTTTGCTCATATCTGATTTCCTTTCGAAGAATTGCAGCGGGTTCACTTCAGCAGCTCCATCATGTACTCGTTCGCTTCCTTATTGCCCATGATGCTGAGCTTCTCGACGATCTTCTTCTTCATGCCGTAATCCTTCTCGCCGCGCGCGAGGGAAACCAGGTCATGCGCATCGCCGGCCACAAACAGCCCATCGAGCGCCGCCACCTTGCTTTCTCCATCCGAGCTCTTCTGGTAAATCTCGACGAGAATAGCGCTGCTGTTGTGGCCGCCCGTTACGCCCAGATTGCGGATCGCTTTGCGCCGCAAGTTGCTATCCTGCTCGGTGATCGCGATTTCTCTGAGTGCCGGGGTTGCTCGTTCGCCACACGGCACAAACCCTTCAATGATGGCCGCCTTGGCTTCATTCGTCTTTGCCGACTTGTACAAGCTCAGCAGTTGGTCGGCTTCCCCCATCGCCCCGAGCGTGTGAACGGCGGTGCGTACCAACTGAGGGTTCGTCTCCCCACGAGCCGCTTCGAGCAGCTTGCTGCTATCGCCCGAGACAAGGTAGGAGTGAAGAATTACTTCCTTCACCCTCACATCGCTGGAGCTTCGATACACCTCGTCGAGCAGCGGACTCGCCCTCTTGCCCTCCTGAGCGGCAAGCATCTGTATCGCTTTCACTTGGAGGTCCGGGCCCGACTGGCCCCGCGCCACTTGCGCCAGCACATCCTGTGCTTCTTTCGAGTCGGTTTGCGTGAGGATAAACAAGGCGCGCTCTTTCATCTTTTGCGTGTGATTGCCGGTGAGGACATTCCTTAAAATCGGCATCGCCGCAGCCGGGTCCTGCTGCATCAAGGCGTTCATGGCCAGCAGCTTCAGATCCTCATCCTGCTCGGCCTGGGGCGACACGCTGCCGCCGGTTCGTTTGCGAATGTCGATTTCCAGAGAGCCGCATTCCTTGATCCATTCGCTTTGCGGATACGAGCCTCGCAGACGGGCGCACGTCTCAAGCGCTTCGGATGCGTGCTCCATTTTGCTCTCAGCGTACGCTTGCCAGTAGAGGGCTGCGGCGGCTCGGGGCGTGTGCGTTTCCGCGATGGCGCGGAAGGCGGATTCAGCTTCTGCCCAACGGCCGCTGTTCAGCAGGGCTTGCCCTTGTTCGTATTTCTGGTCTTCCGCGCTTTTCGCGGAGGCCGCGGACTGAGGGTCAGGCAGCGGGCCCCGCGCAAACGCCAGGCTCCAGCCGGCCAGCGCCGTCAGTCCGCTCACTGTCACAGTCACCATTAATCTCTTGTTGTTCGTCACGACTTTGTTTCCTTTGTGTTTTCCTTAACTCGCCCGTGTGTCGCTTCTTTGTCTCGCAACACCCTGAGCTCAAACAGCAGGCCATCCAGATTCATGTCTTCACGGATTGTCCCGGACGTGCCGCTTTCGAGAGTTGCCGGATCGTGCGCCACCTCGATCAGCACCCTTCCCAGCCGGTCCAGCAGCGCGGCGAGTGCCGGATCGTTCGAAGCGGCCGCCGTCTGCCGGTAAAGGCGATTGTCTTCGAGCAGGTCGCTGGCCTCGCGTACCATCGGAGCTCGATCGATCTCTGTTACATGCCCCGCGTGATCCAGTTCCATCAGCAGCCGCTCGGAACGGTCCAGATGGTCGCGCACCACCACGAACACCACGCGGCTGGGCGCCCCGCGATTCCATTTCGCTGTTTCCTCGCGGGCCTGCCGCTGCTGCCACGCGCTTCCGGCCCAGAACGCTGCTGCAACCAGCGCCAAAGATGCCAAGGCCCCGGCAAAGATCAGCCGCCCATTCTGTCCCCACCAGTTCCACTTTCGCTGTGGTTGCTTTTGGCCGTAAACCGGAAGCGACGCTCGAATAGCCGCAAACACCTTTTCCCCGTAGTCAGGCGCGGGCTCACTCGTAATGCCGGCAACAGCGCTGGCTTCGAGCAACTGTTTCATCTCGTCGTAGGCGTCCGCGCATTGCGGGCACTCAGCCAGGTGTTGGCTCCCCTGGCCGCCCGGCTGCTGGCTTAGCGCGTAAAGCTCCTCTTCGCTCAGATGTTTCATGGCTTGACCTGTTGCTTGTCACACTGCTTAACCCACAAAGGCCGCAGCTCGCGCCGCAGCTTCTGCACGGCCCGAAACACAGCTTGCTTGGCCGAGTCCGGACTGATTTTCAGGAGCTCGCCAACCTCTTGCATGGATTTGTCTTCCATGTGGCGCAAAGCAAACGCGGTGCGCTCCACTTCTGTCAGCCGGCTCATTGCCGCTCGCCTCTTTCCTTCCAGTTCGCCGCTCAGCAACAGCCGTTCGGGGCTGGCCGCCCCGTCAACCGGTTGAATGCTCATTTCGCCAGGCTCCGCTTGTTCTGACACTCGCCATCCGGTCTGACGGCGCCGCTTCCTCAGCAGATCGATGCAACAGTTCACCCCAATCCGGTAAACCCACGTCCCAAAATCGGCGCGGAGCTCAAACTTGTGAATCTGGAGGTAGGCGCGCAGAAACGTCTCCTGCACCACTTCGTCGGCATCCGCCTCATTGCCGGTTATGCGGCAGGCGGTTTTGAACACACTTGGACTGTGCCGGACCACCAGGTGACGATACGCGTCCCGGTCGCCCTCCAGAACCGCCTCAACGCATTCGCGGTCAGTAAAGTCCATCGACTGCGGCTATGAGCAGCCAGCCCCGCGTCATCCCGTCTCATCCATCATCTGCTCGATTAGACAGCTTTTTTCACGAGCGGTTATGACGAAATCGGCAGTTTCACATGGGGGGCAGGTTGGCAGAGGATGCTGAAAAACTCCGACGCGACGATCTTTAGCCGCCGATGAACGCTGATCAACGCGGATAAGCCATTGGTTTTCGGGTGATCTGCGTTCGTCAGCGTTTATCAGCGGCCGGCGACATTTTTGCTTTTTCAGGAAGCTCTGCCAACCTGCGCCACATGGTTTGCGGCGAACGCATCCATCGGTTGGCTCAAAAGTGCCGCAGAAGCTCGCCGATTCGTTCCACTCGAATCAGCCGTGGATGACTGTCTGGCACCGCCTCGTTCTCCAGGCTCCACGTCCGGGCGTGCGGCACAAAAACCGCATTCAGCCCGGCTGCCAGAGCCGGATTGATGTCCGACTTTGGGGAATTGCCGATCATCCAGGTCTCGGCCGGGGTGAGTCCGTGCCCGGCAGTCAGTTGCCGGTAGGCGGCCTCGTTTTTCTCTTTAACGATGTCGGCGTGGCGGATATGGCGGCCCAGGCCTGAGCGGTCGATCTTCAAGCGCTGTTCGTCCGGATCGCCCTTGGTGAAGATGAACAAGTGGTGCCGCTGCGACAATTCCGCAAGCGTTTCCTCCACGCCGTCGATCAACTCCATCGGCTTATCGAGGATCTGGTGAGCGAATTCCATCACCACCTCGACGTCGTGTTCTGAGATATCGCGTTCCACCAGGTGGCGATAACATGTGGCCAGATTACGTCCGAAATTCCGCGCGCCATAGCCGTGAATCCTGGCGTTGACCATCTCAAACTCGTCCAGAACGGCGCGCACCTGGGGCGGCGAAAGCGAGGAATGCGCCAGGTAGTCGTAGAACTTCGTGAACGCTTCCTCAAAATAGATGTTGTTTTCCCAAAGTGTGTCGTCGGCGTCGAAGATCAGGTTCCGTGGCGAATGCGAGTTGCCCAATTTCGGTTCCATGTCAGGAAGATTCCAATATGTGCTTGGCATGGCCATTCAGAGGGCCGGCGCGCCGGGCCAGCCGAACGACCTGCTGCCGTGCGGCGTACTGCGGAAGAACGCTCACCAGATATTCCAGACGCTCGGTCTCAGACCGCATGCCGAGCAGGCTCTGGCGCTTGTCCGTGTCGTCAATCCATGCGCCCAGCTCGAAGCTCATCTGAGGCTGGTCAAGCCGCGCTTCGGCCCGGCTCGCATCGTCCAGCACCGTGCGAAGTTGTTGATACTCGTGAATCGCCCGGCTGCGTAGCTCCGCTGGGATTTCGTTGGCCTGCTCGTCGTTAAAAAACTCAACCGCTGCGCGCAGGTACGATTTCTCGTCGTCTAAGGAAATTACCGTAAACCGGCGGCGGCCCACGGCAACAACATCCAACCTGCCGTCCGGGTAGCGACGCACCACTTCCTCGACAGTGGCCGTACAGCCGATGTTCACGATGCCCTGGTCGTTACACAGCACCATCCCGAATTCGGCGTGCGCGGGGATGACTTCACCCATCATTTCTCGGTACCGATCTTCGAAAATGTGCAGGGGAAGCGCGGCGTTCGGCAGCAGCACCAAGGGCAAAGGGAACAACGGGATCAGCGGCTCCGCCATTCCTCATTATCCATCGACGTCAATTAAGGATCAGCCTCTTTGGCGCGCGCGGGCTTTGCTCCAACCCTCACAGTGCTTGGGCGCCTGTTAGCCGAGGATGCGGCGGGGGCGCATACCTGCGGGTCCCCCATTCATGGAGTTAACTACTTTAAGTAAATCGCTGCTGCGTCCTAAGCATCTAGTTCGCTTGACAAGCACCTGGATTTAACCGATAATAGTGAATATTCGGGCGCTCGCCTCACAGAGTTCTGCGTGAGCCTAAGTCAGGATCGAATGATACTGATCTCCATAAAATTTACCGCGAAGGAACTCGAACTACTAAGCAGCTTGGCCTCCGATCAGCTATTTCGCAGGGAGTTCATAGATCCGAGGATGCCCGGCTACAAATCCAACCCTGCCGATCTGAGCCTTGGTAAGAAACTGGTTGAACGTCTCCGGCTAAAAGGGGAGCGGGCGAAGGCATTGCCGCAGCCCCGGAGAAATGGGGCATCCGTTTGAAACGCCGCGTCACACACGCGGTCGAAAGGGCGCAGTATGCCTTTTGACGAACTGACTCCGCGGCCGTTTACACGACATGCTGTTCGGACGTTCGCGCCCAATACGTCGGGCGTCTACGGAATTTCGAATGCGCGCGAATGGCTCTACGTCGGCGAGACCGGCAACATACAAGCAGCGCTTCTGGATCACCTGCAGGACCTTAATACTTCACTCGGGAAACGACAGCCGACGGGGTTCGTTTTCGAAGTTTGCGATGGACCCAGCCGATCGAGCCGGCAGGATCGCCTGATTCTCGAATACGCGCCAGTCTTTAACCCGCTTTCGTCGCGATACTCATGACGGCTCCATCGAACACTCGAAGGACCCGCAAAGCAGCCTTGTAAAGGAGCTCAAAGATGCAGTTCGTTCTCACCGGATTCACTCACGATTTGGGAACCCGCGTGTTCGCATTTGAACGCGTCGGCGAAGATCGGATCCGTACTCAATGTACTGTTCGAGCCGATCTCTCGGCGGCGCGAAGGTATGGCATTCGCATACAGGAACTGCCGCTCTTGTGCCGCGGTCTTCTCGACCGGTGCGAGGAAACCGGCGAGACGCATTCCTTGACCTTTACCGAAGACCAAATGCGGACGTCCGCCAACGAGCGCACGGCGGCGCGCGACGCGGCTATCAAGAAGCGAAAGACTCCGCACAGGCCTTCCACCGAAGGTCTCGGCGCTGCCTGGCGAGGTCACCACCCATAACGTTCATTGAGGCTGCCGTAAAACTGTGTTTCTCGCACGCTGTCCACATTGCAAATCGGTCGACTTTAGAGGCGTAGGCGCCCTGAACGCCTTGGAAATAGCTGTGTACTGGATTCTCTGGCCCTACCGATGCACCCTTTGCGGCCGCCGCTTTCTGCTCTTTCGGTGGCTAGCGCCCATCGGCGGGACCGCCTGATAGGGTTTCAGAACGCCCGGCCGCTGTGCCCCCTCCGAGTCTCAACCCGTCAAAAACTGCAGTGTTCTGGCGCGAATACCACGAATCTACAAAGAATAACGCCGAAGCGCTGTGGCGAACGCGAGATGTTCTCGATTGGGAGAATATGCCCGATCCGTTCCGGCATTACGAGGGCACGCCAGTGCTCGATCTTCCCGCGGATCCGCCCAGCCCGGTAATCCCCGCGCTCGAATTGCTACAAGGCGCTTATGGCAGCGCGCTCGCCCCGGAACTTGCTTTAGACGGGTCGGCCTTCCTCTCGGAACTTCTTTTTTATTCCGCGGCTATCAGCGCAACTAAGCTGGTCCCAGCCCTGCGGTACCGATACGCGCTGCGCGTGAATCCATCCTCCGGCAATCTGCATCCGACGGAATTTCATTTCTTCACCCGCGGCCTGAAGCAATGGCCGGATGGGTTGTACCATTACCGCCCCTCTTCGCACATGGCAGAGCAGCGCGCCACCGGCCATCTCGATATCGCGTGGGCCGGAAGCTCCGCGCCAATCGTGTTTGTCCTGACCAGCATTGCGTGGCGCGAGGCGTGGAAATATCACGACCGGGCCTATCGCTATTGCTTGCATGACATGGGACACGCCTGGCAGTCGCTCGCCCTCGCGGCCCAAGCCATGGGCTGCGATGCTTTCGCCATCGGCCATTTTCCGGATGACGACGTTGCCCGTTTCTGCAGCTTGAATGACGATGAGTGGCCGATGCTCATCGTCGAACTGCGTGGCAGATCAATTCCCGTTCGCGAACCAAGCAGCGGCGAAACCGTCTGGCATACAGGGCAGGCCAATCAGCTGTCAGCCGAAAGAATCGTTTATCCGTTAATCGATGAAATTCACGCGGCCACGAAACTCAGCGGCCACGCCTTGAGAGGCATCTCGGCCACCGAGCCTGCCGCCGCGGGCCCCGGTGAAATCAAGCTGCCTGTGCCGGCTACATCCCGGCGCAGCTATGCCGAAGTCGCCCGCACCCGCCGTTCGGCGCTCGATTTCCTGGGTGGCGCCCAATCGATGTCATTCCCGCAGCTCTCGGCCATTTTGGCCGCCGCCACGCCGCCGCTGCTTGCTGATTTTGCGGGTGCGCCGTTCATTCAGCTCTATCTGTACGTCCATCGCGTCGACGGGCTGCCGCCTGGTGTCTACAGGCTTTGGCGGGAGCGCGGCGAGCTGGAGAAGATCAGAGATGGAGACCAGCGAGTGGCAGCCGCGGGTCTTAGTCTAGCCCAGGACGTCGCCGGCAATGCTTGCGTCGCGTTCTCGATGATTGCCGATATCGAGCGCGCGGTCCGGACACATGGCAACCGCGGATATCGCTACGTGCATTTCGAAGCGGGCGCAATTGGACAGCGGCTCTACATTGCCGCGGAAGCGCTTGGGCTGGGCGCCACCGGAATTGGTGCATTTTTCGACGACGAAGTGCACCATTACCTCAACCTGGCTCCAGAGCAAGGGCAGGTGGTGTACCACTTCGCGATCGGCTATCCGATTCCTGACCCGCGCCTCGAGGCATGAGCCGCTTGCCGCGATCTGAGCCGAAACCTCGCGCGAGCCGCGACCAGAGGGAGCGGTCTTGGCTTTGTCCCGATCCGTGACTTTTAACTACTTCAACGGCCGCGAAATTACGCATGCATTGATTCCGCCAATGCCCATTGACAGCTTGCCGGCCAATTGATCCGGCGCGTCACAAGCCGCATCGAACACCAGGTGTTGGTGCAGCTTTGCAATGGCAGGGTTCACGTCCTTCTCGGCAAGCGGCGTCGGGAAAAGCTTTCCCATTTCGTAACCCAGATATTGCGCCGTCAGCTCCCATCCTCCTCCCGCGCTCATGCCATGGCCGAACGTGCCTTTGCGCGCCGTCACCAGTACGCTGTCCGGAAAGATGCTCCGCAGTGTGCTCAACTCCGCGTAATCTCCCGGTGTGGCCGTCGCGTGCAGGTCCCAGGTACCCATCGATTCCGGAGTTGCATGGGCTTCCTCGAGCGCCTCGCGAATCGCAATTTTCGGTCCCTCAATCGTGGGCGTGATGATGTGATGCGCGTCGGAACTGACGCCCACCGCCAGCGGCTCCATCCCAATCGGCTGAAAGCCCTTCGCCTTCAAGTAATCCATGTCTCCGACGATCCAGAGCACCGCGCCGCCGGCAATGTGCGTGCCTTGCAGTTTCGTCAGGGGTATCGATGCCTTGCTATCGGACGCCAGCACCCGCGCTGTATAGAACGCTCCCACCAGCAGCGGATGCGGCGGCGGATCGGTAGCTCCCACCACAACTATCTTGGCTTCGCCCGTCTGAATCGCCCGCATCGCCAGATGCAGCGTTACGCCAAAAGTGGAACAAGCCGCCACCGGCGCAAACGCCAGACCGGTGACTCTGGCCAAAATTGAGATCTGCGAAGCGGGCGTGTTGTGAATGTTCCAGATCACATTGGCGGAAACCTTCCATGGCGGCTCGGGAGTCTGCCACTTCTCCTGCAGCTTCGTCCGCCGTTTCTCCTTTTCGCGGATGGCGTTCAGTTTGCCGTTCTCGATGTCGCCTTCAATCTCGAGCGCCTCGATCTGGGAAAGTTCCTCGAGATAGTCGCGCAGCTCGCTTGATCGCTCCATCCAGTAGCGCCGCCACGCGTTCTTAGCGTCTTCGCGCTCGTCCTCCGACGCTGTTTCGGGCGCCGGAGGCACATCCGTTCTGGCGGCGCGTTCCTCCGGGGAAAGCGCCAGATACTCGCGCAACGCGAGGTTATGATCGGGGCTTGCCCAGAAGCGATTCCAGCGCGTCTGGGCTTTATACAGCACAAGGCTCGAATCGTGAATGGTGTGCAGAGCGCCTACGCCGGTTCCCACGTAAACCTGCGCCTGCGTCCCCAGTTGCTTCAACTCCTGTTCCAGGCCCGGGTTCTGCTCCAGCGCTTGAATGAATGCGCCAATCGCGTAAAGCGACGGCCAATCCATCTTTTCCTTGAGATTGCGAAAGTGGCGCGGCGCGAACCGCTCGTCGATCCAGGCCTGATAATCGTCGAAGCAAAACTCCGGCCAGCCCACCAGAAAGTTATCCGGCCCAAATCCGTTGAATGGCGATAGCCAGCTTTCCGCGGAAGCCAGATTCCGCCGGAAGGCCGCAATATTAGGCGATCTGGGAGCGACGATGCCCCACCCGAACACCCCAACCCTTACACCCACGCATTCCTCGCATCCAAAACCGGCATTCTTCGAGCATAATGCAATGCCAAACAACGGGGCGCACTGCACAGCTCACAGCACTGGCCGCTGGGCGCCCGCGCAATATGTGCAACAATGCATAGCCGATGCTCTCTCTAAAACGACAATCGCTTGTATTCCTCGCGCCCTTGCTCGTGTCGCAAGTCCTCACAGGCGCCCAACCCTTTACGCTCGAACAAATCATGAGCGCGCCGTTCGCGTCGTCTTTATTGGCCTCCCCCAGCGGAGCCAGGGTTGCCTGGCTCATCAATGAGCAAGGACGGCGCAATCTTTGGGTGGCTGCGGCGCCTGAATGGAAAGGGCATAAGGTCACCGATTTTCGCGAGGACGATGGGCAGGAAATCGATAATATCGCATGGGCGCACGACTGCAGCTTTATGGTGTTTTCACGCGGCGGCGACTTTGAAATGGGCCGCGAAAATCCGAATCCCGCCATCGCCGCCCAAAAGCCCGATCAATCCGTTTGGCGCGTCGATCTCGACGGCAAGCCCGCCAGGAAACTGACCGAAGGACACTCACCTGTGCCTTCTCCTAACGGCGATTGGATTGCCTTCATCAAGACCGGCCAACTCCAATTGATGAAGTCGGACGGAACTGGCGTGGTTCAGGCGGCGGCGCAGCTGGGAAGCGTGGAAGAACTGTCGTGGTCTCCCGACGGCGCCTCAATCGCATTCGTCAGCGATAGAAGAGATCATCGCCTGATCGGTGTGTACGATGTTGCCGGCAAGTCGATCGAATACCTGGACCCCAGCGTCGATCGCGATGGTTGGCCGGTTTGGTCGCCTAGTGGGAATGAGATCGCGTTTGTGCGAATTCCGGTATCCACGCGCGCTTTCGATTTTGGTCCGGAAAGGGAAGGTGAGCCCTGGTCGATCCGCGTGGTCGAAGTCAAGACCGGCGTGGCCCGCGAAGTGTTTCATGCGTCCAAAGGACCCGGTAGCCTATTCCACCCTGTCGCGGCCGCTCGTCAGATCTTCTGGTCGCAAGAGAACCTGATTTTTCCGTGGGAGAGAAATGGCTGGTGCCATCTCTATAGCGTCTCCTCGCATGGAGGCGAGCCGGTCGAGTTGACTCGAGGCGATGGAGAGGTGGAACACGTCGCCGCCTCACCCGACGGAGCGGCCGTTTACTACTCCACCAACATCGGCAACATCGATGGCCGTGACGTGAATGTTATCGATCTACGAAAACCGGCCGGCGCGCCGGCAAGAATCAATCGCGGAGGGTTCGCCTGGACGCCGGCTCCGGTTGCGGATGGCTCCGGGGTGGCTTACCTGGCTTCGAGCGAACGCGACAAATCTCACGCCGTGATCAGCCTCGCCGGCAGCGCCGCAAAAGACCTCGCGCCCGAAACCGTCCCACCGGATTATCCAGCGGCGGCATTAGTTAAGCCCGAAGTGGTTATCTTCACGAGCGCCGACGGCTTGCCCATTCACGGCCAGCTATTCCTGCCGCCTGCCGGCGCAGCCGGAAGCAGGCGCCCCGCTCTCCTGTTCTTTCACGGCGGCTCCCGCCGCCAGATGCTGCCTGGCTTTCACTACATGTACTACTACTCGAACGCCTACGCCATGAATCAATACCTGGCCAGCCGCGGCTATATTGTCCTTTCGGTGAACTATCGAAGCGGCATCGGCTACGGGCTGAATTTCCGCGAGGCTGAGCACTACGGCGCAACCGGCGCCAGCGAATACAACGACGTGGTGGGCGCGGCGCTTTACATGAAATCGCGTCCGGATGTCGATCCCAAGCGCCTGGGTTTGTGGGGCGGATCCTACGGCGGCTACCTCACCGCACTGGGTCTGGCGCGCGCCTCTGATTTGTTCGCTGCCGGCGTCGATTTCCACGGCGTCCACGACTGGAACGATGTTATCCGAAATTTCGTCCCCGCCTACAACGCGCAGAAGGACGCCGATGCGGCTAGGATCGCCTTCGAGTCATCGCCGCTGGCTTCAGTGAAGGACTGGAAATCGCCCGTCCTGCTGATTCACGGCGATGACGACCGCAATGTGCCTTTTTCGCAAACCGTCCGCCTGGTGGAAGCGCTTCGCCAGCAGGGTGTGCCGTTCGAGCAGATAGTCTTTCCGAACGAGATACACGATTTTCTTCTGCATCGCGATTGGGTGAAAGCGTATCACGCAACTGCAGATTTCCTCGACCGCAAATTGAAGTAGCTTTGTGCTCGCAATTTCGGCAGGGTGTTTCTCAAATGCTGATGCCTGTTACAACACGCGTCTGTGACTTCTGTGAAAAGAGTCGAGAGTTCAGTTTAAGTCAAGCGAAATACGCCAGTGAGGGATCGGTAAAGTAGGGATAACTCCGAAATTGACCGGCAGCGCAGGGCCTCGGCGCCGTCTCGACAACTCGGACTAACTCTAACGCTTTCGTGCTGTGCGAAGAACCAGCAAACCGCCTGAAAGCAGCGCCAGCGCACTAAGGCAGGAACCTGGATCGATTTCAGGAGCGCCCTCGTGTTGTGCCAGTAGGGATCCGGCCATAGCGAGAAAAAGCAGCGCGAAACCTAGTATTTTCTTCATTTGGTCAACCCTCCCATAGATATTACGTGCGCTTCTTGTCCAAAGTCAAGAGAAAGCCTAGCGGATGAATCGCGAGCAGCGTTAGTTACAATACACTCGAAGGTTGCATCTGCGGCACTGCATACCTGCGACCACTATTACTGACTAGTCCCGTTTCCTGGGAAATCAGAGATACGGGTGTAACAAGGTCTGACTTCTGTGGAGGAGTGCCGCAGGCGACACGGAACAAAAAAGAGTCAATAGCTGCGAGCTATGACCCGATTAGGTTCTGCTGCGATAGTTCCAACGCGACTCACGCCGCCCCACAAGCCGCTTGCGCATCATCCAGCCTAACCCGGCCAGCCCAAGCGCCAACGAAGAGGGCTCCGGAATCGCTGTAATTCCCTCTATAAGACCGTCGGGCGAGGTCGCGCCTGAAGCGCACGACGGCATGCCACTCTCTACACAGGTCCAATTGCTTGTGGCGTTAAAGTTGTCAGTAATCAGAAAGTCCGGCACACTCAAATTCCCGAACCATACGGTGTTAGTGCTGCTGTTGCTCCCGACGCATGACGTAAGGAGCTTGAACGTGGCAGCCCCGCCGGTGGATCCGCCCAAACAAGGGTCAGTCCCGTTGAGGACCGGAGAGTTGGCGGAACCCGTGAGAGTGAAAGTATGGCCGTCCCACACGATCGAAAAATTCGTAAATGTGGATGTCGTGGAGTTGTACGTAAAGGAGGCAGAAGTGGGGGCGTTGGCTCCCTCGAAATCGATGACGTAACTCAAAGTAGTAGCCGCAGCCGGGCCCGCCGCGATAACCAGCAGTAATAGCGTGGCGCTAAGAGAGTGTCTTAATGTCATGGATTTGGATCTTCGCCTCCAACGAAGACTTAACTCAGAGAAATCTTAGCACATGGAACGGGGTCTTTCAAGCGCACCGGTAGCGTTGCGGGGCCAATCTGTATACTCCGTACCTCGCTGTGCGGGAGTGTAAGCTGGCTTACTAGAAATAACCCTGGTGTGCCCTTTGCGACCGACGCGTACACGAGCGCAAAAAAAACGTGGATGGGCGATATTGTTTCCAACCTCGGCAGCCAGCCGCTCGTTCAATTACCAGGGCCGGCACGTCCCCATCTCCCCCGGCGATACTGGAGCTATGACTCCCGCACAACCCCAGCCGAAACTGCAGATGACTAATCGCGCCGACTATCGCGAAAGCTACGCCAATAGTGTGCAGATGCGCGTTAACCTCTGGGATTTCTTCCTCCTTTTCGGCACCATCGGGCCGACGGCTCCCGATACTGTGACCATTCAGAATTTTCAAGGCGTCTACTTGAGCCCGCCGCAAGCGAAGGCGCTGTTCAATGTCCTCGAGCAGAATCTGAAGCAGTACGAAGCCGCGTTTGGCGAGATCCGGCTCGAGGCGCACGCACAACAAGCTGGCAGTATTCAATAGGAACGCGCGCCCATGCCTCGCCGCCGTCCCATGCCGCGGCTTGCGCCGTTCGCCACAGCCGGAGAAAGGCCGCAGCCTCCGTTGCGCCAGCAGGGGATGGTGCTGCTTGTCTTCTTCTTTCTATTCGGGATCCCGTTCTTTGCCGCGCATTACATTCTACTGAGCCTGCCTTACTTTTGGGACGAGCTCGGGCAATTCATCCCCACCGCCCTTGACCTGTGGCGCGACGGGGCTTGGGTGGCTCATTCCACACTTCCGAATGTTCATCCGCCGGGCGTCGAAGTGTACCTTACGGCCTGGTTCGCCGCTTTCGGCTATTCAGTCACTATCGTCCGCGTCGCCATGCTGGCGCTCGCTTGCCTGGGCTTGCTCGGCGTCTTCCTGCTGGCCGTGGATCTGAGCAGTGCCGCCCAGGGCGCGCCCGCCTTTCTACCGCCGCTGCTCATGCTGGTCTCGCCTCTATTTTTTATGCAAGGGATGATGGCGCAGCTGGACATGCCGGCCATGGTGTTCACCGTCTGGGCCTTATTCTTCTTCCTGCGCGGAAACCATTTTGCCGCGGGGGCGATGTCGGTGGCGCTGGTGCTCACCAAGGAGACCGGCGTAGTGGCGCCTGTCATCTTCTCAATCGTCCTGCTCTTGCGTGAGCGGAAAAAAGCAGCCGCGCTGATTTATCTCGCTGCGCCGGCCGCCCTGGCCGGCTGGCTGCTCGTTCTCCACCACGCCACCGGCAACTGGATGGGCAACGCCGGCTTCGCGCACTACAACATCGAATATTCACTGAACCCCGTGCGGCTGATCTTCACATTCCTACGCCGCATCTACTATCTCTTCTTCGCCGAGTTCCGCTGGATTGCAACCGCGGCGCTGGTGCTCGCAATCCCGCGTTTGGCGTTATTCCGTTCCCGCGCCTGGCTGGTCACAGGACTCGTTGCCGCCAGCAATCTGCTCTTGATGACGCTGCTCGGTGGAGCTGCGCTCGAACGCTACCTGCTTCCCATGCTTCCTTTGTTCTACATTGCCGCGAGCATCGCCTTTACGGCCCTTCCCAAGCGTCTCAGTTTCGTGGCGGCCACGCTACTTCTGCTGGGCCTCTTTACCAACCTGTTTTGGAATCCACCCTATCCTTTTCCTTTTGAGAACAATCTGGCGATGGTCGATTTCGTTGGCCTACAGCAGGCCGCCGCGGAATATGCGGAATCGAACCTCCCACTCAGCCGCATCGCCACTGCCTGGCCTTATACCGCAGGTCTGGCGCGACCCGACTATGGATTCGTCCACCGTGGCCTGTCTGTCGTAGAGACAAACGATTTCCACCGTTCGTCAATTGCCGCCATCGCGCCCGATAAATTCGACGTTCTGATCGTCTACACCCGAACCTGGGCTCCCGAACGCGGTGTGGTCTCGTTGCCTCTCGTTCGAGACTTCCTGACGCGTTATTACGAATTTGCCCCGGAGGTTTCCGATGACGACTGCGCCCAACTCGGCCTGCTGCCGCTGGTCTCCTGGGCCCGCCATGGACAGAAGATTACGATCTACCAGCGGGTGTTCCTGCCGGGAACCCGCAGCGCGAAAAACACCGCTTCCTTCGGGCGCAGCTCGGCCACGAGCTACATGCGGTCAAAGCTGCCTTACTGAGTTCCCTGCCCGCCTTCACCGGCTGACGATCAGCGTTCCGGAGCGGTCTCTTCTTGCCTGCCAACCGGGTGGGATCAGGGTGGTTGAGCCGTAGTCGAGAACCAACAGCGGCCCAGGCCGGCCCGATCTGGCAAGATCCGTTCGCGGGATGCAGGGAACTTGCCGCCACTTTCCACTGACGAACATTCGCCGGCGCGAAATCGGGCGCTTATCGGCAGCCGACCCGCTCGCTTGCCCCATGTGCAGCTTGCCGCTGGGAACTACTGCCCGGACCCGCACCGCCACCACTTCGACTCGCCCGGCCGGGTCGGAGTACCCGTAGAGGCGGTGGTGGGCCTTGTGAAAGCCTTGAATCGTTTTCGTCAGGCCGCTTCCGTCATCGAGCCACGGCACGTTCAGCTCATAGCTCTGCCCGAGATAGCGCAGATCTCCGGAACGGCGCAACTCGAGAGCAAACCTTTGGCGGCGCGCCGTGTCCTGTTTCGCGGCCTTCTCCAGGCGGCGGAACGCGGCTGGGATCGAAGCGCCGGTCAATACCGATTGCGAATAGTCCCGGACACGATCGGCAACCAGCATCCCTAGCGCCGATAATGCTCCGGCAAGCGACGGAATTAATACCGTGTTGATCTCGAGGCTCTCGGCAATTTCGCAGGCATGCAGCCCGCCTCCTCCGCCAAAGGCCAGCAACGCAAATCGGCGCGGGTCGTAACCGCGCTCGACCGATACTTGCCTCAGCGCTCGCTCCATGTTGGCGTTGGCTATGCGAATCACTCCAGCGGCGGTTTGGATCGCGCTGATGCCAAGCTGCGCGGCCAGCCGCTCGATTGCGACGGCCGACCGCAACGTGTCGATACGCAGGCTTCCGCCGGCCAGTTGGTCTTCAGCAATGCGGCCCAGAAAGACATGGGCATCGGTAACCGTTGGCAGGTCGCTCAATCCGTAACAAGCCGGGCCGGGATCCGCGCCCGCGCTCTCGGGTCCAACACGTAGCAATCCGCCTTCATCCACCCTCGCGATGGAGCCGCCGCCCGCCCCGACCGTGTGGATATCCAAAATCGGGATCTGGAGCGGAAACCCATCGACGCGCGCCTCCGTGGTCTCACGCGGGGAATCCTGAATGACGCAAACATCGGTCGATGTGCCGCCCATATCGAAACCAATCACCTGCCGGAATCCGGAGCGCTTCGCAACCCAAGCAGCGCCGATAGCCCCGCCCGCCGGGCCCGAGAGCAGCGTGCGCACCGGCATCGCCGAGGCTTCGGCCGCAGTCATCGTGCCGCCGTTCGATTGCAGGATGCCCAGCTCGTGTTTGCCCATCGCCATGGCAAGCCGCGCCAGGTATCGCTCGATCAATGGGCCCACGTAGGCGTTGAGCACTGTGGTCGATGACCGCTCGTACTCGCGGAACTCGGGCGAAACATCGCTCGAAACCGAGAGATATCCGCAGCCGCGCAGCGCCTCGGCTGCCGCGCGTTCGTGCTCCGGGTTCTGATAGCCATGCAGCAGACAGATGGCAATTGCCTCGACGCCGGCGCGCTCGAGCCGTGCCCGCAAGCCGCCGAGCTCAGCTTCTGAAAGCTCGCGCAGCACGCTGCCGTCGAACAAGATACGTTCTTCGACGCCGAAACAGCAATCGCGCCCGACCAGCGGAGTGCGGGGTGTTGGCGTCAGATTGTATAGCTCGCGCCGATTCTGCCGGCCAATATGGAAGATATCTTCGAACCCCGCGGTTGTGACAAACGCCGTGCGCGCCCCTTTGCGTTCCAACAGCGCGTTGGTCGCGACGGTCGATCCGTGGACTACTTGGGCCGCGCGTCCTCCCGTCAACCGCTCGAGCCCAGCCAAGATGACCGATGCCGGATCCCGCGGATTCGACCGCAGCTTGAACGACTCCACCCGGCCCGCATCGTCAATCGCGACGAAATCAGTGAATGTGCCGCCCGTATCGACGCCGATCCGCATGGAATCGAAATTGTCTCACGTTCTCTTCGGATCAAGGGCGCGATCCCGGTTTTGTGTCTTGGGGACCTATTTCCGAGACGAGGTTTCCGCTTCAGCGGATTTCCCCTTTTGCGGCTAACTTGGTCTGCTGCTGTTTGTTACGGGCTTTTAGCGGTTCAAAGCCACTTTGGGAATGACGGGCGATGGACGGATTACGAAACGAAATAGAATGGCCGGAGGAACGGCCATCCCCAGAGATGAAAATCGGCTCGGCTGGGCCTTGCCACGGGCGGTTTTTGCTCATTTTTTCGCCATTTTTTTTCAATGACTTATGGTTATTTTCGGAAGAACTCCCCTCACGACGGAACGAATTATTTCGTCTTTTGTTCGCCTGACTCGGACCGTACCTGCCCCCCGCTTCCGTGTTCAACAGGGCGCAACCGCCTTCAACGCCATACCCGCATCCGACCTAACGGCATGGAACTGAAAACAAGGCGTTTTCAGACTTTGCCAAAAGCCGCCTGGACGCATCCCGTCCGGCTTCCAGCGGTTCTCTTAATCCTCCATACTTTTAATGTTTTCAGCAATTATCGCTAGCCGTTTGGACCTTACCTCGACCTGGCGGAGGCATCAAGCTCTTTTCAAGAAATGAGTTCTGTGAGGCACATGCCCCAACGCCGGTCGACAGCTTTCGTGAAAACTGCGTCCTTCGCATGGATCTCATCCGTATTGACAGTTATGACCAGACCATCGGCCTTTTGCGTTCTGGTGTTTGCGACATTGCTTAGCGGCCCGTTGCCTCTCTTTTCTCAGGGTTCCGAAACTGCCGTGACGCTGCGTTCCAATACCCGGCTAGTTCAGTTGGACGTCATCGCGGAGGACAAGAAGGGCCGCCCTGTAGACAACCTGCAGCGGGGTAACTTTGCGATCTACGATCAGGGAAGATTGCAGCAAATCCGGATTTTCACCAGGGATTCGATCGACGCCGGCGCCGTTTCGCCGCAGCCCCATTCGGCCGCTGGTTCGGGCGGCACATTCACAAACATGGCGGAAGCGCGGTCCGGACCGGGCGCTTTGACGATTGTCCTAATCGATTCTTTGAATACCAAATGGGAAAACCAAGCCTACGCCCGAGAACAAATCGTCAAGTTCCTGCGTCAGATTCATCCTGACGATCACATTGCGATCTATTCCATGGGCTTCGGAGGGTTCCGCGTCCTTCATGACTTCACGCAGGATGCTGCCGGCCTTATAGCGGAACTCGCATCGTGGAAGGGAGAGGTCAAGGCGCAGGCGCCGCCGGAGGACCACTCGGCCCAGCCGGATGTAGGCCGCCAGCTGGCACAATGGCTCAAGGGCACGAGTCCGGATTACATTCAGAGCCAACTCATGGGCGATTCCGATCGTTTCGGACCTGTGCAGAGCCTCAGGATACTTACTGCAATCGCAAATCAACTTGCCGGCATACCGGGGCGCAAGAACCTGATTTGGGTTTCGGAGGGGTTTCCGCTGATCGACTGGAGCTCCCTGGTAGATGTGGCCTATGGCGTAGAGGCCGAAGAGCAAATGAGCCGGACGTTTGGTGCGCCGCCGCGAGGTTTCGGAATGGCTGATCCCGGCTCTTTTCACGACGAAATGGCCGCCGCAATGCGCGCGATAAGCGACAACAACGTGGCAATCTATCCGGTGGATGCTCTCTGTCTGTTTGAGCCATTTGCCAACACGGACGGGAAAAGCAGCACAACCGTCGGCATGAAGGCTTTGGTTAGTATCCACGCTCGCCAGAACGCCATGGATGTGGTTGCGAAAAGAACCGGCGGGAAAGCGTTCTATGAAACCAATGATCTGAAGTACGCCATCCGGAAGGCGATGGACGATTCGAAGACGACCTACACTCTTGGTTTTTATCCTGACTCCATTCAACAGAACGGCAAGTTCCATCAACTCAAAGTCGCCGTCGTGGGCAGGCCAGACGTGCGGCTGCGCTACCGGCAAGGCTATGTTGATTCGCCGGAACCATCCAGGGACGAGAGCGCTCGCCGAATAAGGCTTGAGAACGCGGCCTGGAGCCCGCTTGACGCCAACGCTATTGCCCTGTCGGCGACGATCGAGCCTGCCCCGGTGTCCGTTGGCCCTGATCCTTCGGAACGCCTGCGGCTCAAAATCAACCCATCAGATCTCAGATTTACAGAGAGCGCCATGGTGCGCGTCGGCGAAGCTGACGTTTTTGTGATTCAAAGGGATGAGCACGGCAAGCAGCTCGATGCAATCGAACAAGTGGTCCGCGCTGAAGTGAGCCCGAATCGTTATGACGAAATGGCGCGAAACGGGATTCTCTTCACCCGCGATTTCACTCTGAACCGCAATACCAGCATGCTGCGAATTGTGGTTGGCGACGCCCATTCCGACAGACTTGGGTCAATCCGTATTTCACGCGCGGAGTTAGTCCACTGATAGCCACCGCGCTTCGTCACACGTACATCGGGGTCGGCTTCGCATCGACATGGCAATGGGCTGAATCGGGGCAAGTAGTTGATCGAGGCCCTGTTCCTAGGAACGATAAGTCGTGATATCGTTTGCACCTCTTGGGTCCCAACGAATGCCGTTTGCAGCCAACTTCCGAGTGGCTGACCATAGGGTGTTGTGGTTGGGTGACTAAAAGCCCAGGTGCTTTAAGTGCGCAGCGTGTTGTTGCACGGCGCGGATAAGCTCACGAGGTGAGTTACTACTAGGCGAGGCCCCACAAAAGAACATCGGAATACTATCACCATTAGGGCGACTCAGCCGGTAGAGCGCCACTTTAGGACCAGACTGCTGAAAAACCTTCACCTTAGCAAGCTCAAACCCGAACTCCGGCCCGGCTTCGCGAATGATTCTGTCGAGGTAAGCTGCCCCGGCCTTGCCGTTCCGCGTCATACACCATGAACTCCCTGCCACCAATAGTCCGCGAATTTGTGGTAAGCCAGCGAGTAGCGTAAAGAACCATTTGATGTCGGCGGCGACCATGTTGACAAACAAGGGTCTATCAGGGCAGCTTCCCACAGGAATGGTGGCCCTCGGTGAGAGGTCCAAATGCAGCGTATCCTTAAAATACGATCTGCCGATGTGCTTGAGCGCGCACTCCCAAACCCCAAACCAAGACTCGTAGTAGAGCACTTTGCGGTTCACGAAGTAATCCGATAGGCGACTCAGATGATCCTCAATGGGAAGAGCGGTAGGGGGCCATCGGCGTTGTTGGAACTCGACCGGAGACGGATTGAGGCCGATGGTCGCGCACGATGCAAGAGCTTCGCGCCCGCACCTATGAGGGCAATGGCCTCTTTTGCGTACCTCCATACTGGCGAACGGCTGCGCTCTTCGATTTCGTTCTGAGCCTGGATCGCGTAAAGCTCATCGTCGGAGGGCACATCAAGAGCGTACATTCTTCCTTCAGCGTTCAGCGCAAGAAAACGCATGCCCACTAAGGAACCCAAACGTTGTCTATCATTATCGGAAGCGAACGGGGGTTGCCACGATAATCAGATGACTGGATATTCAATAATTTTTGCCGCGCTTCTACGAACCGATCAAGTCGATTGAGGGGAAGGCGGGGCGAAGCCATGATCCGGGACGCCTAATCGCACTCTGTTATTTAAGCCAGTGTCGGGGTGATCTACTTCGGTGTGGCTGAGGCCGACCGCCGCTGCGTTGGTTCATGAAGAGGCGTCATCGCTAGCGACGGACTTTAGAGTGTCAATGGGCGTGGGCGCGGGCATCTGCATTGCCGGTCGGTTGGGCACCTGCTGTGCCGCTTGACCGAAGCCAAGAGGGATACACATAGTCCGGCGAAGACTGCAAACTTGCCGGCAATTCGCTTACCCATCCTCATTTTCAATCTCCTGTGTGAGCCAGCCAGGATTCGCAGGCTCGACCCTCGGCCGAGTGCTAACGGCAGCCCACGGTAAAGCAGAGATTCCTGCTGAAAAACGGCATCACATGGTTCTGGAAGCGATCGGCTACGGCGCTGACATGCGTACCCGCGTAGATCTCGAAACCGTTTGCGATGCCGTAGTTATCGAGGATTTCGTGCAGCTTCGTGGCATCGAACCGAAGGCCATCCTGATCGCCCACGTCCATTGCGATGGCGCGGTACCGCTTGAGATTGCCAATGTACTGTTCGACAAAGGCCAGTGGTGAGTTGGCTGCATATTTCGCCACGATCTCTGGCACGGGTACTCCATCCTTAGTCGGCAGATCGAAGTAGAGCGGCGGGTTCTTAGGATCGGGAGCCCAAGCCGCTGCCGTCGCGTATTGCGCCGATTGAAAACCGGGCGATTGCGCTGCGAGGTCGCCTGGAGACTTGGCCGCCGCAACTTTCTTCTCGCTCGCAACCGCCCGCTCTTTGATTTGATCCGCGGTTCCTGGTCCGCCGCCGGCCATGGAAGAGAGGCAGCAGGGGCTCATGATGTAGAGAGCACCGAATACATCGGGATGCTTCATGCCGATGCGCGACGCACCATACCCGCCCATGGAGTGACCGACCAATCCTCTGCTCTGCCTATCCGGTATGGTGCGATAGTGCTTGTCGATGTAGGCAACAACATCGCGCGCGACATAGTTTTCAAAATCGCCGGTCGTCGCGGAGCTTGAATACATTGAGCCGTTGTAGATCGTCTTGGAATCGGGCAGCACGACGATCATCTCCCTCGCTCCTTGCGCGAACGCTCCTTCAGCGGTCTGCGGAACGTGGATTTCGTGCGTCCACTGCTCCGCTCCAATCGAATAGCCGTGCAGCGCATATACGACCGGGTAACGGCGCTTCTTGTCCTTCTCATAGCTCGGCGGCAGAAAGACAATTGCATCGCGATCGACAACCTCGCCTTCGAGATTTCCTTCCAATGCCGCGCCGTGGATCTTGATGTGTTCCACCGCGACGGGCTTTGCGCCCGGCACCGGGTCGGGAACAATGGTCTGCACCTGAGCGTGAAGCTGAGCGATGGGTGCAATCGCCGTCGCGATTGCACAAGCAAGGATCAATTTCGTTGTTCTCATCTGTGTCTCTCTCAAAGCACGTCGGGCTATTGCACCCGGTAGGAGTAAATGTTCACGCTGAAGGGGCGAACGGTAACGACATCCGGCAGAGAGCCGAGCGACTGCTCCTCAACCTGCACCTC